>JACCEE011471526.1_pt1 | contig 43453 bp, 58 predicted proteins | sample 7449931 | NCBI WGS metagenome assembly JACCEE01 (sample SAMN15323457, study PRJNA562643) | freshwater metagenome | isolation source: river surface water | place: USA:Blue River Watershed | collected 2017-08-19 | reverse complement strand
TACCTTGATGACGCACAAGCGGCCATTGATGCTGGCGACAGCGAAAAGGCCAAAGAATATATTGGTTATGTGATTGAACTGGTTGACGACAACGTCTAATCAGTCTACACTCTAAGAATTGCTGTATGAAGCAGAGAGAAAGGTGTTCTGGACGTGGGTGCAAGTCCCACCAGGTCCACCAAAAGCATTTGCGTATTAGCCGAACCAGAAATGATGTATTCGGGGGAATGTAAATCGATAAGTGCTTTTGATGGGCCTGAATTAGGTTCGACAGGGCAAAGAGTAACGAAGTGGACAGCAGGGTAGGCGATGACCCTAAATCAAGCAAAACTATAGACGCAAACGACAACGTTTACGCATTGGCCGCCTAACAGCCGCCTAGGGTAGGAAATACCTAGTAACAGAAAACACCCAAAACCCGCTTCGGCGGGTTTTGTTTTGGCAAACATAGCCCGTAGCAACGCTATACATATCTGCGTTGACACTAGTCAACACAACACACTCACAGGAGAATTAAAATGAGTAACACTACTTCCGCAACCAACGGATATACGATCAGACTAGAAGTCTTGAAGATGGCCAAAGAAATGGCCGAGCAGGACTATTACTCAAATCGTGAATCGCTACGACAAACGTGGGAAATGCAAGTTAACTTTGCACAACAAAAAGCATCCACTCTAGGGTTCCAAAATGTTGACTTCCCCAAGGAGCCATCCTATCCAACCTTTCCTAGTCCTGACGCCATCAAGGCCAAGGCCAATGAATTGTATCAGTTCATAACAACCAAGTGATAGGAGCAGGGCCGGCAACGGCCCTGTCTTGATTATGCTAGATTGCTTTTCCAAAAAAAATAATATCTATATCGTAGTTGATCAAATCAACTATGGAATTCTAACAACCGCAGTTAGTTTATCATCAGCCAATGCCATTGCCAGGGGCATACCCAATGCTTCTATTGGAAACATTTCAGTTCCTGAACGCGGTCAATATTTTAATAATTTTGCCTACATCAACGACACCAGATACAATTGTGTTGTGGTAAAAAAAGTAAACATGGCAACCACGCACGGTGATGTCAATGTTGGTCGTGCAGTTGAAAACACACCCAATGGCAAGTTGTTTGATGTCATTGAAATGCCACAAAACGAAATCAACGACGACTGGTTGGATCGACGTAGACTTGCCAACGCCAGAAGCACCGGTATTACGTTACTGGAAGGAAAATTAGAAAGATACCTGTCTAGGGTCAAGCACTTCACTGGCGACAGTATTTTTATTCCATACATGGATGCTGAACTAAAAAAGTGCTATCCAGAACAAAACAGTTTTACGCCCGCAGTATGTGAATGGGCCAGTATCAGTCAAATGTCTCCGCTGGAAGCCTACAATGAACTGACTGTTAAAATCAGTTCTGTTCAATTGTCTGTGGCCAGAATCAATGCTCTTTGGGAAAAGTATGTTGACAAGATCAATGCTGTGGCTGACATCAAAGAAATGAATTCAATTTTAACTGCTTCATTGGAAATGGAACTCAGAGCAGGTGTCCAATGAAGTTGTTGTATGCATTTGGTTCAAAAATGAGGTTTGGAAATTTTGATCAACCTCGTCCAGATCTAGCAGTGATGCAAGAGTTATACAAGATGGACAAGGATGCATTTCTTGTTGATAGAACCAAACAAGTATTTTGGCCGCTGTCGCCAACATTGTTGGAACCCGACTTTGCAATTCCTGATCTTTCATTGCCCGCAGTGACCTACGAAGAAGCAGGAGTTAGACGAGCCAATGATTTGTTAGACACTGGTCTTCCAATACATGCTTTATGGAGTGGCGGCATTGACAGCACATTCATGTTGGCCTGTTTGCTGTTGACAGGCAGATCGTTGGATCAAGTCACGGTTGTCATGAATGATGAAAGCGTCAAGGAGTATCCATTATTTTACAAAAAGTTTGTGCGGCCAAAATTTGCAAGACTACAGTCTGTAGAAACAATCACACAGCAGGCAGGCCACGGCTGTGTTGATGGAATTGTGCTGACCGGTGAACTCAATGACAATGTGTTTGGCAATCCAATGATGAATATATTTTTCAGAAAGTTTGGATCGGAAATTCTAGCCAAACCCTACAGCAAACAGCAATTGACCAACATGATGTCAGTGTATGGAATTTCCTATTTGTCGTGCCAATGTATTGTAGAAGTCATTGAGTCTAGTTTTAAAAATTCGCCAAGGCCCATTGATACTGTAGCAGATTGGGCTTGGTGGTATGGTTGGAATTTTAAGTGGCAAGAAGTTGCGCTCAAACTACCAGCAAGGTTTAAAAAGGACACACGAGTCGAAGGATTCTTTTCCTCAGCAGATTTCCAACGTTGGAGCGTGGCTCAAGAATTTGACTATTCCAGTCTGGCCAATGTCAAACTCTTGCCCAAAGAAACCATACGCAAAGTGACCAACGACCCCGACTACTACCAAACCAAGACCAAGTTCACCTCTACCACCCCTTACTATGCACTTCCTTCCAATGCTGGTATCAGGGAAGATGGTTATAGAATTCCCTTTGCAGAGTTTGATCCAATGGAATACTACAATCCGGACAACTCCATCGCAAATTGGTTAAACAACCAGTAGACTTTTAAGAGAAACTTTGCTATACTTTGTAAATCATCAAAGATTGATGAAACTTACTTCTATATAGGAAAGTTTTTAAAATGACACATCAAACTAAGAGCATTCGCAGTTTTGACTTTGACACCAAGCAGGGCCGCCTTTTCAAGGCTTTGGTTCTCAATGGTGAGACGCTCACAGAGAGCCAGATCAGCAAGCGTTTTGGCATTGCCAATCCTACTGCTACCATCTCTAACATCCGTCAGCGTGGTTATGCGATCTATGCCAACAGCCGCAAGGCTGGCAATGGTGTTCAGGTCACTGAATACCAGCACGGTGAAGCAAGCCGTAAGATGGTTGCCTTGGCATACAAGGCCATGTCTCAGGGCATGACTGTTTAATTCTAAATTTTAGAATTTGACAATAAAAAGGACGCAGAAATGCGTCCTTTTTTATTAGGTAAATATCTCCAACAGGAGACAATCATGCCAACAAAAATTTTAGTAATGGGTTTACCAGGATCAGGTAAAACATACTTTGCAGAACGACTGAAAAAATACCTAGAAGATTTTTCACAAGTTCATCACATGCCTGCTGAACGAATGATGCATCTCGAACTGCCACCGACATTTTGGAAGGCCAAGGTAGATTGGTTCAATGCCGACGAAATACGAAAGCGATTCAATGATTGGGACTTCAGTCGCGAAGGCAGAATTAGACAAAGTCTACGCATGGCCGAGTTCGCATTGAAATGCTCTGGCGATTTTGTAATCTGTGATTTTGTAGCACCATTACCAGAAATGCGGCACAACTTCAAGGCCGATTGGGTGATTTGGATGGATACCATTGATGAAGGTCGTTATGAAGATACCAACCGAGCATTTGTGGCGCCTGATGTCTACGACTTTAGAATCAATGAACAAAATGCTGACAAGTGGGTAGAGTTTGTTGGAGAACATATTCTCAGCAATAAACGTAGACCTAGATTTGATTGGCAAAAGGAAACTGTGCAGATGTTGGGACGTTGGCAACCATGGCATCCAGGACACAGAGCCTTGTTTGAACGTGCCATTGCCAAAACTGGACAAGTGTGCATTATGATCCGCGACTGCCAAGGTTGGCAAGGTTCTAATCCCTTTGCCATTGAGCAAGTTAAAAATTACATTCGCAGAGATCTCGATTTGCTTTATCAAGGCCAATACGAAATTGTAGTGGTTCCCAACATCGTGAACATTACATATGGTCGCGACGTAGGCTACCGGATTGAGCAAGAAACATTTGATGAAGCCACTCATGCAATTTCTGCAACCAAAATCAGACAACAAATGGGTCTCAAGTAATTTTTATGAACAAGCAAGGCATCATAGTAGTTTCTTTTCCTAGGTCTGGCAGCAGTGAGTTCATTAGGCGTTTGGCGCTGTTGGTTCACAAACACGGTCTCAATCAAGGTCGGCCAATGGCACAAATGGGAGAATTTTTTCATTGGGCAGATACCACAGCCCACGGCAATTTACTGCATGCCAAGACTTGGTTTGAAAGTAAAGAGACACCACTCAGTGTCAAGGTTTTGCAACCATGCCAGAATATACCCAAGATAGAAAACAAAAAAAACAGTTTGATATTTGTTTCTCATTTTCTCAATGAGATTGATAAAACTTTTTTGAATCGAGATGAAGCCATTGACTATTACATTGCCGAGTTCTCTGACAGAATCCACTATGTCAATGATCATTTGGTCAACAACTACTTTCCACTGATAAAAAGTTTTCCAGGGTTCATGGATTTTTTATCTGACGGTGATAACTTGAAGGACCTACAAGAGACATTGGTTGAAAAATTAACAAACTTTGAACCAATTTTTTATTATAAAAGAAATTTGGTAGATTGCATTTTGAGTGATCTGATCAAATGGTATTATATAGTCAAGCCCAGCATTGACAGCAATTCAACAGTTGATGGATTCACTGGTCATAATTTTGGTAATCAAATGAGATTACTAGAACCAAAAAAAGGAATGAGAATTAATTTGGCATTCTGGAAGATGACCAAAGTTTTTTGCAAAACCTTAAAGATCTATCAACAAAACAAAATGCACTTTAAAAATGCAATATCATATGATCAAGTATTTGTTGACGACGAATTTGAGATCAACTTTGACAATGTCAATTACAAAGTCAGCAACATCAAGGACAGCGTCTTGGACGGTGAGTTGATTGAATATCCCATGAACTACTCGGCTCCTAGGCAGGATTATTTTGAAAACACTAACGAAATCATTGAACTGTTAAAACGAGACATTGATGCCTTTGACCTTGGCAATGTAGTTGATGAACTAAAATTAATTATAGAATGAACGAAACAAATAAACGCAGTTTGGCCAAAGCAATAAGTTGGCGCATAACAGGAACAGTAGATACTTTTATTATATCTTGGCTCATAACCGGGGAACTGTTATTGGCCAGCGGTATCGCTTTTACAGAAGTTATAACCAAAGTCATATTGTATTGGTTGCACGAACGGGCCTGGAACAAGGTCCAATGGGGTCGAAATAACGGTTGACTTGGTCCTTATGTTGTGCTATACTACTACTATTGTAACCTTAAGAAAGGGTCAATTATGTTCAAACTCAAAGCAATCACAGCGGCCGTAGCACTAGCCCTATGTGGACCTGCGCTGGCTCAGACTACAGCCACGCATCAAGAATCCAGAGAAATTTCTACAGTATTAAGAGTGGGCGGAGTGCCTCAAGCCTGGGCACGTGGCTTCACTGGCCGCGGCGTGACCATTGGTGTGTTGGATCAAGGTTTTGATCTTACCCATGCAGACTTTAAGAATTCTGTTCTGGCCGCTAGAAACTTTGTCACAGGTGGCCCTGTTACCTGGGGGCTACACGGCACACAGATGGCAGGCATTGCCGCTGGTAATTTAGATGGCAAAGGAACTGTTGGTGTAGCACCTGATGCTATGTTGCTTCTTGGGCAGGTTGGTTCAGGTGGCACATCTGCCAGTTTCAGCACCGCGGCAGTTTATCGTGGACTTGATTGGATGAGCAGTCAAGGGGCCACAGTCATTAACATGAGTTTTGGAATGAACTATGACCCAACATTCCAACGCACGGTTCAATTGGGTCGCAGTCCTGGTGTATATTTTAGTCCTGCCAACTATGGTGTAAACTATGGTTCCAGCGCCAGCGACCTTGCCGCTTATGCAGTGGCCACCAATCGCAATACTGTGTTGGTAGCGGCCGCAGGTAATCAAGGCCTACCTTATGCGGCTTTTCCAGGAATGTATGCCACACGCACCGATGCCAATGGTAATCTTGTGCTGGGTGGCCGCATGCTGATCGTAGGTGCCACAGATGCCACTGGCACCACTATTGCCAGTTTCTCAAACCGCGCTGGTCACTTGTGCCAAAATGCCACAGGCACAACCTGTAACGATCGATACCAGACTCGAGACTTTTTTGTTGTAGCACCTGGCATGCAGGTCTATGGATCAGCACCCAATCAACTCAACAAAGGCGTAGACGGTGCGCTACCTGTCAACGGAACAAGCCCAGCCGCGGCCTATGTGTCAGGTGGTATTGCACTAATGAAGCAGGCCTGGCCACAACTGCGAGCCGAACAACTGGTGGCATTGACTCTCAATACTGCCACAGACCTTGGTGCCAAGGGTGTAGATGATGTTTATGGTTATGGTCGTGTAAACTTTGACAAGGCCACACAGCCACAAGGCAATTTGACATTGGCTTCCCAACACCAAAAACTCACTGGCCAAGCCGGCACTGGCATGTCTATCAGCAACTCAGGTATGGTCACTACCAGTTCTATTGGGTCAGCCCTGCGAGGTAGTTCTGTGCTGAGCAACACCCAAGTAGTAGACGGCATTGGTCGTAACTATTCTGTAAACATGACACAGGCCATTGGTGCAAATACAGCAATGACAGCACACTATGCCAGTCCGTGGCTGGGTCTAGCACCGCTGAACTACAAGCAGATGTCGGCACCCGTCAATGAAAATGTTTCTATGCTGTTTGCCAGCACCGACACTGGTATGCTGACTCAAGTCAACTATACCAAGGGCCTTAACACCTGGCAGTTTCAAGTTGGTGGCATGCAAGAGCGCAACGGCTGGCTTGGCAACCAAGGTGCCGGTGCAATGTCCTTGGGCTCCAGTAGCACGTCGTGGACTGCTGTTGGTCTCGAACGACATGTCACTGAACACACTTCAGTTATTGCACAGTATGGTGTTGGTATCACCAACGTCAGCAACAATCCGCAAAGTATGATTGCAGTAAACTCTCCAATTGTAACTGACACTTGGAAGTTGGGTGTGGCACAGCGTTCTGTGTTCCAACAACAGGATCGTGTTATGCTGTCAGTGTCAACACCTGCAACTGTGCGCCGTGGATCTGCAACTGTGTCAGGGGTTACTGGCTACACCTACACTGAAGAAGCCGACGGCAACTTTACTGCCAATCCTGTGTCCAGCAGTGAACGAGTGAATCTTCGTCCTCCTACACAGGAATACAACCTGGGACTGGGCTATACAATGCCAGTGACTCGCAATGGTTCAGCCACAGTTAACTTGATCCGTCAGTTCAACGCCGGTGGTGTTTCGGGTGCCAGTGGATATGGATTTGGTCTAACTGCTGTTGTTCTTTTCTAAGAATTGTAGTAAACTGTTGTAACACTACATTTTAGGAGCCAGCAATGAATGAAGAACTTGACAGCGGTTTGGTAAAGCGTTTTCCAAAACTGTTTCGTAATCGCTATGCACCAATGACTGAGACCTGCATGTGCTGGGGTTTCTCTCATGGTGATGGTTGGTATCATATCATTGAAAACACCTGCTCGTTGATTCAAGGTCATATTGATTGGACCAGAAAAAATCGTGCTCGTGCATTGCGATTCAATAGGGCCTTGCGTCGTGCCATTGCTGGTAATCGTGCAGACTTGGTCGCCTTTTATACCATTGGTGGCCGGCCACCTTCGCAATGGAACCTGGAGCAAATGGAAAAAGAGATCACAGGAAAACTGTTTCGGCCAGTTGAACCTGCTTGCCCTCAGGTGGTAGTAGATCAAGTCAAAGAAAAGTTTGGCACTTTGCGCTTCTATTATCACGGTGGTGACGACTATGTTGATGGTGTAGTGCGTATGGCTGAAGCAATGACCACAGTAACCTGCGAAACTTGTGGCAATGCAGGTAAAACCCGCAGTGGCGGTTGGGTTCGCACACTCTGTGACGAGCACGAAAAAGCCTATCGTGAACGCAACGGGATAGCAGACGATGAAGACAATCTTCTATAAAAAGTCCGGCCGTAGGTATGTGCCGGTAAGCGAATACGACAACGAATACCTAGACAGTTTCCCCAAGGGCAGTCATTTGGTTATGGTCATGCCTGGGCAAAGCAGTCGCAGGTTCAACATCAACCCTGCATTTGCACCCATGATTGCCGCTGGAACCTATGCCGAAGACGCCATGGCCAAAGCATTGCTCAAGGCCGGCGAACTTCGTATGCAACGCTCAGACCGAGAACGTAAACTGACACCTGGACAAAAGCAGGCCTGGGACAACCTTGTCAAAGAGTTTGGAGATAGTGCCAAGCAATTGGAATGGCCCAGTGCCAGAGAAGTGGCCGAAGAAGGAGTCAGGGCCATGCAAGCAGAAGCAGAAAAACTGCTGGATCATCCAATGGTTCGTGCAGCCTACGATGAGTTTTTGGCCACTTGTAAATTGTTGGCGGAAAAAGAGCACCAGTGATCGAAACACGCAAACGAACACTGGTCAAAACTTTGATCTATAGATGTTGGGTTATACTTTCAACCTATACCATGCTACTGATCACAGGGCAGTCATACACTGGCGCAATACTTCCTGCCATTGCCATCAATGTTGTTTGGACTATTTCTTACTATGTTTACGATAGAATTTGGGCCAATATAGATTGGGGCAGAACCAGTAAATAGTGGATGCGGCTTATAGCACTTGTCCTTACAGCACTGACACTATCCTCATGTTCCAGTCTCCGTATATGCGGCATTGATGGAGCAAATCCAAGAACTGAATCTTGCCATCACGTGAATCTAATAATAGTGCCATTGGTCAAGATTGAGTTTTAAGCACCTTTCGTATAATGTCAGTATAGCGGCTTCCAACACCGCAGGTTGAGGTTCAAATCCTTAGGGGTGCGCCCAATAAGTAGTGCCATGCCACTGGTAGAAAACTTTCCAAATTATGTGATGCTGGATTCAGGACTGGATGTCTCTGGTATTAGATCAGCATTTTATAACAATCAAGACTGCTGGCAACAACGACCCAAAGAAAGTTTTTTTGCTGATTGCGGTTGGTATAAATTTCCCTATTGTGGTTTTGTGCCTTGGTATCACGAACTCAGCAGTCCAGACATCATTGGCCAGGGCCAAGCCGAACTTTTTAATGCATGCAAAGACACAGTCATTGAAGTAAGCAGTCAACTTGAAGATTGTTTGAAAACACAGTTTGTGTGTTGGGGCACTGAATTGAATTTGGTCTATCCCAATGGGTTGGTTAAAAGACACTTTGACAGACACTTTTATTCAGATTACACCACCAGGGTGCATGTGGTTGTTGAGACCAATTCTCAAGCAAAATTTATCTTTCAAAACAATCAAAAAGTTTTTGAAACCGGCGACTGTTTTATTTTCAACAACAAATTGGAACACAGCATCTACAACGGCGGCCCGGCGCCAAGGTTGCATTTGGTCATTGACTATGTGCCTGTGAATATTTTTCTTTATGTAGAACGTAGTATTGCTCCATTTGGTGGTCATGAAGGAACCAAACACATACTGAGTTGGCTATCACCTACTCATCCATTGCATCACAAATTTGTGGCCACTGTCAATGGACACAAAGAAACAGTTCCAAGAAAAACTGTTGAGTTGTTGAATCCCACTCAAGCAAGTAAACTGCTATGATGGATTCACTTGATCAGCCAGTCAATGGCCATCCTGACTATTTTGTCCCGCTGTCGCTGAAGTTACCGGCAGTTGATAAACAGGTATTGGAACAGCAGGTAATACCTTTCCTTGCCAAAAAGCATCAGGACAGCACACGCCTATGGTTCAACTCTGCTCAAAGTGTAGACTATGATTTTGCGGAAACCAAAAATCTAGCCAACCAGTTTTTAAAACCATTGGGATTGTGTGCTGATGTCATGGGTGTGTTTGTGGTCAATGCCAACACCTATGATCGCAACATTCACAGTGATTCTGCTAGACTAGAAACTAGATTGAACTTCTATGAATTGACTCAAGCACCAGGTGTGGTGCGTTGGTTTCCTGACACCGGAGATGGGTATGATTCATACAATAAAAATCTTGACGGTATTGAATTTTTAGACTACACATGGCCATGGGTTGATGCGTTCAAGCAAGGTCACTTGGACTGGGCAGATATTCCGGCTCCGGTGCATTCTACTGCCACTGCATGCGCCAGCGGGTTGGTTAGAACCAACCTACCACATCATGTTATACAAGGCTCAGGACTAAGAATCACCGTGACTTGTCGTGTAGTTGATTTGGTGACATTGGACACCAAAAACACATGGCATCGCATCAAACAGCATTACAGTTCATTGACACAGCAAGAGCAATAAAGTATAATTACTTGATACGGAGTTTAGCGCAGTCTGGTAGCGCATCTGGTTTGGGACCAGAGGGTCGGGGGTTCGAATCCCTCAACTCCGACCAAATTTAAATGAATCAGAAAAGACTTACTACAGTAATACTGATTTTGTCATTGCTTTTGGCAATACTCAGCACAGCGTATGCGGCTCCAAAAAGAGTTGCACCTGTTCCCACTGCAATACTTTATGATCTTACTGCCAAGCGGGTTCTTTACGAACAGAATTCTCAGGCCTTGATCAGCATTGCCAGCATGACAAAAATACTCACAGTATTGGCCGTGCTCAAAGCAGAACAAAATCTAAACGAAGTATTAAAGGTCACTGGCCGCGAAGGCAGTCCTAGAATTCGCAGTGGCATGCTGATGACCAGGATAGATCTAATAGAATTGACTTTGGTATCCAGTGACAACCTAGCAGCCAGAACTTTGATAGAGCACCATCCAAATGGCTATGCATCTGGTATATTGGCCATGAATCGAATAGCAGAAGAGTTGGGTGCAAAGAATACCAATATACAAGAGCCCACTGGACTCAGTGCAGACAACAAGAGCACAGCAGAAGATCTAGTAAAAATCACACAAGAATCTGGAAAATACGAACTGTTCACAAGGTTTGCCAACAGAGAGCGTTCAGAAATACAAGCAGAACAGGTCAGCAAGGCCAAGCGGTTCTTTTATTGGATACGCGGCAACAACACCAATCCTTTTGTGCATGAACCTGGGCAAATACAAATCTTGTCAGCCAAGACAGGGTTGACATCTGCGGCTGGTTGGTGTCTGACCATGATGTTTTCTTACAACGGCAATCGCTATGTGTTGGTCACTGCTGGCAATCGCAATCGAGTGGATCGCAAGCGTGTGGCTGATATGTTGATTGAGAGGGTGACAAATTATCAGTATCGTGTTAAAATTGCAGACACTGATGAGTCTGGACCTTAACACTAAAGTTGGACCAAAAAAATCTTAGAAAAAATGCCTAAAACGGTTGACACAGCCATTCAAAGGATATATAATTACACTATGATGACATACTGTGTAAACACAACAAACGCCTATGGTGCGGAGGATCAACTCCGGGCCTGATTCTACTTGTTTACAAGAATCAGCCCCGGACAACCAATCCGGGGTTTTTGTTTTTATACAGTAGAGAATTTTTTTGATGCGGGTATAGTTCAGTGGTAGAACGACACGTTGCCAACGTGTAGGTCGTCGGTTCGACCCCGACTACCCGCTCCAAAAGAATTTTCATCAAGTGACAAAAAAGTTGTTGACACATAGAAATGTTGATGCTACAATTTGTCACAGGCTAAGAAATTAGCCATGCTCTTTAACAAGTGAATATGCATTGTGCTCCGTTCGTCTAGCGGTTTAGGACATCGCCCTTTCACGGCGAAGATCATGGGTTCGAATCCCATACGGAGTGCCATAATAAAGTGTTATCAAGGTATCGTCATGGGACGCCATGACTATGCGGGTCCAATCGGCCGGAGACGGATCCTGAGATAACTGCATCGGCTTTGACCAGGAAGCACCTGACGTCTAAATTTGCACGATAGCACTTTATTATGGCAATATCACAGGCACCGGTGGCAGAGCGGTCCAATGCAACGGATTGCAAATCCGTAAAGCCGTAGGTTCAAATCCTACCCGGTGCTCCATACTAATTTGGGGGGTATAGCACAGTTGGGAGTGCGCCTGCTTTGCAAGCAGGAGGTCGTCGGTTCGATCCCGTCTACCTCCACCATTAAATAGACTAAGGAGATTTTCGTATGACAGACGGCGGAAAAGGATCTCGGCCACGGCCTTTCAGCGTCAGCCAGGAAGAGTATGACTCTCGGTGGGATGCTATTTTTGGTAGAGATCTAAAAAAAGAAAACAAGGAAGGCGAACTGCAAGCAGAAGCCTTCCTTAAAGATGAATACTATGATTTGGATATGCCCGAATCAGACACATCTAAAAATGATGGTTGTTGAGTTTTAGGACGTTAACTCAGTTGGTAGAGTGTCTGCTTTACACGCAGAATGTCGGCGGTTCGATCCCGTCACGTCCTACCATAAACAGGAGAAATCTTTGAATATTGTTGTTGTAGGCGGCGGCCAGCCAGGAAAGTTTGGAAATGATGTTGTGCTTCGTGCAAGAAGCCAGGGTCATCGTGTGCTGGTCATTTCTCATCAACCCTATCAAGATCCTGATTTGGCTGTTGCAGATTTTGGTCAGGTCGCATCAGTGATTGATGCGTTTAAAACAGTGACCGCAGGTATTGACACAGTGGATTTAATGTTATACAATTCAAATTGTGCTTCTTATCCAAATAAGACTGCAGACTTTAATTCCACTGCCATTGTCAATGAGGAACGTTATTTTGATGCATTACGAATTCATGCAGTGATACCACATGCTGTCACAGTTGAGTGCAGTAAAAAAATGCAGGCCGGAGGGCGAGTAGTCTACATGTCGTCGTGGTCCGCGCTGAATTTCAAAAACAGTGATTGGGCAGACAATGTTGGATACGCTGGCGGAAAAGCATATCAAACCAGATTGATGATGGCATTTGCAAAACACAACGATCGAGGATTGATATGTTCAGCAGTTTATCCTCATTTTGATTATGCAGACAAAGAGAAATATCAAGGCGTGTTTGATCAAGTATATAATTACATGACCACACACGACAAGAGTTACAATGGGAAGATTGTTGGTATTTCAGATGCCAACAAAATTAACATTTTCAATTAGCCGGATTAGCACAGCGGTAGTGCAACCGCCTTGTAAGCGGTAGGTCGTCTGTTCGATTCAGACATCCGGCACCAAATTCCTCGGGGTCCCTTCCTCGTCATTAAAGGGGGTAATTGGCTTCACCAAAACGCCAGGGCGCATACGGTCAACTGCCTCAAGTCCCGCTACATGGGAGCCTTGAGAAACCGTAGGTGGGGCGCACTACCTTGCCAAAAGTAAACAGTGACGGACAGGGCAACAACTCAGTCTGGGGCGGCACCAGGAAACCGTAGCCAGACACCTTATACGAACTTTCTGTAATGACTACACTGGAACAACTGAAATACCGGACAATTCTAGACAGAGCCGGGACCAGCCAGGAAGAGAAGGGTCATCGTGGATTCAAGCGCCGCAGAGAGTTCCTATAAGGTGATTTATTCCTCGGTAGCACAGTTGGTAGTTGCGCTTCACTGTTAATGAAGATGTCGGAAGTTCGAGCCTTCCCCGGGGAGCCAAATTTTTGCAAAAAGTCGTTGACAACAAGAAAACTTTTTGCTACAATTGATGCTTAGTTAGAAATAACTTTGTTCTTTAAAAGATTGAATTGGGGGCATAGCCTCATTAGAGTAAGCGGAGTGATCCGCCCAAAGCACCAGCGTCCTACACGCCTGCGCCTAGCAATAGGTTCATCTATGCAAGCCTGCTCACTTCCGTGAGGAAGCCATCACTTAAAAGACTGGTGGTGGTAACAGAGACGCTGAATGTAGTGGAAAGAACGCTGATCGACAAGCCGCAAGGAACTTGGGTCAGTGGAAAGTAACAGGTGGTGCTGACTTCACTGCGAAACCAATTTGGTTATCTGGTATGAGAAAGGGTAGTGTTCGTGTCCAAGGGGTCGCACCCAAGGGCTAGAATGCAGTTTGAGTGGTTGTTGGCTTACGCGAAAGCCGAGATAGACAACGATCGCAAAAGACGTCTGAGTAGCCCGCGAGGCCAAAGGAACGTGGTGTGTTGTATTGAGTAGAGCAAAACTTTATTCAGCAACTGAGGCAGCACATCGCAGTAGGTTGATATAACTCAATGGTAGAGTGATTTCCTTCTAAGAAATATGCTGTTGGTTCAACTCCAACTATCAAATCCAAAAACGCAAAGACTGCCTCGGTCATATGTGAAAAGCATCTAATACTTGAGCCCTTGGGTAATCAAGTCAGACGTAACTCGCAAGGTGAAATCTGTTTATGCTGGAAGTTTCGTAACGGTTTAGCGACTGTGAATGGCTCGCAAGGTCAACGGAGAAGAAAGCGTAGAATAGCATGTGACGACTGGTCTACTGCCTGACCATAAAAACGGCGATGCTGGTAGCAGACTAGGATACAGTAATGGTCCTAGTGGATGTCGAGAGAAAGCAGGCTCGCAAGGCTTGTAATAATGCTCGAGGTGCTACTGGTTAAGATGTAATCTCAGTCTTAACTCTATTCTAAAACACATTGCCGAACAGTCAAATGGCGCAAGCCGATGAGTAGTGTGTTTTAGAATAGCAATTCTATCGCAGGGTGGAGAAGAAGTAACTCACCAGGTTCATACCCTGGAGATCGGCGGTGCGAATCCGTCCCCTGCAACCAAACCTGCACCGGTAGTTAAGTTGGTTATAACGCCGCCCTGTCACGGCGGAGGCCAGGGGTTCGAGTCCCCTCCGGTGCGCCAAATAATAACAAGGAGGACGTATGTATAACGTTAATATTCATCCTTGGTCAGACACTCATCCAAATGAAACTGTTGTTATTGCCAGTTACGCATTTGAAAGTCGTGACGAAGCAGTTGAATTTGTAGATCATTACAATGCATATTCATTGATCAAGGTTGCGCTTCTTGTAGAAGACGATCTTGAAGTTGTTGCTTGACATTGGGGGCTGTTCTCTGCGGGAGACTGTAAATCTCTTGCCTTAATATGCAGAGTGGCTGGCGGTTAGGTTCGATTCCTTCAGTCCCCACCAAATTCACAGGGATAAATTAAACATAATCACAGGATGACATGCCGCCGAGGCAAGGGGTTCTGAACACTTGTCAAAGAGGAGTTCATCGTGTGCCATGTCGCACTTCATTGACGCCCGCTATGCGGGCATTCATCTTATTATAGACCTCTGGGAAGCAGACCCAGAAATCCTAAAAAATTCTGAAGTAGTTAGAGCCGGATTAATTTCAGCGGCTCGTCGTGCTGGTGCCACTGTGCTGTCTGACAGTTTTCATTATTTTGGTGCAGAGTGCGGAGTTACCGGTGTAGTGGTTTTGGCTGAAAGTCACATCAGCATACACACTTGGCCCGAAGATGGTTATGCCGCTGTAGATATTTTCATGTGCGGCACCTGCGATCCTAGATGTGCTGTAGAAGAAATAGTCACAAGCCTAAAAGCCACCAAGCACACTACCAATCTATTCTACAGAGGTTTGGAGTCTAAGCAGTAAGAGCAAGTTTGCGCCAAGTTCCATTGACATAGACATTTATAGACATTTGTTCGGTTGAAACTTTATTAATATTGATCACTTTGCCAACTGCTGGCGCGGTGTCAAACACAATGGAAGGTGCTGAAGTCACTGGATCAATTTCTATATCATAAGAAGTTGCGGCCACTTGGTCAACTGTTACTATCACTGTTTCATTGTTGATTGTTGACGAAATTGTATAAACTTTTTTTATTCCGTCGCCAACAAAACTGGCAATGGGTGTTGATGATAGATTGAGATACATGTAGCCAGACTTGTTTAACGCAGTCACGTTATTGTTTAATGCAAGAGTTAGAGCCGCTGTTGCTGCCGCTTCGGTGCTGTAGATTGGTAGCCTAGGAAATCCTAAATTTACTTCTTTGTCTTTTCCATAGACCAAGACATTTGAGTTGGATGCAGTTCTCCTAATAGGAGACACATACAAACTAAGAGTCTTTGGATTGACAATGACTTCTTGTGAAGCATTAACTATAATGCTGTTTGCAGGTTGGTTGGCAGTTCCTGCTGACGTGTCGATGGCAACGGCACCAGAACCCTGTGTGGTTTGACCGGCAGTAGATCCAATGGCAATGGCACAAGAACCCTGTGTGGTTTGACCAGCATTTATACCAATGGCAATGGCCTTAGAACCCTGTGTGGTTTGACCAGCCAAGTCACCAATGGCAATGGCGCTTTCGCCTTGAGAACTGTGTCCGGCTTTGATGCCAATGGCTAGACCATTGACTCCTTGACTGTTGAAGCCTGCTCTTTCGCCAATGGCAATGGCAAAAGCACCTTGTGTATTTTGTCCTGCTTTTGAACCAACAGCAATGGCATTAATGCCCTGAGTTGTTTCTCCAGCCAAGTCACCAATGGCAATGGCAAACGTAGATTGGTTTTCAAAGCCAGCCTTGCGACCAACTGCAACTGCATAGTCAGTGTCGCTTTCGTCTCTAGCCCAGTAGCCGCTGGAGATGGAGTCTATGTGTCGTCCTTTGTATCTTCTCATGAGCATATTTATTTGTGGGTAAATGATCTAGCCCAACTACCGTAAATATGTCTTTTTAATACAAAGGAGCAAATTATGACATGCAAAGGCTACGACCCACGTTCAGTTAAAGTGCCAAAGAGTGTAAAGATTCTGGCCGCCAATCACACCAACCCTGCTCAGCGAAATGCAGTTATTCGCAGTTATGTAAAAGTGCTGGAAGCCGACCTAAGAGCCAACAAACGAAAATCCAAAAACTAAGTTCTGACTATTCTGTCAATTTTTGCCCTGCTAAGTATCCACATGAAATATGGACTCACTGAGCAGGGCAAATTCTTTGTAGAATATACTGCCTGCGAACGGCCCATTGGCAACGTTCGCGAAGAAATGGAACGAGCCTGCCAACGATTGGCCGACGAAGGTCGTATTATGATCAGCCTCAGCAGTGGTATTGACAGTCAAATACTGTTGCACACCTTTCACAGTTTAGGCTTGCCCTACGAAGCGGCTTTTATGCATCATCCGGGCTACAACGACATTGAACTGAGTCAGATTCGCAAACTGGAACAAAAATACAAATTCACTGCCACTGTTGTTGCTGTGGATCCAGATCAGCACAGAGAAGAAGTCGAAGCACTGGCCATTGAAACTGGCATACCTGCCGAGCATCACTTGATGAAAAAGTTTGTGGCTCAACTGCCCGAAGATCGAGACATACTGCAAGGCATTGAAAGTTACGACTTTGTGTTCAAAGATGGTCGTTGCTACTGTATGGAATCCTGGACGGCCATTGAAGTTGCCAGCCAACGGGCCTTGCAGGAGTTATCGCGATCAGGTAAAATTGTTGCCATTGATCGCAGAGCACCATTCAATGAATTTGCTTTGGCTTACCTGGCAGATTCAACAGTTACAGGATACCTGAATGCTTTACCATATATCCGCGGCAATGGTTTGGTAGAAAAAGAAACCGGCGAAGCACCACCGTTGATTTTTTCATGGGAATACTATGTCAAGCCCATTATACTGGGCAAATATTGGCGCCGCGGGGAATTGGAATTCTTCCCCAAGTATGTGAGCCCAGAACGAATTTCCTGGATCATGGATCCTTCAGACACAAGAATGCGACATAACTACAAAAACAACTGCGTCTACATTGAACGCGGAGAATTGATTAAACTTTTATCTAACTGGGGATCTGGAGAAACCCGTAGATGGGAACAACAATGAGTAATATTATAGTCAATCCACATATCAATAAGAAACTGGGCTACTATGTCTGTGATGGTTTAGAATTTGATTCAAAGATTCGTGCAGGTCTACATGCAGTCAAAGTTGGTAAACCAATTCAATGGGTATTCAACAATCAAGAATTTAAAAAACATGATTGGACAGTAGAACCTGAACACTCATTGGACTTTTACTATGACCAACGTGCAAGGCAATTGCGCGAGTCGTATGACTATCTTATTCTCAGTTATTCGGGCGGCTCAGACAGTCACAATATCTACGAAAGTTTCCGACGCCAAGGCCTGCACATTGACGAAATTTTGGTCAATACCATGGAAAAGGCCAGCAGAGGCATTGTCAATACTACCAGTGCTGAAGCATTTGATGCTCCTGCCAGTGAACACGAACAGCAGACCATGCCCAGACTGCGAGAAATTGCTCAGCAGATGCCCAACACCAAAATCACCGTCACTGACCAAAGTGACTATCTTTTCCAAAGTTTGGAGCAGGCTGGTGATGCCAGTTGGGTATTGGAAAAGCGTGAAGGTTTGAATCCTGCAGGTGCCACACGATTTAACTATCTGCACTTTAGTGAAGTTAGAAAGCGATTCGATAAAAATTATCGCATTGCCATGATTGTGGGTATTGAAAAGCCTAGGACGCTGATTTATCAGGGCCGCTTTATCATGCGTTTTGCTGATCGTAGCACCAACATGATCACCGTAGCAGAGCATCTTCGTGAATATCCCAACAGCACCATTGAATTCTTTTATTGGTCACCTGACTGTGTTCCAATGCTGATCAAACAAGGACATGTTGTCAAGCGTTGGTTAGAAGCCAACCCTGAAATGCAACTGCATTGGGATTCCAAAGCAGCCAGTGGCAGAGTTTATCGACTGATCCACGAACCTATTCTCAGAGATCTGCTTTACACTACATGGCGCCGAGATTGGTTCCAGGCTAAAAAAGCCATTCTAGATTGGGAATCAGAATTTGACCAATGGTTCCGTGTTGGCTATTCAGATACCAAAGCGTTTCATATTTGGAAAGAAGGTCTAAAGTTCGTTGAAGAAAATCTCCAACCTTTCCTGCGAACATCAGAAGTCACAGGAAAGATTGACGGAATGGCACCAGTGTTGCACAACTACGAAATGGGCAATCTAAAAGTAGTTCACCCATCTCTAAATGTTTGGATCAGATGATCAATTGAGTTTTAGTTGATTACGCACCACAAAGTCTCGGAGTCGCTGGTTAATAGCCAGCGATTCTTTTATTGTGTTGGCATCCATTTTCAAGATAGGAAACAGTCCTAGGTTGCGGATATCCTGATCAAACCCCGGACGACGTAGAGCCTGTGCAACATCTCGTCGAATCTGTTCTTTGACTGCAACATCAAGGTTACGATTCACAATCAAACCCAGTTGACTTTGAATTGGATACGGCGCCTTAAAAATCTGTTCCCAAGTCTGCAGACCTAGTCCAAGATCGTGGCTAGACATCAGCATGGTAATCCGTGTGCTGTCGCTAACATAGCCGGCCACCAACGGAAAGTTGGCAAACATACAGTCAATGTTGCCACCCAACAGGTCAGTCAAACTGGTGCTGCCGCCTTGTGCATAAGGAACCAATAGATGATTGTTGTTCCATTGACTCAGCAATACTGCTGTGGCAATGTGTTCGCTACTGCCGTTGCCAGCAAAACCAAAAGTCAACGGACGGTTATGATTACGCACATCAGCAAAGGATCGAAACTTGTGCTTGTTGTTGCAGGCCAAAACGCTGGGCATGGCACCGATCACAGCAACCAATTCAAGATCGCGGTCTGGATTGTAATCAAGGTCTGAGAACATCAAAGAGTTGGTGACAAAAATCTGTGGCATAGTGGCCACCATCATTGAGGGTCTTGACATCAACTGTTTCATGGCAATTTTGCCTGATGCTCCGGGCCTGTTGATCACAGTATAGTTCTTGACCGGTAATTCCTGTGCGATCAATCGTGTGGTTCGATCGCTAGGACCACCAGGAGCATGATGCACCGTAAATTCAATTTCTTGAGCCTGTGCAGTGGCAAAACACAGGCCCATCAATGTAGAAAGCAGTAGTTTTTTCATGCAGATACTTATTGACATTTTGATGGCTTTGTTGTATAATTTGGTTATCATGAAGAACATCTTCTTAATCTCTGATCCGCACTTTGGGCATACTGGCGTCTGCAGGTTTACCCGCGATGACGGCTCAAAACTGCGTCCCTGGGACAATCCCGATGACATGGACGAAGCCTTGATCAAGAACTGGAACTCTGTGGTCCAACCTCAGGACAAGGTCTATGTGCTGGGCGATGTGGTCATGAGCGAAAAGAAACTGCACATCCTGGGTCGCCTGAATGGTAGCAAAAGACTGATTCGTGGCAACCACGACATCTACGATACCAAGAAATACCTGGAGTATTTCAAAGAGATCTATGGATGCAGAGTTTTAGAGGACATGATTCTCAGTCACATTCCTTTGTTCAAGGACTGCATCACTGAGCGTTTTCAAACCTGTGTGCATGGTCACCTGCACTATAGAACCATTGACGATCCTGCCTACTACAATGTGTGTGTGGAAAACATTGACTACACACCCATTGAAATTTCTGTGTTGCGCGAACGTATTCGAGCGCACAAGCAGGGTTGGGACAAGAACGGCAACAAAATTGGAGCAAGGCGATAAAGGAGCAATAATTATGGATCATATGAGACAAGCATTTGAAAATATCACCTACCCTTCACTTCAGTTGGCAGGCAGTTATACGGCTCACGGGCTACGACGCAAGCCCAACGGCGAGTATGTCAGTGACCTATTGGAAGATCACTGGAATACTTTTCAAGAAGGTTGGGAAGAGGCCATCCGACACTTGAAAGAAAAAGACAATTCGTGTTATACTGACATTATCAGCACGGGTGGAATGGATCCTAGATGACGCAAGAAGAACGCGAACATATTGGTTATGTAGAGCGAGAAGAAGGCTTCTACAAACTCTATGCGCCTGTGAAGGGTTCGATTGTGACTCATGCATTCATTCTGTGTAAGTATTGCAATGGTGCCATTTATCACTGTATGGGGCCCAAGTATGACGCAGTATGTAAGCCTTGTTTTGAAAGTGCTGAACGACGAGAAGGATATCAATGAATAAACAAGTTCAAAAACTGGCCAACATCTGGGCTAACCGTCGCAGTGAAGATTCAGACTTGGGCATCACTTATACTTTCAGTGAACGGGCCCTGGAAGCATTTGTTGGAGAAATGACCAAAGAAGCCTGCAACGCCTTGCTGGAGTGGAAGAAGGAACCATTTCCTTTTGATGAAAGCACGGCTGTTTGGATTGTGAAACAACACTTTGGAGTCAAACAATGACTGCTCAAGAACTAAAAGATCTTATCACAGAATATCTGTGTGCTGGCGGCCTTTTCAATCCTGAGATGATGGAACACGAAAAAGTCAGAGATCTATTAATCAACATAAGAGACTATCTCAATGAGCAATCTTTGGTTTAATATCCGCTTTGGCACAAGGCATTTTCAGTTTTCACGAGACTGGGAAATTTCGTTTCGTGTTAACCCTTACTGGATTGAAAATCCTCCAGACCGATGGTTTGCTGTTTATACAATTTTTGGAGTGCATCTATGACTATGGATCAAGCATTGCCACAGATTACAATCAATACCACGTCAGGTAGACCCTATGTTTCTGTCATCGATGAAGGAGATCTATTTGGTATTCAGTTGCACGGAGACACACGTCAGCGAGTGGTTGTTCATTTAGATAAAAAATCCATTCCTGAGTTGATTGATGCACTAAAACAAATTTGTAAGTAGGAGTAAACTAATGACTTGGATTCAAAACGTAGCACTTTCAGATATCCCCAAAGGGCATCATATTGCTGTGGGCGAGAATAGCATGCTGATCCAAATTGTGGATCCAGGCATGGAATTTCCTACACCTTTTCACAAGTTCAAAGAAACACATCAATTTGAATTTCTAGACCTGGAACAAGGCGATGCCCATGGTGAAGAATTCAAAGTCACCGACGCTCAGGCAGAGCAGTTGGTCAATCTACTAAAGCATGCCTTAGACAAACGCATGAATGTAGTTGTTCACTGTGTTGCTGGTGTGTGCCGTAGTGGTGCAGTCTGCGAAGTTGGTGTAATGATGGGCTTCCAGGATACTGAAGTCTATCGTAGTCCTAACTTGATGGTCAAGCACAAGATGATGCGGGTCTTGGGCTGGACCTACGATGAAAACGAACCGCACACCATGAATGGTGTGCCGTTCCAATACGATGAATTAGGAAATAAGCAACCCTATCAGGTCACCGAATCAGGCCTATGGATACCGCCAAAGAAGGAACATGAATGATGTATATCACAAAACAAGAAGTTGAAAAGATCCTAGCAGTCATGAACGAATTTGATGATGCTAGGAGTTATCGTTTAGAAGCAGATAACTCAAGTGGTATTGGCAGTATCTTGAGTCTAACTATGGACATGGATATCAACAATAGGCCTGCTACAGTTAAAGTGGACATTTCAGGTGTGGAGACTTGGTAATGCCCAAATGTTATCAACTGGTGGGAATTCCTGGCTCGGGCAAAAGCACTTGGGTTGCCAATCAAGACTGGACTACGGAATGTGTGATTGTGTCCACTGATGAGTTTGTTGAAGCCGAAGCCAAAGCACAGGGCAAGACCTACAGTGAAGTATTTGCTGACTACATGCCAGATGCCATTGCACTGATGATGGGCAAAGTAAATGCCGCCCGTAAAGAAGGCAAAGACATCATTTGGGATCAGACTTCTACCACTGAAGCAAGCCGTAGACGTAAGTTTAATTCCTTACCTGACTACTATCACATTGCAGTGGTTTTCAAGCCGCCACCAATGGAAGAACTAATTCGTCGCCTTGATTCAAGGCCTGGTAAAACTATTCCACCTGATGTCATCCGCAATATGCTGGACAACTTTGACATGCCCGATGAAAGCGAAGGCTTTAAAGAAATTTGGTTTGCTTAATGGAACCAGTAAATGCTCACTACTATGAAACAATGAAACGGTGGTGGCAATTCACTGAGACCAGGATGGATTTTTACGACAACAAACTCAAAGAACACCAAGACTATGTTTTCAAGATGCGAGAATATCACACTCGCAAGGATGCAGAAGAGCAAAGGATTTACATTTACTGGAAAGGCAAAGTGGAAATTGTCAACAATGCTCGTGGAACTAAGGTAGATGTCTATGCTTAATTGGTTGCGTTACAGCGGTGTCAGTGTCAGCATTACCCTAAATCCTGCACACTGGCGTTGGTTGCCTTGGGGGCATCAGGAACCCAGCGAATGGTCAGGGCCTAGAGAATACACTTGGGCTGGTGGCTGGTTATTCTTTACATTGCGAATTTGGATCGACGACGGCAGTTGGTAATAAGTAGCCACATGAATAGAGATTATCATATTCCTGTGTTGCATCTGGCTCCAACTCCCATAGAACTGGCTTGGGCGCAACAGCATTTGATTCCACAAGCCAATATTGCGTTGGATAAACTCTATGAAAAATATGGTGCCAAATTTGACAAAACTAATGTTGATCAAAATTTATTGAGAACATGGTCATTGACTGCACGAATGCAGGGTCACATAAATCGTCTAGGTCTCCAGTTGAGAAAATTTGCTCTCTTCATTGGACACCGGGGTGCCAAGTCTGCACAGCCGCATGTGGATGCTCAGACTTTTAATACACCAATGGTGGCAAGACTCAATGTTCCAATACAAGGTCAATTTGGAGCACGTCTAAGTTGGTGGAATTCAGGAGTTGAGGATCCTAGAATGCAGGAGAGACACTTTGAAGAATGGGATGCAAAGACACAGTCCATGCGCCGTGGTTTCAGTTACCTGTCAGATCCTCAGGCCAATTGGGGCGATCCAGTGCATGTAGAGCATGACCCTGGCCCTTGCTGGAATCGTGTTGAATTGGCACACAGGCTAGACTTAGACAATACCACTGACAATCGCATCAATATCACAGCAGAATTGGAACCACAAGTGACTTGGGCAGATTTGGTATCTAGGCTGGAAGCACACGGTTATATCAAGTGACCGTATTTTTCCACGCTACGGTCAATGAGTTTTTCAAATCCCTGCCAGTCCCATTGCCCAGTGATCATTCCTAATATTTTCCAATAGTCGTGATCTTTCTCTGCGGCATGCACAAAGTTGTAGTTGTTGAATGCCCAACTGTTGGTTTCAGGCGCACGAGTAAAATCCAGCACCTTTACTTGATCGGGGTCTTTTTCAATTTTTTCGTAGCCCCAGCCTTGCTTTTCTTGGGGGATTGGTTGCATCCAGAATGTTGGGCCCGGATTAGTGTCATGCAATAAGATTCTCAATGAACTGGGGATACCTGGCCATTGATCAAATCCGTCTCTGTGAAGGCCAATTTGTCTTTGACTGCTCCAGCAATGAATTTGATTGATCTGCTTTAATGGAAAGTAAGTGTGTATCTGATCCATTAATTTAGGAAAGTTTTTGTAGCCGTCAACCACAAACTGGCTCCACCTTAGAGAGTTGGGATTGTTGTTGGGTATTAGACTGATACCTTGAAAATTTGCTTCACGCTCGTCCCATTCGTTTTGCCACCTGTCACCGCGTTGTTTTTTGAGTTCGGCGGCCTCTTCGGGTGAATATGGAAAAGCCTCACTGGTTTGCAGTCGTTTGACAACAACTGTATTCTCCAACCAACATTCAATGAAGTTGTCGTCGGGGACAATCTTTGGCACATCTAAGTAGATAAACGGAATGTGCTGATATTTTTCTATTAGGTGGCTGGGATAGGAAGTGGTCATGTCTCTACTTACCAAATTTTGGAATTGATATTTTTAATAATCCAAATTAGAAAATACAATGGATTTTTGCAAATTATTAGTTGATTTCTATGATATATAGTGTTATACTTTTACAAGTTCAACAGGGAACGACTGGTGCCTAGATAGGACCGGCCTGTTCGATACTCGCTTAATCAAAGGAGATAAAGTATGAAAACCGTAGGTGATAAACTAGCCCCTTTCGCTGTCACAGGAGTGAAGCCAGGACAACCTGATGATGCGTTCTACACCATCACAGAAAATTCATTTGAAGGCAAGTGGAAGGTAATTGTTTACTATCCCAAAGACTTCACTTTCGTATGCCCCACAGAGATTGTGGCCTACGACAAGTTGGCACAAGACTTTGCTGACCGTGATGCAGTATTGCTCACTGGTTCAACAGACAACGAGTTCTGCAAGGTAAGTTGGCAAAAGGCTCATCCAGATCTGCAAAAGATCACACATCACCAGTTCGCTGATACACAGCGTGGTGAACTGTCATTGATTGAACAGTTGGGCGTGTTCTATGCGCCAGCAGGTGCCGCACTTCGTGCCACATTCATTGTTGATCCCAGCAATGAAATCCAGCACGTTACTGTCAACAACTTGAACGTGGGTCGTAGCCCAGAAGAAACCTTGCGTGTGCTTGATGCCCTGCAGACCGGCGAACTCTGTGCATGTAACCGCACAGTGGGCGGCGATACTCTAAAGGTCTAATCATGACAGCCTGGGTAGACGCACTCAAAGAGCAAAGCATCCCTGACTATGCCAAGGACACACGTCTCAACATTGACGCTGTGATCAAGCGAAGCAGTCTACCTGTGGAAGAAGCAGAAGCCGTTGCACTCGCGGCGGCTTTTGCCACAGGTAACCCAAAGTTTTGGACTTGGTTGCATAGTCAATTGGCCAATCGCGCGGAAGCAGATGCCGCACTCACAGCCGCAAGTCTTATGGCCATGAACAACGTTTGGTATCCCTATGTTGAAATGGCCGACGACGAGAACTTGAAAGGTTTGCCAGCACAACTACGCATGAATGCCATTGCACAACATGGTGGCACAACCAAGGCTCGTTTTGAAGCCTACAGTTTGGCCGCAAGCATTGTAGGCAAGTGTCACTTCTGCGTAAAGGCTCACTATGAAACCTTGAAGGCCGAAGGCTACACAGTGGAGCAATTGCGTGACATTGGACGTATTGCCGCAGTGGTCACAGCAGTATCGCGTGTTCTAAGCAATTGATATAATAGACGCATATTTCTTTTAGAATTTTGTTCTAAATAAAGTATGGCGGCTCTAATTTTTCGCAAAGGTGCGTATTATCCTGGTGTGACTCAATCACTTACCACCTCAGGCTCTAGTCAGGCTTTTGCTCCGTTCTCCGCCAACGTATCGATAGTTAGAGTCGCCACCAATCAAGATACCTTTATAGAATTTGGCACCACACCAGTGGCAACAGTTAACAGCATGTTGTTACCGGGTGGTGCCATTGAGTTTTTTGCCATGGATCCTGGGCAAACAATTGCAATCTTACAGGTGTCTACAGTGGGCCGAGTCACAGTCACTGAATTGCTATGACCTTTTATCTGCGCCTGGGCCGAAACATTCGCAGTTTGTATAGACCAAAAAAGAATGGCACCACTCCTATACCACCAACACCCAATGTATTCTGGTTTGACGCAGAAACAAATCAATATTTTCTTCCTCCCAATAGGCAAAATGGAGATGGTGTTACCCAATGGCAAAACCGCATTAATCTGGGCAGTCATTTATCGGATGTGGGAGGAGTCAACTTTAGACCCACTTACCTCACCAACCAACAAAACAGTCTTAGTGCATTATCGTTTGATATTGATAGGCTCCGCGGAACCCCTTATCCAGCACCCTTGACACAGTCCTTTTCACTGTTTGTTGTTGCCAAATTCAACACCATTGCCAATCAACAGTTGTGTGAAACTGCCTTAGGACCAATAATACAATTGGGCTTTGGCTTGTCAGGCAATAGGTATAATTATGCAGCCGCTGGAGGGAACAGCATTGGATCGTTGGCAGATACCAATTGGCATGTTCACTCCATGATAGTTGATATTGCACTTGTGCCTAGTCAACGCATACAGGCTCGAGTTGATTCAGTTCCCAGTGTGTTAGCGCCAATTTCAGCACCAGGTGCATTGAACATTGCCACCAGCAGTTTCTTTTATGTTGGTCAACGATCCAATTCAACTTTGCCGTTTGCGGGTAGCATTGGTGAAATTCAAATGTATAATACGGCATTGACCAGCCAAGAAATATCTTTGGTTGAGCAAGACTTAATGACCAAATGGGGGATATAAAATGTTAGAGTGTTTGATCATCGGCGATTCAATTGCTGTGGGCACAGCCATTGCCAGACCTGAGTGTGTGAGTTACAGTCGCGGCGGCTGGAACAGTTGGCAGTGGAACAGAGACTATCTTGTGAATGCTCAAAGCCGTGTGGCTGAAACAGTGATCATCAGCCTTGGAGCCAACGACCATGCTGGTGTAAAAACCGAAGCAGAATTAAGAAAGATGCGATCCAGCATCCAAGGACGTCGTGTGTTTTGGATTGACCCAGGACAGGATCGCAAGCCTGTTCCGCATGATGCCATTGTGCGTATTGCACGTGAGTATGGAGATGTTGTGTTGCCTCGACCCAAAGATCACATGAGCGCAGATGGTATCCACCCTACCGGGCGTGGCTACAAGGTTTTGGCAGATCAAACCAAGAGATAAATCTTGGCCCAATTTGGTGGATAACTAATGTTGGCTATAGAAGCCAAACAACCCAAGGAAAATATACTATGAAGAAAATTCTTAGTGTAATACTGTTATCATTGGCGGCCTCAGTGGCTCATGCCAAAGAAACTATTACAATGGTAGTCCCAGCCGCTGCCTCACAAAGTTCTACACCACTGACTTTGAAAACGGCTGAAATCGCCAACAAGTTGCAATCAAAATACAATTTTGTGGTCGAGTTCAAACCCGGCGCCAATGGCGTATTTGGTGTCAAATACATGGATCAGAGTCCACAAAATCGTGTTGTTGGAGTAGCACCAGCATTCATTGAAAATTCCAAAAACGGATTGCTCAATGAAAACGACTATGTGCCCATACATGCCGCTGGCGATGTTTGCTGGGCAGTGATCACCAATGTTGGCGATACCCGACGTGGCCTTGACAGTCTTGCAGATCTGCGAGGCAAAACTGTCACTGTTGGCGGCACAGGATTTGGTAACGCCGCACACATTACCAGTCTACTGCTGGCAGAGAAGTATGGATTCAAAGTCAAGTATGTTGTTTTCAAGGCCAACTTTGATGCTGTGGTAAACATGGTAGGCGACAACGGTGTCAACATGGCGTTGGAAAGCATTGCCACGTTTAATCAATTCAAAGAAAAGCAATCTAAACTACAGATGCTGGGCTTCAACTGTGCCAATCGTAGCACACAAGCACCTGAGTTGAAAACTTTGCGCGAGCAAGGTATCAATGCTCCCATGATCTTCAACATCACCATGGCCAATCGAGCCATGCCTGAAGAAAAACGCAGAGAAATTGGACAAATTTTAGAACAAGCAACCAAGGAAATTGGCGCTCGAGAATTTGCTGATGTGGCTGGATTGTATCCACCCGTGTTTCGTGGAGTAACGCCTCAGGACTTTGCTCAACGCAGAATCAGTTTACAAAAGGAATTGGTTCAGCGATTTGAAAAAGAAATTGAGGCCAGCAAGTGATATCTTACTTTGAGGCCGCCATGCAATCGGCCAACGGTCTCAATGAGGTAATAGAACTGGGCGACACGGCTGTGGGTCTTTACAGCCGTGTCAATGATCCTGACACAGTGGTTTTATACATACCAGGCGGAGTCAAACCATTGGGTCTTACCGCTGACAACACACTACAGCCCAATGGGTTCACTTGGCGTTGGATGCCACTGTGGCTTCAGCGTGGTGTGGTAATGGCAGTGGTAGACATGCCCAAATGTTATTACTCCAGCGAAATGCCTCCAGCGGTTCGCAAAACACAGGCCAGAATCAATGGCCTCAGGGAAATTATTCAATATCTACGAACACGCTACCCTGGTGCTCGATTGATAGGTTATGGTCACAGTTATGGGTCTTTGGAAATGTCTCTGCTGTGCAGTCAACACAACACACTGGACGCAGTGGTAATTGGCAGTGGTAATTGGAACACAGACCCTGATAAAAAACATCGTGACGCAAAGGTTTGGGTTGGCGAATTTGATGTCACAGCAGTGACATTACCTTTGTTGATTGTGCATCACGTCAATGACATGACTCCCAAGTGTCGATATGATGCTGTAAAGCCCATCATGGCACAAACAAACAGCATCACAGTCTGTGGCGGAATGCCTCACATGGGAGAGCCAGGTTTAGAACCAGGACCACATTTTTTCCATTTACAAGAAAACGAAGTGGTCAAAAACATATTGCTTTGGTCTAGAAATCAAAATTATTCAAAATTCTTGCTGTAAACGGCTAGAATCTCTCAACCATCACTGGTAATTATTCTATCATAGGCCACAGAGGCCAGATTTCAATTACGGAGAATTCAATGAAAAAGATTCTTGGTGCAATGTTATTGACTTTGGCGGCCACTGTGGCACAGGCCAAGGACAACATTACCATTTACTATGCATGGGGTCCAGGCGATTCTGTAGCCCACTATCATAGAACATTGGCCGCAGAAGCCAATAAGATTCAAAGCAAATACAATTTTGTATTTGATACCAAGCCTGGCGCTGGTGGTGCTATTGCTTCAAATTTTGTGTTAAACACACCCAACACAATCCTAGCACACTCAACTGCATTCTTTGTGCGCCCAGTTGTGTATCCCAACGAAAGTTATGACCTAACCAAGTTCAAGGAACAGTATGTTCACTGTATGGCTCCAATGGCAGTGACTTCTACACGTTTCAAGTCTTGGGCCGAAGTTCCTACCGATAAGCCTGTGACCATTGGCACATCAGGTCTAGGTGTTACCACACACTTGGCCGCCATTGAAATCCAGCGCAAGTTCCCCCAAGCCAAGATTGTGCCTTTCAAGAGCACCACAGATGCCATGTTGAGCATGGTATCACAGCAGACTGATTTCCACATTGGTTTTATCAGTGAAGCAGAGCAGTGGCTCAAAGACAACGCTCGTGCCGAGCGCAAGGTTGTGGTTCTTGGTATCACTGGCAACAAGATCGTCAACGGCTACACACCAATGGTGCGCCAGGGCTTCCAGGAGTCATTTGCCAACATGAACGTGGGTCACCACCTGTTGATTCCTGCTGGTTTTGATGCTGCCAAGCGTCGTGAATTCCACGAAATCTTTGCCCGAGCCGCACAGACCAAAGCAGTTCGTGATGCCTACGCTGTAGACTACTGTGAACCACAGTCAGTGCCATTTGATGCGCTAGACAAGTTTTTCGAGTTCCATACTGGTTACTGGCGTAAACTTGCAGAAGCAGTAAAACTCAACTGAAATTAATAGTCGACCTACATTGTAGGTCGACTTATTTGGCTTGGCATTAAAATATTGTAGTTGTTGAAACGGCTAGAACCATGTTATTTTATTTCTCCGTCAATGATGGGTCTAATAATGTCTTGATAATAGCGTTGATGGCCAGCATCGTTGGCATGGCCGTCGGAACTGCGATACTCTAGGTTAACCTCTTTGGGTTTTCCGTGAATTTTCAAGTGATCAACTATGTTAGGCAACTGCTTTTTTTTAATACCTGCATCAATGTAAGTGCTGGTATTGACAGATACTATTCTTGATGCCGACCAATAGAATTTAGCACCCTGCTTTCGTGCCCAACTTTCCACAGCATACAAACTGTTATGGCTGAGTTTGGCTCCCCAGGCTGGGCTGAATAGATAGTTGGCATAGTATTCTAATGCACGAACATACTCTTTGGGTTCATTCCGGTCCATGGCCCAACCGTCAAGATTCCACAGTGGGCTCCAACTGTTGAGCGGCACATAATCTCGGAAATAGTCAACATCTCGACCCTGCGTTTTTTCTGCAAAATTACTGGAGGCAAAACCCACTGAATCTGCAATCTGTTGCCGATCATCGTAGGTCATATTAAAGAACACAGCATCTATTTTTAAGTCTTCATAGTGCTCCTGACGAGCCAACAGTAGATCCGCAAAACAGGAAATGTTGTCTTTGCCTGGGTATGCTAGATTGTAAACACGCACTCCTGAAAATTCTTTTTCAATTAATCGTCCCCAACAGAATTGGCTGGGTCCTTGTGCTAGAGAATGCACATCCCCTACATATTTTTTTAATTTTGGGTCCCAATGATATATGCGGTCACTGCAACCATGACCAAAAGTAAAACTGTCGCCCAATAATATTATATTTTTTGTCATCTTAGAATATCTTCACGGCGTGCAATTGTTGAAAGCGTAGAGCGTCTTCCCAGGTATTGACCAAGGGCTCGCCTTTGATATTTAAACTGGTATTCATCAAAACAGGGCAACCAGATGCATGATACCATGCTTCCAACAACTGTCTAAATTTAGGATTATCCCTGTCACTGACAGTCTGCACTCTGCTGGTTCCGTCGTGGTGACAAATGCCTGGTAGCAGATCAGGTGTTCTGCAACGTGCCACAAACTGCATGTAAGGGCTGTCAGCAACTGGCATGTCAAAATAAGTGTCAGCATGTTCTGCTAATACTGCGGGTGCAAACGGTCTGAACTGTTCGCGCTTTTTAATGGCGTTCATGCGAGCCTTGGCATCAGAGCCGCGTGGATCACAAAGCAAACTTCTATTTCCTAATGCCCTGGGACCAAACTCTGCACGACCATTGGCCACTGCTACCACTTGTCCTGCCAACAATTCCTTGACTATGGTATCAATGTCAAGGTCTCGATCAATGTTGGTGCCCAGGTAAGGACCTTGCCAATTTAACTGTTCTCGCTGTAGTGCGGCCACTGCACCAATGGCGCTGCCTGCATCGCCTGGGTTGGGCATGATGTGTATTTGATTGAAAGCAGACATTTCCGCTATCAAACTGTTGGCCACACAGTTCAGCGCCACACCTCCCATGAATACTAGATTGTCAGTGTCAATGCGATCGTCAATCCAATCCACAGTCAACAACAAGTATTCTTCAATCAATTCCTGCACCGATGCCGCAATGTCAAATTTACTTGCTGAGTGTTTTGGTTGCCACCAACGACAACCTTGATGCAGATTGTAACGCAGTTTGAAATTGGGAGGATTCCATTTCTTAAAGAATGTTTCACGCATTTCGTCTACCAAGGTTGGCCGACCAAATGCTGCCATGCCCATGAGAATGTATTCTTCTTCGTTGGGCCTAAGTCCAACATACTGAGTCATTGCTGAATAGAACAGGCCAATGCTGTTGGGATAACGTTTTGACCACTTGCGTTGCAATTTTCTACCCTGTGCATGCCAAATACTAACAGTATCCCATTCTCCAATGGCATCAACTACCAACACAGCGGCATCTTTAAAACCGCTGGTATAATATCCTGCCGCCGCGTGACTTTCATGGTGCCCTACATATTCCACAGGCAAGTGACTGAGATGCAGTCTCTTTAGTTCATCCTGTGGATCCACACGCCAGGGTCTTTGTCCAGCATAGAGCCTACGCAGATTTTTAAGCCCGGGCTTTTCAAACCAAACAATCTGTTCAGGTTCCCCATACTCTAACATTTCTAAAACCATGTCATGGTTTAGACTGCTGTCGTTTTTAATTCTACTGTAGCGTTCGGCATGACCCGCCCAGAGTATTTCTTTGCCGCTGATCAATGCCATGCTGGCATCATGGTTTTGTCCGTTAATCCCTAAAATCATTGAGCATTCCTGTGCAACTTTATTTTTTCAATAATTGACCTGTCTTTTAAGTCCCACATTGTGGTATTAATTTCTTTGACAGATCCTCCAGGAACATCATTGATGATATGCATAATTTCTTCAAACATACAGTTATTGTTGTGACGATTAAAGTGATTGGCTCGATCAGGACCTATATCTGACCCTCCCCAGTCGGCATTGCCGCGTTCGGCCAGTGTGAGACTTTTCAATGGAGTCAATACCACAACAGAATTGTCAGTGACCAGATCGCCAACGCAGAATTGAGATCTTTTGTCAGGCAAAAAATCTAATCCGGTTTTAAATCCAAAGAAATGAATTACTTTTTTGTAATTTTTAGTTATTTTAGGCAATTCAGACAGCCATCCAAACATGGCACTGGCATAAAAGTCGTCGACAAACAATTCACTGAGATAAAAATCTTTAACCAAATTGGTCAGATTACCCGAGGGATCATATTGCAGTATTTCACTGTCTTTGGGTTTGTAATTACTTTGAAGGACGTAGCCATTTATGGGAATGTCTTTTTCGTGCGGCAATCTACTCCATTCAGTGTGACAAAAAATTAAAATAGTTTCGTGTGCCAATTTGTGATTGTGCTGATTTTTAAAATACCAGCGACGCTGATGCCAATAACTTTGTCCTGGAAAACTTGCCCCCGACAGCGTATGGCACCGTTCTTCTAGTCTGATTACCCAAGACCAATCATTTGAATTGAAGTCTTTGAATTTTGAATTGGATCTATGTCCGGCAAAACTGTCGCCAATGACACAAATTATGTTTTCTTTCTTAGACATTTTTAATAGATAAAAGGGTCGCGTTCTCGCAATTGCTTCAATCGGCGCTGTCTACGTCTATGCTCTAAGAATTTGGTTATTGGTCTAAGGCACAACCAAAAGAATCGTTGAAACATTATGCTACTCTCCTAGGATCAATGTAAACATTTTATAGTTATCTAAAATTAATTGGACTTTTTTGGTTGACAGCACTGATTGTCCTATGCTATAAATATCATGCTTAGTTGTTATGGAGGACACAATGACTAGAACCGCTAAAGCATTATTGACTGTGGGTGCATTGGTCACTCTCAGCGGCTGTGCCGTGCATGGCCACCCAACATATACCTATGTTGAACCAAGACCCGTATATGTGGCTCCAGTGGTCCGGACCTACGAGTATCGACCCTACTACTATCATAGGCCCTACTATGCGCCACGCTACAGGCACTATCATTATCACTACCATCGTTGATTCTAAAACAAAAGTGTTAGGTTGACAAGAGCCTAAAATTCTGCTACAATATGTTTTTGGGAGAAATCCATGACCAACAAGCAAAAAGCCATCTTTGAAACAGCAAAATTTTTCTTGACAGTTGTGGCCATTGTTGCTACAATTGGGTTTGCAATTACATCAAGTTGGGGTGCCTGGATAGGCATTGCGGCTTGTTCAGCAATGGTAGTCTACGGCCTGATCATGATTTATGAAATCAAGTTGGGTCAAATTGAAGCAGAACAGAATCTGAAAGAAAAAATTTAAATTTTTTTGCCTCTAAGGCAAACAAAGGTTGACAACAGAGATATATAGTGTTACAGTAAGATCATGAAGACAACAACCCTTAAACCTCAGACCATACAGTTATCATCCATGAAACAATCATGGCGTGTGACCTCTGGCCTCTTGTTTAAGAGTCCACGTCATATTCTAGGAGCCAGTCCGGGATAAAGTGATCTAACACTTTAGGTTTACTCAAACCCCGGATGCTCACAAAAGGCTCCGGGGTTTTTCTTTTACCAGTGTGAAGTATTCCAGCAACGAGGGCTGGGTGGCGCACTTTAAACATGCCACAAACGGGCGGAGGCCAGGATGAAGTCTCGGGCGATAACCGAGATTGTAAAATCGGTCCTTGCATTTTTTGTAGGATTTCTTGTAGGTGCGTAACTCAGTGGTTAGAGTATCTGACTTTTAATCAGAGAGTCGTGGGTTCGAATCCCACCGCACCTACCAATATAGACCGGTAACTCAGTGGTAGAGTATCGGACTTTTAATCCGTGAGCCGTGGGTTCGAGTCCCACCCGGTCTACCATATTCAAACACATTATCCTCAGTTTCCTTGACACAAGGGTCCAGGCGAGATTAACAATAGTGTGTTTCAATATGGTAAAGTTAAATTATGGAAGTGTGGCAGAGTCTGGCTGATTGCACCTGTCTTGAAAACAGACGGCTCAGAAATGGGTCCGTGAGTTCGAATCTCACCGCTTCCACCATATACCGCTGTAACTCAGTGGACAAGAGTATTACCTTGCGAAGGTAAGAGTCGGAGGTTCGAGTCCTCCCAGCGGTGCCAGTTGACATTAAATATAGTATGCACAAAACATTCATCAAATCCAAGATCCATCGTGCCAGAGTCACTGATGCAAACCTAAACTACATTGGCAGTATCTCCATTGGCCCTGAAATGATGGAAGCCGCTGGACTAGAGCCTTATGAGTTTGTTCACGTCAACAACCTCAGCAATGCGGCACACTGGGAAACCTATGTGATTCCTGGCAAGTCTGGTGAAATCACACTGAATGGTCCGCCCAGCAGACTGTTTGCACCTGGTGACCTAGTTGTGGTTCTAAGTTTTATCAACGTAGAGCCTGGCGAAAAGTTTCAGCATGTAACGGTATTTGTTGACAACAACGACAACAACCGTGTGGTTGACAAACTGTTTGGCGACATTCAATAAGTTGGCCTGTCTGCAAGATGAAAAAATTCTTGTTGACATGTGTTTTCTTGTTCAGCATATCAGCGGAGTCTGCTGAAGTCATAGGCTTTCGTGGCAAAAACGAAGCATTTGATCAGCAGGCTTTCTATGAATACGCTCGACAACAGGGACTCAAGCCCGTTGAGTTGAGTGCATCACAGGTTGCTCAAGCACTAAAGCATATTCAGCAAAGTCAAGGCAGTTACCAACTCTATGGTTTCAGTCTAGGCGCACAGGCAGTTCGGCAAGTGCTGGCACACCAGCACAGGAATGGTCTAAAGATGCCTCAGGCAGTTGTCACCATTGGTGCATACAAGACAGTGGATGTTGACTTTGCCAAGTATGGTGTGCCTTTTGTCAACTACTTTGACGACAGTGGGCTGGGAAACAAAAGCCCAGGAATATTTTTACGCATACCGCATTTGCAAATGCAACAAAAAGTCAACGAAATCCATCAACAATCAATATCTCGGTGATGTAACGGCAGCATGACGGTCTCCAAAACCGTTCGTGGGGGTTCAAATCCCTCCCGGGGTGCCAATTATACAGGGGGAGTGTGCGGTGACACCGCCTACTCTTAAACGACAGAAAGAAGTTGCGCCCCTTGACACAAAATTTCGGAGTGTAGGATAGTCTGGTTCATTCCGCCTGCTTTGGGAGCAGGATGTCGCAGGTTCGAATCCTGCCACTCCGACCAGTTTATTGGGGAATCGTCTAAGGGTAGGACACCTGACTTTGACTCAGGGAGTCGTGGTTCGAATCCATGTTCCCCAGCCATGACATAGTGAGTTGACCGAGAGGCCGAAGGTAATGGTTTGCTAAACCATAGATCCCGACAAGGGGTCCGAGGGTTCGAATCCCTCACTCACTGCCAGTTTGCCCGGATAGTTAAATGGTATAACGGCCGCTTGATAAGCGGTTATTACAAGTTCAATTCTTGTTCTGGGCACCATTTTTTGGACTGCGACGCAACAAATAGTTGCATTAAATACATTCCAAGCCTACTAGTAGTTGTGCTACTAGTGGGTTCTTTTTAAGGAGTGTATTTTGAAGAAAATTTTATTAACCACAGCATTGGTCCTGGCCGCCACATCTGCCCTAGCGCAGACATCAGTGACCTTGGGCGGCGCAGTAGCCGATTCCGACGTCAACGGTCAGCAAACTCAGCGCACCAGCATTGGCATTCGCACAGAATTGTCCAAAGGTTTCACTGGTGATCTAGCAGTTATCAATAGCCGCAACAATGATACCAAAGCAACATCTGTTCGCCAAGAAGTTGGCTTGACAGTATTGGGTTTTGATACCAGTGTTGTTTCTGCCAATGTTCGTGCCGCGGCTGGTCTCAAGTCCGTGTCAGGTGCTGATCGTGTTGGCTACTACTCAGTAGAACCAGGCGTTAACTTTAAAGTATCACAGGCATTGACTGCTCGTGTTGCTTATCGTTATCGCAACGCCTTTGACACCAGCGATGCAGATCGCAGTGATACCATGCGCTATGGTCTTTCATATGCTGTAACCAAGAAAGATACCATTGGTGTAGTCTATGACGTTGTTCGCAAGGACGGCGCAGAAAAAGCATATAACTTCAGTTATACACGCAGTTTCTAATCTAGAATTATTCTAGTTCCAAGCCTGCAAGTGATTGCAGGCTTTTTTATTGGCAGTATAGCATAGCGGCTAATGCACTTCCTTCATACGGAATAGATCGTAGGTTCGAGTCCTACTACTGCTACCAAAATCGGTCCGTAACTCAGTTGGACTAGAGTGCCTGTCTTCGAAACAGGAAGTCGGGAGTTCGAATCTCTCCGGACCGGCCATTATCGCCTGGGTGTAGATTTAGGCATTGGTTCACGTCGTGACAGTATAAACAAGGTTCTGACAGTATGTCCTCGATTGCATTGGTCCCAGAATTTTTTCGCTAATTTTTCATTGGAGGTAGCAATTACCACTAGATCTCTGGCGTCATAGACTGTGTAATAGGGCACGTTGCCGCGCAGTTCTGTGACCAGTGTTGAAGACATCGTATATTTAAATCAATGGTGACTATAGCCAAGTGGTTAAGGCCCCGGGTTGTGATTCCGGTATTCGTGGGTTCGATTCCCACTAGTCACCCCAAACAATTGCCCTCTGTAGTTTAACGGTAAAACAGCGGATTTATACCCCGTAGCGCCAGATAAGCGGCTGATGTGAGTTCGATTCTCGCCGGAGGGACCAAACATTTTCATTGACAGCAGTTTTAAAATTGCTATAATACATGCATTGCCTGCGTGGAGAAATTGGTAAACTCAGGAGACTTAAAATTTCCCGCTTCGGCTTGCCGGTTCGAGTCCGGCCGCAGGCACCACAAGTTTCGCAAGTGTCAGCAAGAGAAAGTCACGCTGCCTAGGTTACTTCGAAGGACCGAAGCAGTAGAAGGTGATGGGTTCGACTCCCACCCGCGGGGAACTGCGGAGGCCTGTAACGGAGGCAAACTGGACCGGTATCCCCAGTGACGGACCACCTCCCGTCCGGACTAGCATGAATCGGGTGAATGGTAGAGATCATAGTGGCTCTACTACTTGCGAATCCTACCTGCCCTGGTGGACGAATTGGAAGAGTCACTTGGTCGAGAGCCAAGGAAATAATATTGGGTTATTTGTGAGTTCGAATCTCACCCAGGGCACCAAAATAAGTATTGGCATGTCAGTTACCATTGTTGGAAATTTTGCCCCACCGGCATCTCAAGCCATTGAAAATAAAATTTTAAATTTGCTGACCAAGCAAATTGAAAAGAGATTTCCTGACAAAAACAATATCATTTGTTTGTTGTCCTTTGCCTCGGAACAATTTATCAGCAATCTACACAACCACACCGCAGAAGACAATGTTTTCTTGCTCAACATGTTTGATCCATCACATGTTGAAAAAAACACATTGACTGATCTTTTGAATCGCCCCAACTTTCACGGCGTGGGAAATATTGCTCCGCCAGACCGGTGGTTTGATTTCTGGGCAATAAATGTTGAAGAGAATTTTAAAAAATATCAAGTCAATGAAATTCGTCTACAGCGAGAAAATATAAAAAATGTTTTTTTGAGTTACGCAAGAAAGCCCACAGTTCCGCGAGTTGATTTGATTGAAACGCTGGATCAACAAAACCTATTAAACCGTGGCATTTATACCTTGGGCTACAAGCCTGAATGGACTTGGACTGCTGATCGAGCACTGGCCTACACAAAAATCTTAGACCACGAAGAAGATGATTTTTATGCGAACCTTGGCAGGCTGAACGGCAACATGCTGGATGACTATCGCATTCCCAATGATGTATGGACGCTGGGCAGACTAGACATTTGGAATCAGTGTTTTTTAAACATTGTCAATGAAACAGACTTTTCATACAGAAGCGACTTTCCTTTTTTGAGTGAGAAAATTTGGAAGCCTATACTGGGTTTGAGACCGTTTGTGATAAACGGCAATCCTTCAGTTTACCAACTGTTGAAAGATCAAGGCTTTTATACCTTTGAAGAATATTGGCCCAGCAACACAGATTTTTTTACCAACACCGAATACAACTATTATCAATTCAAACACCACATAGCCGGCGTCGTTGAATTGTTGTCAAGTCTAACACAAAAACAACTGTGGAGCATGTATAAAGACATGCTACCAAAGTTAGAGCACAATCGACAACATTTTAGTTTCTATTGTCGCCAACAATGGCACAAAGTTAGACATCAATTTAAAAAGACGTCAACCAAAGTTTGGTAAGCAGGCATGTGATCAGGATCCAATTTGGATCTAATGGTCATGCTGGTGCAAACACGCTGAGTCACATGGTTTGAAATGTTGTGCGGCGGCGCAACTTGAACTATGTTGTATCCTTGCAAATGAGCACTGGATATCAAGTCTACTTCAGTGTCAGTGTAAGAAATATATTTGTTTTTGGCCTGGCCCAATGTTTCGTAGGACTTTTCAACTTTGGGCTTATACCAATGCATCAAACTGTCAACACCGCCTGATATGTGATTGATCTTGCCCATGTCACCGGCACGAGCATATTCTTTGGGATTGCTGTCGCTGTGAATCAGCGACTCTCGGTGAATTGCTGTGTAAAAAATTTCAGAGAATTTGATAAAGAATCCACGCTGATCATAGTAATTGATCAACCGGGGATTTATGTGTTTTTGAACATCCAACAATAGACGAAAACTTTTGTCGCCAAAGTAGTTTTCTTTTTTAGTATTTTCCAGCCAGGACAAGGCTTCCTTGGTCAATGGCTCAAACTCAATGTCAATGGGCTTGTAAAATTCCATAGCATTATTTAACTCCCCACTGTAGCAAATGTGGTCATTGCGGCGGACTGAAAATCCGAAGAAACAGGTTCGATCCCTGTCGGTGGGACCATGCTCTTATAGTTAAGTGGTATAACACAGTCTTGGTAAGACTGAATCCCAAGTTCAATTCTTGGTAAGAGCACCAGAAATTCTGCGGCTAAGTAACCCTGACTTTTCAGGGGTTAACATGGCAATTTACAGATATCGAGACAAGACGCCACAGTGGAATGCAATGGATTCATACATTGCCGATTCGGCCACAGTGATTGGCGATTGCAAATTGGGATCCTGTGTCAGCATTTGGCCTGGTGCAGTATTGCGCGGCGACAACGCTCCCATAAACATTGCCGAAGGATGCAATGTCCAAGACAATGCAGTGATTCACACTGACCCTGGCTTTCCGGCCACGCTGGAACAAAACGTCAGTGTAGGCCATATGGCCATGATTCATGGTGCCACCATTGGTGAAAACACCATGGTAGGTATGCAGGCAGTGGTTCTCAATGGAGCCCGTATTGGTAAAAATTGTATCATTGGTGCCAATGCCATTGTGGCACAAAACAAAGAAATACCTGACAACAGCCTAGTGGTTGGCAACAGTATCATCAAACGACCCACCACAGAACGCGAAGTGAATTATATTTTAAGCATTGCTTTTGGTTATCAAGAAAAGATCTCAGATTATCAAAAGTTAGAGAGGTTAGATGTTTGATCGACACCTCAAAGAAAATAATGTTGGCTATTTTAAACATCTCTGGCATGCGGTTGTCTTGGGAGTCCTGAGCATCACCGCCGGTTTGATATTTCTACTTCATGCGGTGTTTCCGTTTGTGTTGACTCACAACGGCAGTGATTTGATCAAAAAAATTTCTGCTAGATTTTTCAAATAAGTAGGCGACAATGACAAACAAGAAATATCCTTTTTGGGCTAGGGCCCGTCACCACTTAAATCACAGCAACATGGGCTACTGGTATCATTGCTGGCACAGTCTTTACAATGGTTCAAGACTGTTGTGGCTTTTTGTCACCAGTGTGATTCACGGAATCTTTCCCTGGATCTACAAGTTTCATGCCGCACACGGAGTAATGAGGATCTATGAAGAACTCAAAAGACAACCACATCTGCGCGAAGCACAAGAACGCATTGCCAGAGAAGTTGAAGAAGAATTAAAAACAAAAGAGGAGCAGAAATGAACTTTGGTCGCACCGTTGACACACGAATTGGCAGTTTTTTTATGAACGGGTTCAAGCGCAGACCCAATGCCAATGTTTACTATTCTCCTGGAGTTGATAGACTGTTTGCTGTTGACAATTTTGATCCCTATACCTCAATGGAAATTGCACAAATTTTGTCCAGCAAGATGCCAGCCATTGCAGTTTTGATTTTGCACAAAGACGAAGTTGTTGGTGTCAACAACGGCAACTGCACCAATTACACAATCAAAAATAAAAATCCCATTCCCGGCCAGGCCGCATTGTTGTTCAGTAGACAAATGCCAGTGGTAAGAAAGTTAGATGGTCCACAGTTGATTCAAGTTGAAGATTTTCCGCCCGACTACTTTTACAATGAAAATCTCAATACCTTTGTGCTGTTTTGTGAATATGCAAAGTTTGTTATAAGAGCCTGGCATGCGGCAAAAATATGCGACCTAACGCATAATTTGTTGCCAATGAACATATACGATACATTTCTCAATGATGTCAAGCCAGCAGGTTGGGCAACTCCTGCTGACAACGCCAATGGAAGCAGTCAAGTAGGTATCACAACAGAAATCAAAAGAATTTTATACTTCAGTGACAACATTGATGATGCATTGGAACAACTGGCACAGATGTGGAGGGACAACAATACCCCGTTGACTTTGCATTGGCGTAAACAGTTTTATGCTCTGTTAGAAGAAGTTGAAGAGCCCACAGACCTAAAACAATCCAAACTAAATTTAGACAACTATTCGGGTTACCTACTATGAATTTAAACGATACACTTTACTTTAGTTCTGTCAACTTCAATGGCTTTCAAAACAATTTTTGGCAAGAAGTCTATGCTGATACCAGCGAAGGCGGAAGGTTCTTTATTGACATTGCCCGACGCCTAAATCCCAACAGGTTTGTCACCCGCGACAGCAGTGAGTGGTCATTGCCTTGGCCACAGGAGATGATCCCCAAGTATCAGATGACTGACTATGTGCCCAATTTCAGTCTCAGTTTCAGTGAAGTATCTGATACCAAGGCTCTAGACTTTAAGCGCAGAATCAATGAACACAATGAACGCTTTGCCATCATGTATTCAGGTGGCATTGACAGCACAGTGATTATGACTGCTCTATTGCGTAATTTGTCTGCAGAAGAACTAAAAAACGTTGTGGTCTGCACCAGCATGCCGGCAATTGTGGAAAATCCTCAGTTCTGGAAAAAGTATATTTGGGACAAATTTCAAGTCATTGATTCAATGACCTACAAGTATCACGACTTGATTGAGCAGGGCTTCACACCTGTTACCGCAGATGACGGTGACTGTATTCATGGCACGGTATTTGGCTTGAATGTCTATCACAATTGGGAAGCCAACATTGGACCAAAACTCAGCGAAGAAAGCCGCCAACACATTGCCAGCATCATGCCTGGCTTCAGTGATCCCAATGTTCACTACAGCGAGTTCAAAGATCTGTTGATCGCCTACATGGCCTACCCTGCCAATCAAAAATTTCCAATGGTGCCTATTGCAGAACCAGACCCCAACTTTGGGCGCAGACTCTACGACAAGTTTGCTAGAAACGCTGAAACAGCCACGGTTCCCATCAACAGTTTACATGATTTCTTTTGGTGGTTGATCTTCAACGTCAAGATGTTGAACTGTGGTGTGCGCGGAGCACTTTACTACAATGACCGTATTGCACCTGAGCAGGCTATTCATGCTGTGGAAAACTGGTATCTAGATCCTGGCTACCAACATTGGAGCATGGTCAACAACAACAACGGCGAAAAGATTGGTCACGGTGCTGCCACTTACAAAAAAGCAGCCAGAGATTATATTTGGAGTTTTGATCACAACGATTGGTATCGTGCATTTAAACTCAAACTGGAAAGCATGGCACTGAATACTGTGCGTCAAAACATTGATGAGTCTGTCATGCCCAAACCAGTGACACGATTTGGTATCACCAAAGACTATCAATTATTGGACATCAGAGAGCAAAGTGTCAGAGACTATATACGACACCATCTTGCCAACTACAAGATTGACTGGAGCGAGTAATATGAGAATAAAATTAGGAACAGCAGTAGACGCCAAAGGCATGGAAGTAGATATTTGGCACACCGACAACGTTGGGCAAGAAAAAAAGGTTGCCGTGGCCTATCTCAATGCCACAACATATTTGTTGGAACGCGATTGGGCAATGGCACCGTTTGATCTTGCATCAAACAATCATCGCGCTATTTGGTTGGAAAAAGATGGCGAAGTTCTTGGCGGTGTGCTGTATGAATACCATGCACCCAACAAGCAGGGATGGATTGTGTTGATCTTCACTGAAGAAAAATGGCGCGGTCGACATTTGTATTCAATTATCCAACGTGCATTTGAAGACGAAGTCATCAAGTTGGGTGCCACCAGTATTGCCAGCATGGCACACAAAGACAACGCGGCCCGCCTCAAAGCCGGAGCCAGAGAAGGCATGCTACCGCAGTATCTAAGGCTCTACAAGGATCTGACACCAGAATTGGATCAACGCCGAGAAGCAATGGCTCAACGTGCTGGCAAGCCTTGGAAAGAAATCAACTTAGAAAAGTGGATCCCTGCCTTTAAACGGCATTAAACAGTTTGGAGAGTTGGCCGAGTTGGTCGAAGGCACCTTCCTGCTAAGAAGGCATACGGGCAAAAACCTGTATCAAGAGTTCGAATCTCTTACTCTCCGCCAAATTATTTGGTTGACATGCGTCAACTTTAGTG
>JACCEE012147919.1_pt1 | contig 43626 bp, 33 predicted proteins | sample 7449931 | NCBI WGS metagenome assembly JACCEE01 (sample SAMN15323457, study PRJNA562643) | freshwater metagenome | isolation source: river surface water | place: USA:Blue River Watershed | collected 2017-08-19 | reverse complement strand
TGTAAAAAATCATCTTTGTCGCGAATACGATAAGTTGATGGCGCATTTTGAATAAATTCAGTATCTGGGGGTAAAACAAAGCTTTCAGCATAAAGACTGACAGGCAATAAAAAAAGCAGGAAGAAAAGAGTTTTTTTCATCATAATCGGAGTTTTTAGCAAGTAAAACTAAAAGGTGAATAACCACGGAAATTTTTAGTAACTCAAGCAGTTAAGCGTCATCGCGTGCTAGTAGTAATCTAAGACTGCAATTATTATTGCTCAAACGTTTTGATTGCTGACTAAAATAAAACGTGAAAAATGAAGCAGAGTTTTGTAGTCTTTAGCCTTAAATATTAATCATACCTTTTCTATTCATCAGTGTAAGTTATTTAATGACGTTATTAAAGCAATGACTATAAAAACTCGTTTCGCTCCCAGTCCAACTGGATTTATGCACTTAGGCAATGCTCGCACTGCCTTATTTAACGCTTTATTTGCGTATCAATACCGTGGTGTCTTTTTATTGCGCATTGAAGATACTGACCTTGAACGGAGTACCCCCGAATTCGCACAACAGCTCATGCAAGATTTGCGCTGGTTAGGACTGGAATGGCAAGAAGGCGCAGAGGCGGGTGGCACACAATCGCCTTATTATCAATCGCAGCGAGGCGAAGTCTATGCTGAATATTACAATAAATTAGCTGAGTTAGGACAAGTTTATCCGTGTTTTTGTACACCGACTGAATTAGCCTTATCGCGCAAACTACAATTGGCTTCGGGCAGACCGCCGCGCTATGCAGGCACTTGTGCACATTTAAGCCCTGCTGAAATTGAACAAAAATTAGCGAAAGGCTTACAGCCTACTTTACGTTTCCGTGTACCGACAGGGCAAAAAGTCGAGTTTCAAGACTTAGTTAAAGGTGCGCAAAGTTTTGCAACGGATGACATTGGCGATTTTATTATTCGCCGCGCCGATGGGACTTCTGCCTTTTTCTTCTGTAATGCGATTGATGATGCGTTAATGGGCGTAACTCACGCTTTTCGGGGCGATGACCATTTAGCCAATACTCCTAGACAAATCATGATGTTAAAAAGTTTAGGCTTGCCAATTCCGCACTATGGACATTTTGCCATGATTTTAGGCAATGATGGCAGTCCTTTGTCTAAACGCAATGGTAGCTTAAGTATCAAAGACTTAGCGGGTGAAGGTTGGGTCGCCGAAAGTGTTATTAACTACATGTCACGCTTAGGGCATACTTATAGCGAAGATAAATTTATGACTTTGCAAGAGTTAGCGGATAATTTTTCTACCGACCGTTTAGGCAAAGCTCCCGCCCGTTTTGATGCGCAACAACTACGCCATTGGCAACAAGTCGCTATCGGTCGCCGCACCGATGAGGCTTTATGGACATGGATGGCAGAGAGTGTGCAAACGCTTGTGCCCGCTGCTCAACAAGCGGCATTTGTCGCCGCCGTGCGCCCAAATGTGGTGTATCCAAGCGATGCGCTACATTATGCTAAACTTTTATTTAGTGATGAATTCACTTTACAAGCTGAAGCTAATGCCGTGATTGCCGAAGCGGGCAAAGCCTTTTTTGAACACGCTTCAATTGCCTTAGTAGAAAGCCAAGCCGATTATAAAACGCTGGTCAATCAATTAAAACAAAGCACAGGTTTAAAAGGCAAAGCTTTATTTATGCCCTTGCGAGCAGCGTTAACAGGGGAAACACACGGCCCTGAAATGGCAAATTTATTACCCTTGATGGGCATTGAACGCGCCCAAAATCGTTTACAACAAGCGATTAACAGCATTTCAAGCTAAACATCAACTCGCCTTAATCGCTTGTAACGCACTAAAAAAAGAAGTTTCTGTGAAGTTTGAGCGATTAAGGGAATTTTACCCATTTAATTATTGACATTACTTTTTTTAAATCAGATTATTATGCCAAGTCAACCAACAAAAACCCTAGAAACTTTCGTCAATCCTAACCAAGACCGTGATTACACAATTCAAATTCGCATTCCTGAATTTACTTGTTTATGTCCCAAAACAGGACAACCTGATTTTGCGATATTGTTATTAGAGTATGTCCCTGAAGCGGCTTGCATAGAATTAAAAGCATTAAAAAATTATATGTGGTCATTTCGGGATGAAGGGGCGTTTCATGAAGCTGTGACTAATCGCATTTTAGGGGATTTGGTGAATGCTTGTCAGCCGCGTTTTATGCGGTTACGCGCCGAATTTAATGTTCGCGGGGGAATTTATACAACTGTAGTTGTAGAGCACCGCCATCCAGATTGGCAACCGCAACCGTTAGTACAATTGCCATAGGCAAACACCAAGTTTAACACTCTTGCAAGATTGACCTTTTTATTTGAGGAGGTCATTAAATCATGTATAAAACACTCGCACTTTCTTGTTTACTGATTGCGACTTTACCCGTTCAAGCAATTGAACCTGTGATGTATTCAGCGATTTCACCCGCTTTAGCTTCCCCTATCAATGCGGAAACTAATGCGACTTATGCTAATGACACTTTAGATTTGTACCATCCTATGGCGGGCACAGATTTAACTTTACGGCGACGTGAAGCGGGTTTAGCTGATGGGCAAACCGTGCGTGGAGTTTCCCGAGGCGTATCACGCGGGGTTTCCCGCGGAGTCTCGCGGGGTGTGTCGAGAGGTGTTTCCAGAGGGGTATCTCGTGGAGTCTCACGCGGCGTTTCCCGAGGCGTATCGCGGGGCGTGTCGAGAGGTGTTTCCAGAGGGGTATCGCGTGGAGTCTCACGCGGCGTTTCCAGAGGCGTATCGCGCGGAGTCTCGCGGGGTGTGTCGAGAGGCGTTTCCAGAGGGGAAGCATTAACACCTTTAGCATTACCCGCTTTAATTGCACCGTTAGCACCGCAACATACCAGTTTTAGCAGTACAGCTCAGCCCACTTTATATTGGTACACTTCAGAAGCTTATAACGGTGAATTTGAGTTTACTTTAAACCAACAAGGCAAAGTTGAACCAATTTTAGAATTAACCATTGGTTTACCGCCTAATGCTGATACGCAAACCGCAGGAATGCACCAAATTAGTTTGGCAGACTATGACATAAAGTTGCAACCTAACATGGAATATGAATGGTTTATTAGCATTGTGCCTGATGAAACAGAACGTTCTAGTGATTTAATTGCTAGTGCGACACTTAAATACATCGCACCGACTGAACAATTAAAACAGGCTTTAGCAACGACAGCAACGCAGCAAACTTACCAAAGCTATGCGGTAAATGGCTTTTGGTATGATGCAATTGATGCTTTATCTAAACAAATTGCTGCGCATCCAGAAGATAATACTTTACGTCAACAACGCGCTGCTTTGTTAAAACAAGTGAACATGCCAAAAGTTGCAGCTTTTGATTTATAATGAATTTGTAAGTAAAAATATTCAACTTCCAGTTGCTTAAAACAACTGGAAGTATGATTAAAGCAATTATTGAAAAGGTTTACAGCTTTCAATAATTATTTGTGAAGGTGAACACTTAAGCAACTTTAGTGGAAAACGATAACTTTCTACATTTTCCACAAACGCCGCAATCACTGTTTTATCGTAGTGACTTAACACACAATTCTCACCTAATCCTTCTTTTCTCTCAGTTGCTTTTCTTAATAAAAGAATTGGCTTGCCTAAGTAATAACATTCTTCTTGATTACTCCCGCCGTCACTAATAATAAACTCTGCTTTTAGCATTAATTTGATAAAACTGAAATAATCATAACGCTGTCTAAATTCTACATTAGGATTATTTTGTAATCGTTCATAAAAATTAAATTTTCTCAAATTTTGCTCAGTAGGTTTATGCAAAATAAATAAAATTTTTCTTTTTAAAGCAATTTGTTCAATGATTTCTACAATGCGCTGAATTGCTGCAAAATTATAAACATTTTCAAAGCGATGTAAGGTAGCAACCGCATAAGCACTTTCTGGGATTTCTACGGTTTGCAATTGCTCAATCGCAGGTAAAGCTAACTGCAAAGCATCATATAAAGTATTCATTTGAGTATTTACTTTGATGCCGTGATATTTAGCAAGATTATCCATTGCCCATTGATTGGGACAAAAGAAATAATGCGCTAAATTAAAAGTAAAAATACGGGTTAATTCTTCAGGGAAAGGATGAAACCAATTAAAAGAACGCAAACCTGATTCCACATGAGCGACTTTTAAGCCTGCTAAACGTCCCATCAACGCCCCGAGCAAAGTTGAAAATGTGTCACCGTGCACTAATACAATCCCTTTTGTATCATTTTTAAAAATTGCTTTTTTTTCTTTAAATGTTTTAAATAAAATTTTAAGAAACCATAAACCCATTTGCACAATAGAAGTAATATCTTTTCCAGTATAAAGTACATAATCAGGGGTTTTAATTTCAAAATTGGCTAAAATCGCATCCACAGTAGCTTGATGTTGCCCCGTAGAAATATAGTTATATTCAATTCCTTGTTGTTTAAATTGCTTAAGCAACGGGGCCATTTTAATTAATTGTGCTTTAGTGCCAATAATGACATGAATCATAGTAATCTCTAAAAAAATAGAATTTTGTCTTTTTTAGTCGGAAATTTATTATAATAACGTATAGTTAATTATGTGCGAGCAAATTAGAAGACTTTTCACATAAATTTGACAAGCTATTTTAGCTAAAACAAAGACCTACTAGATTTTAGAGTCTAGTAGGTCTGTTAAAATAAGTTTAAAGGTTTGTTAGTCCCGCGTAGATTGTCAGAACTCACACAAATTAAACGCGGATTAATTAACTAAACACCACTGTTTTATTACCGTGGATTAATACACGGTCTTCTAAGTGATAACGTAAACCTCTGGCTAACACTAAAGTTTCTACGTCTTTTCCCAAGCGCACCATGTCTTCTACACTGTGGCGGTGGCTAACGCGCACCACGTCTTGTTCAATGATTGGACCTGCATCTAAATCTGAAGTGACATAATGACAAGTTGCTCCAATTAATTTTACACCGCGCTCAGCAGCTTGATGATAAGGTTTTGCGCCCACAAAAGAGGGTAAAAAACTATGATGAATATTAATAATACGCCCCCCATGTTGTTCACATAACTCAGCGGGTAAAATTTGCATATAACGTGCTAAAACAATAGAGTCAGCGGAATAATCTTCAAATAAACGCCCAATTTCTGCAAAAGCACTGGTTTTATTTTCTTTTTTGACTGGAATGCAATAATAGGGGACGCGATGCCATTCTACATAACTACGCAAATCTTCATGATTAGAAATAACACAAGTTAAATCAAAATATAATTCACCACTGCGCCAACGATACATTAAGTCAGATAAACAATGTGCTTCGCGGCTTACCATTAAAATCACACGTTTACGCACAGTAGCGTCAATAAATTGCCACTCCATGCCAAATTGTGATGCAAGCAGCGCAAATTGTTGTCGTAACTCAGCTAAGGTAAGATTGACACTTTGAGCATCAATTTCTTGACGCATAAAAAACCAACCACTTTCTAAATCAGAGTGATGATTGGCTTCAATAATCCAGCCCCCGCGTTCAGCAATAAACTGACTAACGGCTGCCACAATCCCCACACGGTCGGGACAGGCAATATTCAAACGATAAGTATGACGCATAAATACAGGTCTAATAACAGAAGAAAATAGAAAATGGATGGAATAGCTATTGCTTAGTTTTGTTTAATTATAAGTAATGACGCAATAAGGTCTATTTAGTCTTAAAATCGTAAAAATACCCTTTTTTTTGGAGTATTAACTCGAGGATAATAACAAAACTGACACGCTTAAACATCATTATTTCATAACGCGCTTATGATTCTTTAAGATATTTTATCTCAACTTGTTTTATGTATTCTCTTGTTTTTTCTTTAAATGAGTTTAACTCACATTGATAGCGTTTATACTTAAGTGGTATTTTGTATGAATGACTTTTGTATTGGATTATGAATTCTCCGCATTATTCACCTTTACGCATGATAAAATCAGCCCAAAGACAAGCTTTGATATTTGCACTGCTAATGGTGCATTGTTTATTTTTAATTTTGAGCGGAATACAACATTTAGGAGGATTAAAACGTGTTGAATTATTTATTTATGATGGTTTATTAAATTTTAATATTAGGCACTTAATTAATTACCCAACATTAGCTAATCCTGAAGTATTAGTCGTGGAATGGGATGAAACAGCGCAGAATGACCCTGTGTTAGTTCATCAATTGCCTAATTTATTTGAAAAAATAATTGCCCAGCGTCCACGTTTTATTGTTTTGCCTTTTCCTTTAAATAATTTCAGCACAAAAAATAGCAGTGTTCCCTTCTTTTTTCTCAATAAATTAAACCAAGAAATTGATTTAAAAGAGTTTTATACAGATGGAGATGGAAAAGTCCGTCGTCATACGGTATTTGCAACCGATGCCCGCTCCATGACAAATAGCGTCTCATTGATTTTAGCAAATGAATCCGCTGCCATTAAGCAACAGAATTTAGAATTGCCTAAAACCTTACCTTTATTAACCGAAACATTTTCTTTTGATAGTTCTTTTAGTTCTCCTAAACAACAACATCAATGGTTATTAGAATACGGTTACTACAATGATGAAATAGAAATATTAAATATTCGCCAAATTCAAGAACTCAACTTTAGTTATTTTAATAAAAAAATTATTTTTTTTAATTTACCGTCTTCAAAAACTAAACCTTCTATTCCCAGCACATATTATTTAACGCCTAAAGGAAATTTAGCAGACATTACTTTATATGCTTATGCAACAGCACAACTCTTAAATTATCAAAAAGATAATGACAATCTACAACCATTATCTAGTAGTTTAAATTACATGATTGTGTGGTTGAGTTGCATCATGGCATTGGTAATTTTGCATATAAAATCCACAATTCATTTGCATAAATGGATGTTGGGTGGTGCTTTAGTCTTAATGACAATAAGTATTTTTGCTTTTACACAAAGAGTTTGGTTTTTTCCACTGTTTGCATGGTTAGGTTGGAGCAGTTGTTTATGGGTCATCAGAAATTACCAACAATTTTGGGAAAAACAGCAGCAACATTTATTAACTTATACCTTGGGTTTGCCTATTTCTGAGGCAGTTGCTTCAATCATTTGGCAAGACTATCAAGAGCGGGTTTTGCAAGAAGAAGGTTTTCCGCCACAACGTTTAGTCGCTACTTTATTAACGGCGGATTTGCAAATGACTGAACAAAGTATGGAAAATCATGACCCACAAATTTTGATGGTATGGTGGAAAACCTATTTAGAAAATGTCACGAATTTAGTTGAACGTCATCATGGCATGATTTACAAATTGGTAGGCGGTTCAATTACTATCGTCTTTGGTTTGCCATTACCACGTTCTACTTTAGAAGAAATTTGTGATGATGCGAAAAATGCAGCGGACTGTGCTTTAGCTTTGCGGCGGGAAGTGTTGCGCTTACGACAGACTGAACAATATCAAGATGTGCAAATGCGGATTGGAATTTGTACAGGTTTAGTCGTTGCGGGGATTGTGAAACCCCAAGACCAACGTCCTGAATACACTGTATTAGGTGAATCCTTATATATTGCTTCATGTTTAGAAAGTCATGATGCTTTATTAGACAGTCAAAGCGCGTGCAGAATTTTGTTAAGCGACAGCACTTTACAACACTTGCAAGAAGCTTATGAAACGCAGCCTGTGGGTTCGTTAGTGACTCGTGGAAAACGTGGAACAGTTCGTATTCATCGTTTAACAGGACATTCTTTAACGTGGTTGCGTGAAAGTAGTTTGTAAATCATCATAAGCATAGCTGTTACGCAATTTAAATTGATTAAAAAGGAGTGCAATCGCTTTAGCTATTGCAAGCGTTGTCGATAGATTTAAACGAAAACAAAGACCTGCTCGGTTTTTAAAACCTTGCAGGTCTGTGGGTATAAATTCGCAGGTCTGCTAATTCTCACAGGATAAACAAAGCTAATACAAACTACGGAGTTTAAAACACTTACGCGCTAAATTTGCGTTAAAATATTTTTGAATCAATTGCTTATTTATAAAAAGCCACAGCTAAAGCGATTGTGCTCCTCTTTAATCAATTTAAAGTATCCTTTTTATGCACTTTAAATTGCGTAACTCCTAAAATTGCAGAAAAATCGTAAATTCTCGTAAGTCAGTCGTATGCACTATTTATAGTGCGATGTCTTGAGTTTTGTAATCAATCTAAGGAATTATTGTCTAGGCATTGCACAATAAATTGTTCATTGATACAAAAATCAGGTTTACCGCCTTTTTTTCTCGATTCTTCATTTTTACGAACAATAAAATTTTTACTTTCTAAATAATTAAATATATTACGATTCTTTCTTTTGAAATTTTCATAAGCATTTAAATCAATTGGATTTTTATGATGATTTGAATAAATAAAAGAGCCTATGCTATTTGCATTCACCCGTTCAGAAGACATTCCATATTGATTATGCCAATAAATAGCATTTAAAACTTCTTGATAATCGGGCTTTAACTCATTCCATTTATTACTAAAAATACGTTTTAACTCATCAGAAAAATCTTTTTTCATCATAGTTCTATCAACTTGATAAACAGGATGATACTCATATTTTTCAACACACTCTTTATTTTTAAAGAGCAATCCTTTTTCTTCTAAGGTAGCAATCACTTCACTGTGATTATTATCCATTGTTAATAAAATTGTGTATTTATCAAGTCTATTAAGTTCTTCGGATTTTCTAAAAAAACTTAATATGATTTTTTCATCTTGGCTTAATAAACGTCCCATTTTAGCAGAAATATAACCAGAAAAGCTTTTAAACCAAATCTCCATTGTGTCATTAAGCACTTTGCCTCTAGGAATAAAGAGTTTAATTTCATCACCTGTTAAACTGTAATAAGGAACATCAATTTCATTAGCCAAGCAAGCGTCAATTAATGAAGTTAAACCTCTACCTTTACCTTCCCAATAATCAAAGCTTTTTAATAAATGGGTCAGTGTTGGATTTTTTGCAACCTGAATAGGAATAATACGCTTTATTTTTCCTGTTCCCGTATCTAAATTAATACGTTGTTTATATTCAAATTTACCTGGGTTACAAATCATTAGACTTTCATTAGGTCTAATTTCAATAATAACAAAACGTTCTACTGCATAACTTCGGTGAGCAAACGCATTATTAATACTTTCCCGTATCAGTGCTTCAGAATATTCAGGTTCAGCCTTTCCACCTTGGCTATAACTCACACCAACTTGGATATTTCGCCAAACAAAATTAAAACAACTTTCAATTAAACCAATAATATTATCATTAATAATTTCTTTACTTTTAGCAAGTTGAACTTCGCTTGGAACAATAACATAGCAATCAGCTTCACTCTTACCTTGAAGGTATTTCTCTACATCATTACCACAAACTAACATACCTAACAATGTTGGAGTATTATCGCGAATAAAATTTTCTCGTTTTAAAAAAGATAAAGCAGTTTCTAAATTTGCTTTTATTGTTTCTCCGCGTTTTTTACCTTTGTTATATTTCAAAATATATTGATTCAAAGTATCAATATTTAAGACTTCTAGTGGAGTATCTCTAATAATAGTTAATTCTTGACGATTAATAATATTACGTTTATCTTCCTCATATTCTTCAATTTGCATTTGAAGAAGTTCATAATCTCCCGTTAAAATTCTTTTATAAGCTTTCTTCTCATAAAAAGCATATTTTTCATCAGCGGCTAATTCTTCTATATATACGATAGCTATCCGCTTATCTAAAAAATTACGAATTTCAAATCTAAAATAATTATGTATGTCTGTAAATAAATGCCCTTCTCTATCTGTAAATTTTTTGGGCAATTCTTGTTGTAGGTGTTTTTCATTAGCATCACTGTTGTTATAACCCGTTAATTTATACATTGGTGGTTTTGCATTATTTTTATCATTAATACCAATTACAATAATGCCTCCATTTGTGTTTAAAAAAGCACAAACGGTTTTATACCAATCTTCCCCCCAACCACGAGATAAATCTTTTAATTCGAAACGTTCAGTTTCTACTTCTATATAGCAATTAGATTGAATACATTCTTCAATTATTTTTAAGTTTCTTTCTATAATATCCATATATATTACAAACTATTGATAGCCATAAATGATTGTTTAATATGCGTTATGCAATTCAATGTTTGCCTAAACCGTAATTCATACTATTAACTCAATGCACTATTTAAATTTAAAAATTAAGTTAATTATGAAAATTGCGGTTCAGACAAAAAACCATTGCCCTGTTATTCTTGATTAACTACCGCAATTTCTTCTCCCGCTGCTTGTTTATCAGCATGATAAGAAGAGCGTACCATCGGCGCGCTGGCGACATTTTGAAAACCCATTGCTTTCGCTTTTTCTGCTAACTCCGCAAATTCACTAGGTGTTACATAACGTTGCACGGGTAAATGGTGTTGACTGGGTTGTAAATATTGCCCTAAAGTCAACATATCGCAATCGTGCGCCCGTAAATCGCGCATCACTTCTTCAATTTCGTGCATTTCTTCGCCTAAACCCAGCATTAAACCAGATTTAGTCGGCACGTCAGGGTGTTCTGCTTTAAACCGTTTCAATAAGTCAAGTGACCATTGATAATCTGCCCCTGGACGGGCTTGTTTGTATAAACGTGGCACAGTTTCCAAATTGTGATTGAAAACATCAGGTAATGCTTTATGAAAAATCTTTAATGCTTTTTCCATCCGTCCGCGAAAATCGGGCACAAGCACTTCAATTTTAATCGTCGGCGATTTTTCCCGCACAGATTGAATACATTCTACAAAATGTCCCGCGCCGCCGTCGCGTAAATCATCACGGTCAACGGAGGTAATCACCACATATTTTAATTTCATCGCGGCGATAGTCGTCGCTAAATTAAGCGGTTCATTCGGGTCAAGTGGCTCAGGGCGACCATGAGCAACATCGCAAAACGGACAGCGGCGGGTGCAAATATCGCCCATAATCATAAAAGTAGCAGTGCCGTGTGAAAAACATTCATTTAAATTTGGACACGCTGCTTCTTCGCAAACCGTGTGCAATTTGTGGTCACGCAACACTTGTTTTAAATCTTTAATCGCTGAACCAGAAGGAATGCGAATCCGAATCCAGTCTGGTTTGCGTAAAGTAGTTTCCGCTGGGACGATTTTAATCGGAATGCGCGAGGTTTTAGCTTCGCCGCGTTGCGCTTCACCGACGGCTGGCGGGTTTTGTTTTTGTGTCATGTGTTTGATACTTATGTGTTAATCAGTTAAGGAGATGGGGTATTACGCGCCAGTTGCAATCGAACGCTGTGGGTTGGTAATCCATTCGCTCCATGAGCCTACATATAATTTCGCGCCTTTTAAACCGGCGTGTTCCATTGCAATAAGGTTGTGGCAAGCAGTCACGCCTGAACCGCAACTACAAATAATTTGTTCAGGAGTAAGTTGTCCGCGTAATTCATCAAAACGGGCGCGTAATTTTTCAGCACTTAAAAAATAGCCTGTCGCGTCTAAATTGCCCGCAAAGGGCGCATTGATTGCTGTCGGAATGTGTCCAGCAACGGGGTCAATGGGTTCGACTTCACCGCGATAACGTTCAGGTGCTCGGGCATCTAGTAAGCAATATAATCTTGATTTATCGTCAATTAATGCTGCTAACTGTTCTGTGCTAATCATTAAGTCAGGATTGACTTGTGCTATAAATTGGCGAACAGTGGGTGGCATCACTTTTTCAGTTAATTCATAGCCGCTATGTGTCCATGCTTGAATACCGCCATCTAAAACGGCGACATTTTGATGTCCTAACCAACGTAATAACCACCATGCTCTGCCCGCAAACGCACCGTTTGCATCATCATATACAACTACTTGTGTCGTTTTATCAATACCCCATGCACTGAATTTTGTAACCAGTGAATCGATGGTAGGTAAAGGATGCCGTCCACTATCAGCAGTTTTGGGACTTGATAAATCTTGTTCTAAGTCAGCATATTGGGCATTGGGTAAGTGTCCAGTTTCATATAATGCCCGTCCTGCGCTGGCGTTCATTAAATTAAATCGACAATCTAAAATCACCCAATAGGATGAATCGAATTCAGCCGCCAAGTCGCTCGGCTGAATTAAAGTTGTGTAGCTGGGCATAATGGAATCGCTTTAAATGAATACTGGATGTTAGCCAACCTTCGTAGGACTGGCAGACCTTTGAACTTGTACCCGCAGACCTGTAAAGTTTTGAAAACCTTACAGGTCTTGATTTTAGCTAAAATATTTCGTTGAACGGGTGTTAAGACAGACCGTCATAGAAATTATAAACGATTATAGCCATTTAGCGCGGCAACGCGATAGGCTTCTGCCATGGTGGGATAGTTAAATGTTGTATTGATAAAATACAGTAAACTATTTGAGCCATTTTTTTGTGCCATGATGGCTTGTCCAATATGCACAATTTCAGCCGCTTCATAGCCAAAGCAGTGAATGCCGAGAATTTCTAAGGTTTCACGGTGGAATAATAATTTTAACATGCCGACGGTGCGCCCTGTAATTTGAGCGCGTGCCAAACTTTTGAAGAACGCATGACCAACTTCATAAGGAATTTTTGCTTCAGTCAATTCTTTTTCAGTGCGTCCGACGGAGCTAATTTCTGGGCTGGTGTAAATACCAGTGGGAATATCTTTGACTAAACGCAAATCGCAATAACCATCTACAAGATGCGTTGCGGCATAGCGTCCTTGGTCATACGCCGCGCTGGCTAAACTAGGATAGCCTACTACGTCACCGACCGCATAAATATGCGGTACTTCAGTTTGATAATTTTCATTCACTTTGAGTTGTCCGCGATTATTGGCGCGTAACCCTGTGTTTTCTATGTTCATATCGTGGGTGTTACCTGTCCGTCCATTTGCCCACAATAACACATCGCTTTTAATTTGTTTGCCAGATTTCATGTGCATAATCACACAATCATCACGCGGTTCTACTGATAAACATTCTTCATTGTGACGAATTAAAATGCCTTGGTCGCGTAAGTGGTAAGACAATGCGTCAATCACTTCATCATCTAAAAAGGCGAGTAATTTTTCACGGGTGTTAATTAAATTCACTTTAACATCTAAGCCACGGAAAATAGAGGCGTATTCGCAACCAATCACCCCCGCGCCATACACAGTAATAGAATGCGGTGTTTCAGTTAATTGCAGAATAGTATCGCTATCACAAACGCGCGGATGACTAAAATCAATATCATGCGGACGATAAGGGCGTGAGCCAGGAGCTAACACGAACCAATCAGCATAATAGTATTTTTTAGCATTATTATCAGACGTGATTTCAATAGTATTAGGGTCAACAAAGCTGGCATGTCCATGAATAACATCAACATCATTGCGGTCATAGAAGTTTTGCCGCATTTGTACCTGACGATTGATAACGTTTTCCGCGCTTTTTAGCAAAGCGGGATAACGGATTTGCTTACCATCTAATAAACCTTCGTACAAAGGAGAGGTGCGAATATCTACTAAACGCTGTACTGCATGACGTAAAGTTTTACTAGGAATTGTTCCCCAATGGCTACAGCCGCCACCCACTTTACTGTACTTTTCAATAATAGCAGTCCGCTTGCCTGATTTTGCAGTTTTAATCGCTGCACCTTCGCCCCCTGGTCCACTCCCAATAACAATTACGTCGTATTTATTTATTGTCATGTTTCATTATCCTGCTGGTGATTTAACTCTGGTGATTGAGATTTTTTAATGGCTAATCCTCAACGAAAATTTGATAAAAAGCTATCAAATTCGCGTTTAACCTCCTCATAATTCACTAAATATAGTGACTTTCATAATCTCCATACTGCTTGTTGCATGAGTGATTACTTATTGTAACGAATTTTAAAACATTTAGCCTAATGACAGCATCAGGGATTTTTTTAAAGCTTATTTTTTCAGAGATTCTAAAAGTACACATTTTAACCCGAATTCCCGATTAGTCGTTACAAAGATAAGTTAAGGATATTTGTAGGGTAGAATAGCGCAGCGTATTCCACCATGAAATACTACAAAGTCCAAAAACTCAGTAAAAACAAAATAGCGAGAGATAACTTGCGCCGTATTCCACGCTGCAAGGTAGGAGCGAATGATTATTCGCCCTTAGCGATGATAATTTAGTTCTGCCCAGTTTTTGCGGAATGACGTAGTGCGCTATTTCACCCTACAATGCTCAATAGCGGAATGGTGTGGCGGAATACGCTGTGCTATTCCACCCTACAATACTTAATAGCAGTGTTCGTTTTAGATACACATAAAAAGCAACACAACATGAAAATTATCAGCAATAGTGCATTTTATTAAAAAAGATGCACTTTTTTTGTGCAATTTCCCAGCTTTTTAGCAAACTTTTTAATCTTGCGATTTTAACATAATGATTTACATGAATAAAATCTATAGTTTTAAATGGCATAAATATTGTTAAACAACATCGCTATCATAACGTATTAAAAATATCTCTAATTAATGCAATATCAATAATTAGGTAATACTATGAAAAAATTAAATTATTTTTTAATTAAAGTAGATTTTACCTTTTATTTCCTTCCAACATAGGAATCACATGACTATGAAAATGATAACTGCGATTATTAAACCCTTCAAACTTGATGAGGTTCGCGAAGCACTTGCTAGCGTAGGCGTGCAAGGGATTACAGTTACCGAAGTTAAAGGATTTGGACGGCAAAAAGGACATACAGAACTTTATCGTGGTGCAGAATATGTAGTTGATTTTCTACCTAAAGTAAAAATAGAAATTGCCGTACCTGATTCCTTAGAATCAGTCTGTATTGAAGCAATTACAGGCGCGGCAAATACAGGCAGAATTGGAGACGGTAAAATTTTTGTATACAACTTAGAAAATGTTATCCGAATTCGGACAGGTGAAGTTGGAGACGAAGCAGTGTAATCCAGCAACATCATGTTAAAATGATTTTTTATTCTTTTAGGAGTCCATTCATGCAAAAAAACATAATTCGCTTGTTTGCTTTTTTATTATTACCCCTGCTAAGTCGCGTTGTATTTGGTGACGAAGCAGCAACAGCCGCCGCGCCCGCTGCTGCTGCCCCTGCGCCCACCTTAGACACAGGTGATACCGCGTGGATTTTAATTTCCACCGCCTTAGTATTTTTCATGACCCCTGGTTTAGCGTTATTTTACGGCGGTTTAGTCCGTGCAAAAAACGTATTAAACATCATGATGAAATCCTTTGTTGCGATTAGCATCGTCAGCTTAACTTGGGTAATTGTAGGTTATAGTTTAGCTTTCTCCGCAGGCAATCCATTTGTCGGTGGTCTTGAATGGGCAATGTTAGCAGGGATTAAATTAACTGATTTAGCACCACTTGCCCCCACTATTCCTCACCTCTTATTTGTTGTTTTCCAATTAGTTTTCGCCATTATCACAGCCGCAATTATCAGTGGTTCTGTGGCTGAACGGATGAAATTCTCTGCTTTCGTATTATTCATGACTATTTGGAGCATTGTTGTTTATGCACCATTAGCGCACATGGTATGGGGCGGTGGTTATATCGGTGCAACGATTGGCGCATTAGATTTTGCAGGAGGTACAGTTGTTCATATTTCTTCTGGTTTCTCTGGTTTAGTCTTAGCCATTTTATTAGGTCGCCGTACTTTAACTATTACTGATGACCCACGTCCACACAATTTACCTTTAACTTTATTAGGCGCAAGCATTTTATGGTTTGGTTGGTTTGGTTTTAACGCAGGTTCTGCGGTTGCTTCTAATGGTTTAGCTGCCAATGCGTTCCTCGTTACCCACATTGCTGCTGCTGCTGCCGCGTTAGTTTGGGTATTAATTGAATGGATTTTATTTAGAAAACCAACAGCTTTAGGCTTTGCTTCTGGTGCGGTTGCGGGCTTAGTTGCTATTACACCTGCTGCTGGCTTCGTTGATTTAACTGGCGCATTAATTTTAGGTGTAGTTGTTTCACCTTTATGTTTATTTGGAATTCGTTTGAAAAACCAATTTGGCTATGATGATACTTTAGATGCTTTCGGTATCCACGGCATCGGCGGTATTTGGGGAGCGTTAGGGACAGGTTTATTTGCACAAAACTCAATTAACAGTTTAGCTGCTAACGGTTTATTCTACGGTGGTGGCACTGAATTATTAATGAAACAATTATTAGGGGTTGTAATTGCTATCGCAGTTGCTGTAATTGGGACATTAATCATTGCTTTTGTTATTAAAGTAGTGGTTGGCTTACGGGTTGAACCTGAAAGTGAACAAATCGGTTTGGATACTGACCAACACGGTGAAGCTGCTTACGGTCGTCTTAACTAATTAAGTTGTTCGCGTAATAAAAAATAACCGCTATTTGTGCAAACAAATAGCGGTTTCTTTTTGCCTGTTAGAATTTAAATTGATTTACTCGCCGAGATTACGTTAGTTTTAAGCAACGCAGCCTACACTAATTTGAAATTAGTGCGGATAGTTCTCTGCTTTTAACAAAAAAGTACATTAGACTAAAATAATCATTTAACTTAGCTGTTATTTACTGTAAAAAACCAAGATTAATTGTCTATATAACCCCATTCAGGAAATGTCATTATGCAACGTTTCAGCATTACCCCCCGCCCCCGTTGGCGCGAATTATGTCAAGAAGTGGGTTTTATCTATCTTGACCATGAAGGTGGGATTCCTTATTGGAATGAAGCCGCCTATTATGAATTTAGCAGCACAGAAATTGATATTTTAGATGATGCAAGCCAAGAACTGTGGCGCATTTGTTTAGAAGGGGTTGAATATGTTGTGCAAAATCAACTTTATGAACGCCTACAAATTCCTAGCTTTTATGCAGAATATATCAGCCAATCTTGGCGTAATCGCGCCCCTACTTTATATGGACGGTTTGATTTAGCATACGACGGTAGAAATCCTCCTAAATTATTAGAATTCAATGCTGACACGCCCACCAGCTTATTAGAAACTGCGGTTGTGCAATGGCAATGGTTAGAACAAACTTTTTCTAGCTATGACCAATTTAACTCAGTCCATGAACGTTTAATTGAAACATGGCAACACCTCGCTCCCCAATTGAATAAAGCTCCCATTTATTTTTGTTCAATGCCCAATGATGAAGATTTTATGACAGTGGAATATTTGCGCGATACTGCCTCACAAGCAGGATTGACCACTGTTTTTTTAGAAATGTCAGAAATTGGATGGAATGGGCAACACTTCGTAGATTTAACCGAACAGCCCATTAAAAATTTATTTAAGCTGTATCCGTGGGAATGGATGTTTGAGGAAGAATTTGGTCAACATGTTGTAACCGCTAAAACGAATTTTATAGAACCTGCATGGAAAGCTATTTTATCTAATAAACTATTTTTAGAAGTTTTATGGGAATTAAATCCCAATCACCCCAATTTACTTGCAGCGTCGCGCCAGCCTTTAAATGTTACTAAACAAGTGAAAAAACCTGTATTAGGACGTGAAGGGGCAAATATCAGTATTATAGAAAATGGAGCTGTGACAGACAGCACACGCGGGATTTATCATGAACATTCGCAATTTGGTAAAGCGGGTTTTGTGTATCAAGAATTCATAGAATTGCCGCAATTTGATGGCAATTATACGGTAATTGGTTCATGGATTATTAATCAACACACGGCGGGGATTGGGGTTCGTGAAAGTAATCACCCCATTATTGGTAATCAAGCCCGTTTTGTGCCGCATTTTTTTCTTTAAACAGAGTTCCGCAAGTTATTCAAAACAAAGACCTACTAGGTTTTTAAAATCTAGTAACGCGAATTTAGCGAATATAAATAAATATTTCAATTGCTTACCTTAAAAACAGACAAACTCATTAATATTCATTAATTTAATGTTTAAGTTGTTGAAAATAAACACAAATTTCAAATTGTTGCTGTAAAAACGTATTTATCCTTTTGAATTCATTTTTTTAAAATTTGATGAATTTAAGAATAATTCTTTACTAATAACATATTGAAATAAATTGATATTTTTATCAACTAACATTTAAATTATTGATTATTTCTGTATTTTATAAATAACTAACTGATATTTATAATTATATTCGCAGAATTCGCATTAGTTAGAATGCGCCAAAATATACCGTACAGGTGATAAACATCCATTAACAAGAGGGTTGAGTTAAAACCTCATATATGGATGAACCATCCTTTTCACCAAAGCCTAGTGCCTTAGATGCCATAAATAACTCTTGCATATAGACAAGTATATCCGTGGGTAAACCTATCGATTTTGCAGAATCAATCGCATTGTTTGATACTACGGTAAAATTATTGACTGAAGCGAGGCATTCATCGTAGTTATGAGCAAACATCTTTGGCAACAAATACTCGCTCCCAGGAACAAATGTAGGAATATAGTGCTCGCTAATGCTTTTGGGGATGTTAAGCTTTTGTGCTGCTGCTGCTGTATAAGCAGCGGTGACTACACCAAACATTGATGCAATGAGAATAGGAAGTTCAGCCTTTGAAGCATCACCTGTGTTTCCTGCATAATCCACTTGAGTGCCAATACTTTCAAGAAGTTCCATCCAAAAAACTTTATGTATTGAGTCACACCCGAGTATGAATTGCCCCTGTTGATTGCGTAGTTGCTCTGCACCTGTCATCAGCGAAACTTCCGCTAGACTAGCACCATACTGAGAGATTTCTTTTTCAAGTTCGATAATCTCATCTGGCTTTGTCGTTGATGCGTTGAGGAGTTTACGTCCAGAAAGTGAAGTGCGTGTCACCTCGTTGAGAATTAACTCATGTGTACTTTTGGCATCAGGCAATACCATAATCGTTGCATCAGTAGATTCAATTGCCTCAGATGCGGTCGTGACCACTAATGCACCTAGCGCGACCAGTGGTGCTGTTTTGCTAACAGTACGATTATAGACATACACGGTATGACCTGCTTTTATCAAAGCTTCGGTTAATGCCGCTCCCATGACACCCGTTCCAAGAACTGAAATTTTCATTTATGTTTTCCTCTATAATAGAATTTAATGTATAAATCATTGCCATAAAATGATTGATTAATCACTCATTTAAAAATGAAATAAATAAGGGTCATTTATTAACCCACCATGCCCCGCCACATCATGTCGAAACCTGCAAGTTTATAAGCTTCCGCCGCATTAGGCTCGCGCTTGGCATACGTAATTGTGACTTGTGCAATAGCTGATAGAATAGCTTCTGCAAAATCAACAGATCGCCTTCCCTGAATACCTTCAAAATTACAAGTTTCAGTAACACTCTGCACATCAAGACAGAGTTTTGTGGCAATTGCTTGAATGTCGGGACTGATTTTTTCTGATATCGCAAGCTGATTCAAAACAATATGTTCCGCATAATGTGTAATACCCCATTCAATATAATTATTCCATAACATACGCGTACGAGCTTTCAGTGGGGCTGTAGCATCATAATTATGATTTAATGCTTCACTAAGATTATTTGTTAAGTACACAAATAATTCGTTAAATAAGTCATTTTTCGTAGGAAAATATCGAAACAACGTGCCCTCAGCGACTCCTGCGTGTTTAGCAATTAAAGATGTTGGCGCACTAAGACCTTGTGCTGCAAAAATTTGAGTTGCAGCGTTTAATAAGGCAATCTGTTTTTCTTCACTACGGGGTCTTGCCATGTTTATTCAGAACATTCCTGTTGATACTTTTAAGTGAGTATTTACTCATTATACAACGCTGCTAGATAAAATACAAGTCTGCATAAGTTGGGTTAAATTGCACTAGGCTACGCATTGCTTTTTTAAACACCCAAGCCCGACAAAATTGAAAACGCAGTTTCTGCAATCGCTGCCGTCAAGGGTATATGAATTTTACCTCGCACCAGCAGTGAGGATTGCACAAATTTATTTTAAACAACAAATATTTATATTAAAATCCTAATCAGTTTAAGGTAGTGTAAAAGAGGCAGTAATATTAAACTAAGCAAACAGTCTATGGTAACGCGAATCTTGCGAAAATAATTAAAAATATTAGATAGTTACATTAAAATATAAAAATAATCAATAAATTAGCCATTAATTGGTAAAAAATATCAATTTATTTCAATATGTTATTAGTAAAAAATTATTCTTAAATTCATCAAATTTTTAAGAAATGAATTCAAAAGGATAAATAATTTTTTACAGCAACAAGTTGAAATTTATAGTTATTTTTACCAGAAAAACAGTAAGTTTTTGAATATAAAAAATTTTACATTTTTAAAGTAAGCAACTGAAATATTTATATTCGCCGAATTCGCGTTAGTAGGTCGATAGCGTCGTAAAATTCGCGTTAGCAATTAATCCACATGCACAACAAAACCACGATTTACCCAACCGTGAATATCTTTATAACCTTTAACTTCACCCATTACATCAATTTCTAGCCAATCGCCATTTTCTTGTCCTGTAGCTTTTAAACGAGTGCCGCGTGGTAAAGAACTAGCAGGATGTAAATCAAATTGCGTACCTGCACCAATACGAACATTTAAGTTAGAAGTCGCTTCGTAAATGCCATCATCTACGCCATCATCTTCTGCCCGTCCATATAAGCGTGAACGGAAACTGTCCATAGGAAACGCTGGGCCAGGGTCAGATTTACGACCAGGTGCAATATCATCATGACCGATAATATCTTCTAATTTATAGGTTTGCACCAATAAAGCAGAAACTTCTAAAGCAACAAATAATTGTTCAGGCGTGTACATTTGCCAGCCGCGCATCACACTTTCATTTTTGTGAATGGCTTCTAAAACTTGCTCGTTAGGCACTTTTGTCCCAAACCATGCTTGCCATGTTGTTCCAACTTTGCTTAACACCCCTGCATTATCCAATTCAATCCCAATAGAAAAGTTATTCATACCGTTTAAACCTTTCCATTCGCTTTTACCTGCGTGCCATGCCACCGTGTCAAAAGGCACTAATTGCGTGATTTGTCCACTGCGGGAAATAACCAAATGCGCGGAAGCTTTAGCGGTAGGATTAGATAACCAATTGACCGCATGGTCAGCACCAGGGCCTGCGGTATAGTGCATAACTAAATATTTTAAATTAGTGATTTTACCGCCAATATTGGGACTTTGACGGTAAGGAATGGGTGTATTGTCATCATTTACCAAGCGGTGATTTACAATTTTCATGAGCCATCTATCCTCTTTACATGAGTGAATAATTTCAAAACAATACCCACGATAGCAAAACTTATCAAGGCATTTTGAAATCTACGTTAGAATAATGCACAGTTAAACGCTATAGTAATTTCACAAAAAATCAAGCAATTTTTCGGCGCGTTTTCGCGCACATTTGCGCCCGAAAACACAATGAATCATTGATATTATTGACTGGGTGATACAAATTTAGCCCGCTTTATGTTTAGGAAGCTTCTATGTCTGCATCTTCTGCTCCCGCGGCTTCGCGGCTTGCCAATGCTTTGATTCATGAAACCAGCCCGTATTTATTGCAACATGCCACCAATCCTGTGCAATGGTATGGTTGGAATGATGTGGCTTTGCAACTCGCAAAACAACAGAATAAACCTATTTTACTTTCAATTGGCTATTCTGCGTGTCATTGGTGTCATGTCATGGCGCATGAATCTTTTGAAAATGAAGAGATTGCGGTACTCATGAATGAATTACTCATCAATATTAAAGTTGACCGCGAAGAACGCCCTGATTTGGATAAAATTTATCAATTAGCGCATCAATTCATGACACAACGGGCGGGAGGATGGCCTTTAACAATATTTTTAGACCCGCATACTTTACAACCCTTTGTTGCTGGAACATATTTTCCACCTACACCGCGTTATAACTTACCCGCTTTTACAGAAGTTATTAAACGGGCAACAAAATATTATCGCGAACGTTATGCTGAAGTGCTCAATTATGGCAATGCTGTCAGTGATACTTTGCAACGTTATGATTTATCGTTATTAACAACGGATGACAACGTTAAATTAACAGCGAATCCATGCCAAAAAGCCATTGGAGAATTACAACAAAGTTTTGATGAACATTGGGGCGGATTTGGACGTGCGCCCAAATTTCCGCATTTTAATCAATTAGAATTACTGCTAAAAACAGCCAATACGCCTGAAAATGCGCAAAAAACAATCGCCAATGAAATTGCCTTAACCACGCTGCGCAAAATGGTGTTAGGTGGCATTTATGACCAATTAGGCGGTGGATTAGCCCGCTATTCAGTAGATGAAATGTGGATGATTCCCCATTTTGAAAAAATGCTGTATGACAACGCACCATTTTTATGGATATACAGCACAGCATGGCAAATGACGCAAGAACCGTTATTTGAGCGGGTTATTCGTGACACAGCCGAGTGGGTTATACGCGATATGCAAGCCCCTGAAGGTGGCTATTACTCCACGCTTGACGCAGATAGCGAAGGTAAAGAAGGCAAGTTTTATGTATGGACTCGCGACGAAGTACGCGCCGTCCTCAGTGAAGCGGAATACCGTGTATTTGTCTATCATTTTGGCTTAAATATGCCTGCTAATTTCGAAGAACATTGGCATTTACATATTTATCATGACCGCCAACAAGTCGCGACAAAATACGGATTGACGTTAGACGAAGTCGATAAAACTTTAGACAATGCCCGCGCTAAATTATTCGCTATTCGGCAACAACGCATTGCTCCTAGTCGTGATGAAAAAATATTAACGGCTTGGAATGGTTTAATGATTAAAGGCATGGCAGTTGCTGGGATGGTGTTGCAACAACCGCGTTATCTTGACTCTGCGCAAAAAGCCTTAGATTTTATTCAACAAAAACTCTGGGTTAATGGGCATTTAGTGGCGACCTATAAAGATAAACGGGCGCGTTTAAATGCGTATTTAGACGATTACGCCTTTTTATTAGACGGCATTTTGACTTTGTTACAAGCACGCTGGCGTACACAAGATTTACACTTTGCAATTGCGCTGGCAGAAGTGTTATTAACAGAATTTGCGGATAAAGAACACGGCGGTTTTTATTTCACGAGCCAAAATCATGAGCAATTAATTAGCCGTCCACGTCCTTTAATTGATGATGCTACGCCCTCAGGCAACGGCGTTGCGGCGCGGGCTTTATTGCGTTTGGGCTATTTACTTGCTGAACCCCGTTATTTGCAAGCTGCCGAGCAAACTTTATGCAGTGCATGGCAAGGCATACAAGAAAATTCATCAGCTTACAGCGGGTTATTATTAGCTTTGACAGAGTATGTAACGCCGCCCGAAGTCGTGATTTTACGCGGACAAGGGGAACGCTTTGACGCATGGCAAGCGCATTATGCTTATCGCGCTGACCGTTTATGTTTTGCAATTCCAAGTGATATGCAAGATTTGCCTGACAGTTTAGCGGCAAAAGCGGCACGCGGCGAAGTGGTAGCTTATAAATGTGTAGGCTTGCAATGTTCTGCACCCATTGAGCAAGAAATTGAGCGGTAACCTCTAAAAAACAAAGACCTGCTAGGTTTTGAAAACCTAGCAGGTCGGCGGGCAAACTTTCAAAAAATACTTGGTTCTAATACAAGATACTGAATTCTATAGATTTAAAAACACAATCAAACTACAACCGTACGCGCCATAAAGGCACTTCATTATCATCTACTAACTGATAATGTTTTAACCATGTTTGTGCATCTTGGGCTTCTTGTTCAAACCATGCTTGCGCGTTGCCTAAACGGAAACTATAGCCCCACGCATCCATATCCGCCCACATTTTTGCACGTCCATAATTTGGGAAATAATCGGCAAGCAAAATTTGCAAATAACAGACGGAATTTTCTTCTACAAACTCGCCGCCCGCATCTGTATGTAGCTGTTGTCGCCGCGTTTCATCCATGCAAATATAATGACACGCTTCATGCAAAGCAGAATGTAAAGGCGTATCAAGGCGTACTAATAAACGGTTATCAACTAATCCCGCTTCCGATTCACCCCAATAACTTCCTTCAATGGTTTGCCCTTCTGCAACCCATTCTACTTGCAATTGAAATCTTGCCATTAATTCATTTAATACAGTTTCATATCCTGCACATTTGACAACATTGTCAGGACTCATAAATAAAAACCTCTTGAAATTATTTAGTTATAACATCATTATTATTTTTTATTAAATTACTATAAATTACAATTTATATAATTTATGATATTTAGTACAAGTAATGGAATCTTGAAATTTAATGCTTACACCACTTAAAAGGAAAAAAAGATGGATTTTTTCATTGGTATGGTTTGCTTATTTGCACAAAATAGTGCTGCACGAATTCCAGATTATTGGATGATATGTGATGGTCGCACACTTTCTATTATGGAATATCAAGCCTTATTTGCCGTAATTGGTTGCGAATTCGGGGGAGATGGTACGCGGACTTTCGCAATTCCTAAAATGTCTCCTATCAAAACTGAAAACGGTGGCACTTTAGATTACTACATCGCAGTTCAAGGCGTATTTCCATACAATAACAATTAAAATAACTTGATATTACAAATTAATACGCAAGTTGTTTTTTAGTTTTCATAAACAGGCAGGGTTTAGCCTGCCTGTTTAAAAAATTAGCCTTCAGTTTTCCCAAAGCCCAAACGTTGCGCAATTTCTAACGTTAATTCTGCTTGATTTAACGTATAAAAATGCAAACCAGGTGCACCACCCGCCAATACGCGCTCGGCTAATTTAGTTACTACATCTAATCCAAAAGCTTTTAAGCTTTCTTTATCATTTTCTAAACTTTGCAATCGCCATTTTAACCAGCGGGGAATTTCAGCACCGCATCCTTCAGAAAAACGGGATAATTGGGCAAAGTTGCTAATTGGCATAATACCCGCGTAAATTGGAATCGTCACCCCGCGCCGCGTACATTCTTCTACAAAACGGAAATACGCATCCGCATTGTAAAAATATTGCGTAATCGCGCCATTTGCGCCTGCTGCAACTTTGCGGGCAAAATAAGTAAAATCACTGTCCGCTGTTGAAGATTCTGGATGATGCTCTGGATAAGCAGCAACTTCAATATGAAACGCATCGCCAGTTTCCGCCCGAATAAACTCAACTAATTCACTAGCATAGTTAAATTCACCAATTGCTCCCATCATGCCTGAAGGACGGTCGCCGCGCAAAGCAACAATACGCCGCACCCCATGGTTTAAATAAGTTTGCAATAATGCCCGAATATGTTCGCGCGTACTGCCAATGCAAGATAAATGCGGCGCGGGCGGAATCTCTGTATTTTGCTTAATCTCTAAAACGGTTTCTAAGGTTTTTTCTTGTGTTGAACCGCCTGCACCAAAAGTAACTGAAAAATAAGCAGGTTTTAAAACTAATAAACGGTCACGCACGATTTTTAATTTGGCAAAGCCTTCATCTGTGCGCGGAGGAAAAAATTCACAACTAATCATGAGATATTTTTAAATGAGGTTGTAAAGCCCAAAGGCTTATAAGTGAAGAAGGTAGGAAGCATTTTCCCAATCTTGCGGCGTATTCAAATTGATAAATGTCTCCGCAATCGTGCTGCAATCAGCAATTGCTGCATGCTGTTCAAGTAACCAACGCTGTAGTTTTAAATTACCTTGTCGCACGCTGTCAATGGCTTTATGGTGTAATTTTCGTTTAAATAGCGCAAATACGCAATGTAACTGTTGTCCATCACTGGCAACACTCAATTCTCGCTCTTGTGCGTGCAAAGCATTCCACAGCCGCTGTGTTAAATCTGGGGAAATCATTGGCGCGTCACAAGGTACAAACAACACATAAGGCGTAGTTGCCGCGCCTAATCCTTGTGCAATCCCCGCGAGCGGCCCTGTATAAGGCATTTCATCGCTGACTATTTGACACTGAGTTAATTCTGCATATTGGGATTGATGACGATTTGCGCTGATAATGACTTGTCGCACTTGAGGGCGGAGTGCATCCACACAATATTGAATCAGCGGGCGATTTTTCCAAAGCAACAAGCCTTTATCTTGTCCACCCATTCGCCGCCCTTCTCCCCCTGCTAATACGACGGCCGTAATTTGTGATTGTATTTTCATAAGGTTATGAGGAGTCACTGCCATTAAGTTAAGGCGTTTGTAGGGTGGAATAGCGAAACGTATTCCACCATGAAACGCCACAAAGTCCCAAAAAACCGAGTAAAAACAAAATGGCGAGAGACAATTTACGCCGTATTCCACCCTGTAGTGTAGGGGCGAAGTAGGGACGAATGATTATTCGTCCTTACTGATGATAATTTGTTTTTGCCCAGCTTTGGCGGCACGTTGTGGTGGAATACGCTTCGCTATTCCACCCTACAATGCTCATGCTTGCTTAACTTAACCGAATCATTTCTTTCTTGCCGTCGCATTTCCACGCAATTGTCCAAAATCTAAGGCTTCACGCGCGCCTGCACTGCGGCGTTCTGTACCAGTTTGACAAACAGGCTCAGTACACTCTAAGCCCCGTTGTTGTAAAGCCTGTTGCACTTGTTTTAAACGCGCTTGCCATGCGATTTCATCAGCATGAGGCTCAAAAAAAGCAACACTGAGTTTATGTTGCCATGCTGTCTTATTTTCGGGAGTCGTTGCATTTTCTGGGCTAACATTTTCTGGGCTAACAATGGTTACCATTTCATTACCTTGAAAATTGCGAAATTTCACATACAAGGCTTGGCGAAAATCGCCCCCTTCATAAGTAGAATCAATTGCTTCCCACCCCGAATTTCTTAAACTCTTTTCAATTGTCTGCCCAATTTGTTGCCGCAGTTGCGAGGATAATAGATGCGTTTTGGTTTCTAAAACTAGATTTAACACTTGTTGTTGCTGTTGTTGTGCAATTTTAGCAAGTTGCTGCAATTCAGTTAAATTTAACTCATCAGGTTGACTGAGTTGCTGTTGTAACGCTAACAGTTGCGCCCGCACTGCCGACCATTGTCCTTGCGTCCAATAATCAACTTCAGTTTGTGTTTGCACTGTGCCTTTTGCGGTTTTAAAAGCAAAAGTTGCAGTTTCTTGTGCCTCGCATTGGGCTAAAGCATGAGCGGTGCTGTAATGCGCCGTGCGCAAATACGCTTCCCAAGCTAATTGAGTTTGTTCTAATTGAATGCGCAATTGCTGCGTTTGTTGATAACTTTGAAATGCTAAAGTCAAAGCTGCTTGTGCTTGTCCTTGCTGTAATAACTGCTCAGCTTGTTTGAGTTCTTGTTGCCGCTGTTGCCATGCGGGGAAAGAACGCAAAGCTTGCGGATAATATTGTTGTAATAAGCTTAATAATTGCTGTTGCGCAATGAGCCAAGTGCTTGCATTTTGTTTAAGTGCAAGTTTCTGGGTTAAATGCGCTTGATGCAATTGCTCAATATCTGTCAATAAAGTTTTTAATAAACTGTCCGCGTCACGACTGAGGTAACCGCGCTCAGTTTCAATAAATTCAGCGCGTTGGGCGGGTTTAACGTGTTCTTCCACTAATGCAACTTGACGTTGAAAACGGCTGGTTAATTCGCGTAATGCGTTGGTATACCGCTGTTCAATTTCATTTAAAGCAGTACCAGCAGCCGCTTCGCTAAAATAGCGGTGGCGCGTTTCGCTACCTGTTAAATATCCCATTAAATATTGCTGAAATTGTTGTGCCGCTGTTTGCAAACGTTCTGCAATAGAGCTTTCAGCGTTATCGACTTGTTCGCAAGATTGAAGAAGGCGATTCCGTTCGCTTTCTCGCAATTTGACATAGCTATTTTTAATCCCGCTCATAAATGTACGCTAAAAAATGCAAAGGTATTGCCCTGAATAGGAATTGAACCTATGACCCTCCCCTTAGGAGGGGGATGCTCTATCCACTGAGCTATCAGGGCGTAGAGTAAGGAAAGAGAATATGAAGAGGAGAATGGTGGAGCTGAGGAGGATCGAACTCCCGACCTTAGCAGTGCGATTGCTACGCTCTCCCAGCTGAGCTACAGCCCCAAATTTATAATATGGGTTTATGGCACTCTTTTTAATGAAAATACCATAGAAAAATTGATTTGTATAGAGTTAGGAGTTACGCAGTTGAAATGAGGAATGTAATCGTTTTAGCGATTGCAATTGGCAGACCTGCTCGTTTTTGAAAATCTAGCAGGTTTTTGTTTTAATTTGAATCTATCGCCAAACTTGGGTTGTTTAGTTCTCGGCAACCCGCGCAATCGCTAAAGCGATTGCACTCCTTTTTAATCAATTGCGTAATGCCTAAGAGTATTTAAAAAAGCAAATGGAAGTGCTTTTATTCTCAATTTACCAAAAATTTCCCCTGAAAGGCTTGCTATTTTTTGTTATCTAAATATTCTTTAACGTAGATTTAGACCATGCAGTAATGGTTTTAAACCACTCCATCAATAAAATTTCTCACAACAAAAATAATCAAGAGTAAACATTATGTTACATCCATTTTCAAAACAGCGTTTAGGGTTGGGAGGAAGTCATCGAGTTGGAAAAACGACTTTAGCACGCGCTATTGAAACGTATTGGCAAGTGCCTTTTGTAGAAACGACAACCAGCCATGTGTTTGCCGAGCATAATCTTGACCCTGCTGAACCGATGGATTTCGCCACACGCTTATGGATTCAACGTCATGTTTTAGAAGCAGCAGAAAATTTATGGCAGCGACAAGAAGGCAATTTTGTTACCGACCGCACGCCTTTAGATTTTATGGGGTACACTTTGGCAGATATTCAAGGGGATACTCAAGTCGATTCTAAAGAGTTAGAATCTTATATTTGCGATTGTTTTCATGTGATTAATTCAATTTTTACCCGTTTAGTGTTAGTTCAGCCCGCGATTCCTTTGGTGTATGAAGAAGGAAAAGCTGCGTTAAATCGGGCCTATATGGAGCATTTGAATACAGTAATGCTGGGCTTGTGTCACGATGAACGTTTAACGTGTCAGTTTGCCATTATGCGACGGGAAATTTTAGATTTACAAACACGGGTGATTGTGGCGATGGGGAGTTAATTAAACACTAAAGTGATTTTAATTAAAAAAAAGACCTACTAGGTTTCGAAAACCTAGCAGGTCTGTTTGAACTTGAGGAGAAATCTTACGCTGTTTCTTCTTTGCGACTGGCGGGGGGTTGCCAATCAGAAGGCGGATAAATGTGATAATCCCCAGATTTTAAAATGCCGAAAAACATTCCTTCGGGCACTTTTGGATAACCATCATAATGATAAAGTAAGCATTTTTTCTGAATAGTGGGGTCTAAATTATTAATTAAATCAGAAACGTGTGGATGCACTCCAGAGGGGAAAGGAGAGGTTTCACAATCCATATAAATACGGTCAGCTTTGCGGTAGTGCATTTCTAATTGCGGCGGAATCATAAATTGAATATCCGTCGGCATCAACACATTAAAACCTTGTGAATGTTGCAAACTGATTCCATAACTTGGCATTTCTTCGGAACTAGAAAAAACGTGCATTGCAAAAACAGGTTTTAACGTCCACATATCTTCGCCATCTTGGAAGGTATGAGTAATGGTTGTGCCGTCTTCTTGTTTACCCACCAAATGAATTTCAAAGTACGTTTCTAAACGGACATCAGGCACACCTTGAACAGTGTCAAGTCCAGGACCAACCGCGCGACGCAAAGGTTCTAATACTTTTTTGTGAATAAATAAATCAGGCTTAGTATTAGGCGGTGGATCAGGCCATAAAGATTGCTCAATAAATAATTTATCTGCAATGAACTGATTGCCTAACCATAATTTTTTCTCAACGGTGTAATATGGATTAAATAAAGTGGTTAATCCTACATACTCCATTCCACCAATATGGTCATTGTGTGGGTGAGAAATATAAATACCGTCAATATCACTAGAAGACAAACCCAAAGCTTTTAAAGCATGACGTGCATCACCGCCAATATCGACTAATAAACGGTAAGGATGTCCTTTACCCCGTTTACCAGGCATATCAAACTCAATTAAAAAGTTAGATTGCCAACGCGGATTATAGCGACGCTTTGTGAGCTGCTTAATTTTTTGGTCAATGAGTTCTTCGCTAACTTTGCCGTGTTCTGATAATTTTAGAAAATCAATAATCATATCACGAGTTTCGTTAACGCCTATCACGTCTTCGTACTCGCCTGTAGAAAATGCGGCATTAACCCCAATTGCTGTTATTTTCATAGAGTTACTCGTGATACAAAATAATGTATGAACAAAGAGTTAGAGGATATTTGTAAATGTGTCATATTTAGGTAACGAATATAAAGTCGTTATTGTGCAGTTGCAATAAACTTGTATAAAACAACGGCTTTATTCCTAAGCATTTTAGAACAACTAAAATTAATTTCTTGCTATTATAGACAGAAACGCCACTAAAAAACACTTAAAACATAACAAAAATTCAAGCTTTTCAAGTTATTTTTCCCTATTTTTTGCAAAAAGTTATGAATGTTTTCAAGCCTTAATCTGTCGTAGGGATACAAGTTATTTCCCCAATCAAACATTCAAAATCAGTCTATATCTATGCTATTTATTACTGCTGCACAAGTTATCAAAGCAATAATTTTAATAAAATCTGTCTGCAAAACACAATAGCGTGAATTGCATTGTTAATAGCGATTTCTTTATAACTTTTATTTTAATGGTGCGTTTTTTAACTAAGCAATTTTAAAAACGGGTTACATTGTAAAACGTATTGTCTGCTTAATGCAATAAAGTTGCTTGTTGCGCTAACCGAAAAGGGGTAATTGCCGCATCAAATTGCAAGCCATCATCTCCAATCATTTGGTAACTACCGTGCATACTACCTACAGGGGTTTCAATCATTGCCGCGCTGGTATATTGAAAGCCTTCCCCTGGACGTAAATAAGGCTGTTCGCCGACCACACCTTCGCCATGCACCTCTTGTACTTTACCATTAGCATCAGTAATAATCCAGTGACGGGTCAATAGTTTAGCTGGCATAGAACCCACATTGCGGATAGTGATAGTATAAGCAAAAACATAACGCCCCTCATCAGGATTAGATTGCTCATCTAAAAACATTGTGCGGGCATCTACCCGAATATCATGTGTAGAATCTGGTTGCATAGACATAGACTATTCCAATAAAGTTAATAAATTAAGAAAGAAAACTATGGATAAAATAGTGTTCCAACTAATGAAGTACGCTGCGCCCCTGTAAAAGGACTTAAATCAATCGGCAATTGTTGCCAGCGTTGATGCGCAAACCATGCAAATGTCACAGCCTCTACCCAATCTGCCGATACGCCGACGTTATCCGTTGTTAATACACGACAAGGCGTTAATGCTTTGGCTAATTTTTGCATTAAATCATGGTGGTGCGCCCCGCCGCCACACACAAATAAACTTTCTAATTGATACGCTTTAACTGCATTTACAATGCTTTGCGCTGTAAATTCCACTAAAGTAGCTTGCACTTCGGCTGCTGATAATGCTGAAAAATGGGCTAATTTAGACTGTAACCAAGTTAAATTAAAATAGTCGCGCCCGGTGCTTTTAGGCGGTGAACGTTGTAAATATTCATCTTGTAATAACAAATCTAATAATTCAGGACAAGCTTGCGCAGTCCGCGCCCATTGTCCATCTTTATCATAAGCTTGTTGTAAATGCTGCTGCGCCCATGCGTCTAACAGCGCGTTACCCGCGCCTATATCAAATCCCAATAATTTTTCATCACTTGTCAAAGACGGCAACACAGTAATGTTTGAAATACCACCAATGTTTAAAATGCCCCGTTTTTCTTGTTTATCACGCCAAGCAGCGGCATGAAAAGCGGGTGCAAGCGGTGCACCTTGTCCACCATTTGCCACATCATTGCGTCTAAATTCAGCAACAACAGGTATTTGTGTTTGTTTTGCTAATAGATATGGGTCGCCTACTTGCCATGTATAGGGTGGTATGTGTTGCGGTGCATGAAATAAAGTTTGTCCGACATGCCCAAGCGCGGTGATTTGATGCGCTTGTAAATGTTGTTGCGCCAAAAAAATTTTAACAGCTTCAGCAAATTGTAATGCTACTTGATAATCCAAAGTTGCCAATTGAGACAATGGCGTTTTATCAGCAGCCTGTTGAGTTAAAGTTAATAATTGTTGACGTAAATCTGCACGCCAAGGATGCGCATAAACGGCGTGTACTTGAAATGATAGAGGTGCATTCTCTTGGAACTCAACCAATGCAACATCAATTGCATCTAGGCTTGTTCCTGAAATTAAGCCAATAAATAGCGTGGACACGATAATGTTAAAAAAGGCGGGCTTTGTTTTTGTATAGCTTCTTTCTAAATAGAGGTTTAAAAAAAAGCTATACGGTTAATAATTAAGAATTAATGAATAATTCGTTTAAGAATTAATTCAGTCTCGCCAATGTTAATGTTTTCGCTTGAAGGCGCATTCCAAATGGCTTTTGTAGGTTTAGGGTTGAAAGTCGGGTCTGTTTCTACAGTCTGTAAACGTAACTGCAACATTTCGTAGTATTGTTGAGCCATCAAGGTATCGGGTTTTTTAGTTTTCATGGCTTGACTCCCAGTTTTAAATGGATTTACTTCTACTATATAGAGTAAATAGGGTATTTTTCAATGAAAATAGGCAATAAACGTACCACTAGAACATATAAACGGTTGAGTGACAAAGAAAGGAAATGAGATCAAGTTGATAAAAATGCTAAATAACAGCCATCAAACAAGCGTGAAAGTTTATGATGACTATAGTATGACAATTTCCATCAAAATATAAATAATGAGTTTGTCGCAAACCTAACAATGGGGAAAAATTCGCAGATAAAAAGAGCGAAAACATAAATATAATGAGATATATTTTTTTAAGCGTTTTCTATCAAAAAAACAACTTATTTGTGTTTAAAACAGTATAACTTATCTTTTTAGAATCATACGTTAATCTTGAAACCTTTTGCAAATTTAATGCGGATAATTTTAATTAAACCAGCCGCGACTATTTTAACGCGAGTTTTGCAGATAAAGACTTTAAAATCAGTTGGTTGTTAAGCTTGGTAGTCCTTTGAATCCATACCAACAGACCACTAGGTCTCGAAGACCTAGTAAGTCTTTATTTTCATTTGAATCTCTCACCGAATCCGCGCTATTTTAGCTATAAATATTTTTTAAATTTGCTTGATTTCAAAGAGAAAAAGACTCACTGATAAAACAGCATAATATTAGGTGTTATGCAATTTAACCACTAAATATTTGATTTTACTTGAGATATGATTACACGGTGCACAATACTAATTTATTGTAAATACAAGTATTGGTGATTCAACTGCGTAACGCCTAAAATTTAAGAAAATTGTGAAAACTGTGGTTCAAACAAAAATTTCGTAAAATCAATAATGACTCTTTACTGAATAATTATAAATCAAAGATTTAAATGACTGCTTTAATCATTCTACTTGTTGTTTCGCTGCCCAATGAAACCACACCACAAAATAATCTTGCACTAATTTAATCCCTAAATAACCTTCGTCAATGGCGTGTTGTACATTTTCCAAGCCATAACCATGCACAACAAAATCAGCGCAAATCCGCATCCCAACTCCATGCCCGCCTGTGGTGAATCCGCCGAGAAATAGTTGTGCTAAGTTTTGCCCAAATTTATTTTTTAATGTTTGTTGATGTTCTGCGCTAATTTGGTTGTAAATAACAAAACGCACATGAGTATTTTCGTGTGCATCTAAAGGAAATAAACAAAAATGTACTTTTTCATCTAAAGCAAATTTTGACGCATTATTAATCAAATTATAAATAACACGGTCTAATGCAGAAAACTCCATACAACATTCAGAAACATCCCCTTTAAAATAACACTCTAATAAAACCTGAATCGTACGTCCTGAAAAACGGTAATAAGTATCTTTCCATTTTTCTTCAATTAAATGAACACCATGAGCTAAAGGCAAACGGTCTTGCTGCAATGCAATAGGGTCAATATCAAAAACCGCATTACGCATAATTTTCAAATGGTCGCGCGTTAAAATAAAGACTCGTACTGCTTCTTCTGCATGTGCTTCATCCAACAAAAAAAGTTCTAAGTGCATGAAAAGCGCAACTAAACTTCCACCCCGAATATCATGCAACGCTTTACGCATTTCTAAATCAATTTCATGATTTTTTAAATCCATTCCAAAAGAATGGAATTGCGACATAATTTCTTCTGTGTTTTGTTGTTTTAAGAAAATTTTAAACTGGAGTGTAAATCCTGCCGCTTGTGTATGTTGAATTTGTGGTTTTAGAAATTGATAAATTATTTGTAATAAGTGATACAGTTGTTTTAATTTGTTTGTATCTGTTGCGCTTAATTGCGAAATACTAATGGGCGCGTGATTAACAATTGCGGAAAGGGTTGTGCTATGAAAATTCGGTTTAACGCTAAGCGCATGTAAATCTTGTAAAGATAAAGCAGAAATATACATAATAATAATCTCCACGAAGATGCGTGGTTAGTGTCTTTGATGTTTTATAAACTTGCCAATACTAGCGTTTTTCCCAAGAGATTTTTAAATTATATAGATAAGTGGTGTGAATTGAGGTGTTTTAGTAATATAAAAAATCCCACATTTCTTTTAAAAATGCGGGATTTTTATTTTAAATGCAATTTAAATGCTATTTATTTTTAGAACTAGAATTGCTACTGTTTGAATTTCCAGTGGTTTTACTATCTGAATCACTAGCACTGCTCGCTGTGTTGCTACTACTGCTGTCACTTGAACTACTGCCTGAAGTGCTGCCTGTACTGCTTGTACTTCCTGTGGATGAAGCACTTGAACTACCGCTTGTAGAACCACTAGCATTGCTCGCTGTGTTGCTACTACTGCTGCCACTTGAACTACTGCCTGAAGTGCTGCCTGTACTGCTTGTACTTCCTGTGGATGAAGCACTTGAACTACCGCTTGTAGAGCTGTTACTGGATGTATTTCCGCTATTATTCGTTGAACTTGCGCTATCAGACGCTTTTGTTTCAGTAGTTGTCGTTGTTTTATCAGATTGACTATTACCATTATTTGTTTTGGTAGTATCAGTTTCTTCTGTTTTTTCAACGGTTTCTTCTATAGCAGTTTTATCTGAACTGGTTGTTTTATCAGATTGACTGTTACCATTGTTTGTCTTAGTGGTCTCAGTTTCTTCTGTTTTTTCAACGGTTTCTTCTATAGAAGTTTTATCTGAACTTGTTGTTTTATCAGATTGACTGTTACCATTATTTGTCTTGGTAGTATCAGTTTCTTCTGTTTTTTCAACGGTTTCTTCTATAGAAGTTTTATCTGAACTGGTTGTTTTATCAGATTGACTGTTACCATTATTTATCTTGGTGGTCTCAGTTTCTTCTGTTTCTTCAACAGTTTCTTCTTCAGTTGTAGTCGCATCTTTGCTTTCTAAAGTGCTTCCAGACTCAATGACTGTTCCGCTATTACTGCTAGTCGTCATTGTAGTTGTATTATCATCACAACCAACCCAAGTAATCCCTTCAATATCATCATAAGTCGTTGTAATGTACTGTTGTGCCACAATTGAGCAAACATCAGGATCAATACCACCAATAACTAAACGGTTTTGTCCATCAAAACCAAACATCAACGTTTCATCTGGTAATACTTCTAATGCTTCAATCTCATTAATAGACAACATCAACTCATGACATAAAGGGTTAATCTTATTACTTTTAACGTCATACGCCCAAATCCGAACGCCACCATCCTTTTCTTGCTCAGTAGCACCAGGGATTTGTAAACTTTCTACACCATATAAAATAGTGCCTTTAGTATTCCAGCTAATTTCTTCAACTTCAATTTCACCATTGCTGGGTAATACAATCTTAGCTTTTACAGAAACACTTGGATTTTCAATGATAAATAAGCCTTGGTCTTGCGCCCAACCCCACAATGTACCATCTGGATGGAAAGATAAGGAATCAATTTCGCGTACGCCAGTTGCACCTAAATCGGTAGCAATACCTGTATCTTTATCAATATGATACAAATGTCCAGGACGGCTAGTATCATCCCCAGCACCACCATATAACTCATGGGTGAACGGATGAGCATCTAAAGCTTCAATATCATAGTTTTCTAAACGTTTACCAAGTTGTTGCACGGTAAAATTATTATTAGGGTCAATGCTGATAATTTCAGAATCATTTAAACCACGGTCATTGACTGCATAGATTTTTGAAGTTTTACATTGAACTGGTTTTTGACTGCAATCAGGCGCAGTAATTGTGCTAATCGCATAGTTAGTTCCAGCTTTTACTAATACTTGCATCGTGTTAGCAGGATAATCAGCATCTAAAGTAAAGGAGAAAATCCCCCCTTCAGTGTTCCATTTAATCCCTGTAAATTCACGGGTTTTAATGCTGGCATCAATCCCAACTTCCGCCCCTGCTGTGTATGCGTCAAAGTGACCAATACAAGATTCAATCCCTAAAGTCCAGTGGCTTAAATTGCGTCCTGCCAATCCTTCTACTTTATAAGTCCAAGTATTATCTTGATGCGCTAACAAAGTGATTTTATAGGTAGAACCTTTGTCATCTGATAAGGGAATAGAAACAGATTCGCCGCCTGAGCTATTAACAGGGTCGTCTTTTGTTTCTTCCTCAGTAGTATTGCTATCAGTTTCATCTGTGCTTGGTTTAGTTGTGTCAGGTGCTGTTGTAGTGTCGTTACTTGTTCCGCTGCTACTGGTTGAATCTGTACTGCTACTATCCGTTGTACTACCACCTGTATTGCCTGTTGTAGGTGTAGTCGTTGTGGGTGTAGTAGAACCTGTAGAATCCGTTGTTGTAGAAGGAGTTGTGCTACCCGTTGTACCTGTTCCACTAGAGCTTGAAGAATCACTAGAGTTACTAGAACCACTATTACCCGTTGTTTCTGTTGAGGGAGTTGTTGTAGGAGTGGTTGTAGGTGTAGAAGTAGAGCCAGAACTTGAAGTATTTCCTGTTGGTGTAGAAGAATTATTTTCAGGTTCTTCAGTTTCATCTGGTTGCACTACTTCGGGTCTAGGAGCAACTGTTTCACTCTCATTAACGGTGGGTTCAGGCTCATTATAATAATCTTCTTCTGCAAGAAAGATTTCTTCTTCGGTCATATTGTGATAATCATCATCTGCACTGTACGCAGGCAATGTATACACTTGTAGAGCTAGAGAGGCAGCTCCAAAAAATATGAGCTTTTTCATAGCAAAGTCTCCTAAAAATCCCTTAAAATATAATAAATTGTAGCAAGTTTTATGCCGTAGATTGCTATTAGTTTAGAAGTTTACTGTATATAAAAGCTCGTTGTAGATAACAACCGACGTTAACTCTATAATTAATTGAGAATTATACCTTCTACGATTAAATAGTCGTAGAGTTTACGATAAAAGGGGGAAACCAGTTCTTTGAAGGAAAGGTAACAAAACACTTTGTTATAAAATAACATAGATACATTTACTCTTTATTCTTCCCTTCTGCTGATTGCCATCCAGTTTTCTATCTCGTCAACTTGTTTAATACAGGCTGCGGTTAAAACTTCGTGTCCGTTTTCTGTGACCAGTACATCATCTTCAATGCGTATGCCAATACCCCAATAAGCTTTATTAATCCCAGCCGTACCAACAGGAATATATAAACCTGGTTCAATTGTAGTGACCATTCCAGCTTCAAAAGCACGCCATTCATTTTCCAATTTATAACTGCCCACATCATGCACATCCATGCCTAACCAATGTCCCGTGCGGTGCATATAAAACTTTTTATAGCTTTCGTTTTGAATCAACTGCTCTAAATCACCTTCTAATAAACCTAATTCTAGCATTCCTTCTGTCAATACTCGTACGGCTGCATCATGAGGTTCGTTCCAATGATTATTAGGTTGTACTTTTTCAATAGCCGCTAGTTGAGCATTTAAAACCACGTTATACACTTGCTTTTGTGCTTCAGAAAAGCGTCCATTTACAGGAAAAGTGCGTGTAATATCAGAGGCATAATATTCAAATTCTGCGCCTGCATCAATTAACAACAAATCGCCATCTTTTAAAACATCCGTATTTTCTGTGTAATGCAAAATACAAGCATTATCGCCGCCCGCAACAATCGCAGGATAAGCAGAAGAACGACTGCCTAAACGCATAAACTCATGATTTATTTCAGCTTCAATTTGATATTCATACATGCCCACTCGACACATTTGCATGGCGCGATGGTGTGCTTGTACTGAAATATGGGCAGCTTGGCGCATAAGGGCAATTTCAGCATCGCGTTTAAATAAACGCATTTCATCAATGACGTGGTCTAATGTCACAATTTCATTCGGAACACCTACCCCCCGACGCGCAGCTAAACGCAATTGATTTAACCAAGCGGTGACTTTTGTGTCGAACTCAGGATAACAGCCCATCGGATAATACAAACGGTCAGCCTTTTCAATCAGATTCGGCACAATATCATCAATATCCGTGATGGGAAACGCATCATCTGCACCATATAAACGCCGCGCCCCTTCTAATCCTGCACGTCTTCCGTTCCATGTTTCTTTTTCTTTATCCCGTTCACGACAGAACAATAAAAATTGTCCTTGTTCTCGTTCTGGGATAAGCACTAACACGGCTTCAGGTTCAGCAAAACCCGTTAAATAATGGAAACTACTATCAGGACGATAGGGAAAATGCACATCGCGATTACGCACCAATTCTGGCGCAGTTGGTAAAATCGCAATACTGTTTTTACCCATTAAGCTCATCAACTCTTCACGCCGAGCCGCAAATTCTAAACAATTCATCAATGTAACCTTGTAGCAAAACTAAAAGAAACAAGTATTATTAATCAACAGTAACCTTATTTTTTCAATGCGTTGTTTGTTCCACAATTTCTAATTCGTGCGAATTTAACAAATGGTCTATATCTAGCACGATAACCATTTTTTCGCCTGCCGTCGCCAAGCCTTTGATATATTCCATACTAATCACACTCCCAAAATCGGGCGCGGCTTGAATTTCTGTATCGTTAATGTCGTATACATCAGAAACAGCATCCACAATAATTCCCATAATCCGTTCACGTTTTTGACTAGAAATTACTTTTACAACCACAATCACCGTTGTTGTCCCATAACTTTGTTGCTCTAATCCAAAGCGAATGCGCAAATCAATAATGGGGACAATTGTGCCACGCAAATTAATAACTCCCTGAATATATTCGGGAGTATTAGGTAAAACCGTAATTTTTGTCCATCCTTTAATTTCTTGCACCCGTAAAATATTGACGGCATATTCTTCTGTAGCAAGCAGAAAGGTTAAATACTTGCTGGTTGAGTGTTGATTGCTTTCTATATTCATGGCTTGCGATTCCCATTTCAAAAAAAGAAGGGCACTTTTTAACTACTCAAATTTAAACTTCACCGGCAATTTCTAAATGAATCATTAAAATATCCAGCAATTCTTCATAACTTACATTTTCCCGCGCATCAATAATGCCGCGTGTATCTACATCAGGTAATTCTGGAAATAATAAATGTACACCATAATGGTCTGCGACTTGTCCATGGGTATAAATATAAGCAACTAATTCAGGCTCATCGGGTTTACATAAACCAACAGCGGTAAAATCAGTTTGCCAACGTTCACTTAAAGTAAAAGATTCTTTACCTAATTGACTGGTTAGCATGATTAATAATTTTTTTAATTCTTCAGTTTTATTAAGCGTCCATACATTCATAACAATACCCTGCACTTGCCCACGAAGTGTTTTTGTAGAATGGAATAGGCGCAAGCCATATTCCACTATGCTACTTTGCGGTTTATCATCTATTTTTGCTCAGCTTTACGGCGTTTCAAGGTGGAATACGTTTCGCGATTCCACCCTACAATGATAATGCTTTGCAATTTAACTAACCAAATTCTTGCTGTAATAAATCAACATCATGCGCATCCATTGCTTTAATTAATTTTAAATGACCTTCAATTTGTGTTGCTGCCACGCCGAAATGTCGCAAAACCGCTTCCGCAATTTCATAACCCGTTCGTTCTACATCAATCATAATATTGACATTCAATTCTTTTAATTGTGTTAAAGCATCTGCTTGATTTGTATGCACAAATAAAGGAATATGTCCGTGCTGTTGTTTTAACCAATGTAAAATATGCTTCGCCCGTTCACAACTCACTTTTCCGCCCAAAGCGACCACAATCGCCGATGCACGTTCTGCTCCCGCAGAAGTCAACACGCGCGGATGAGTAGGGTCAGCAAATGCAATATCATAGCCTTCACTGCGCGCCCATGCGACCTGATTTTTATCCTGCTCTAAAGCTAAATAGGGAATTGATTCAGCCGTTAACGCCCGCGCTACCACCGAACCCGCTTGTCCAAAGCCTGCAATTAAAACCCGTCCTTGACAGGAAACACAACTTTCTAATTGACAAGGGTCAGCCCGTCCAGTGGCTTCCAAATAGCGGGCGATTTTATCACTCATTGCTACTAAAAACGGTGTTAATACAAAACTAATCCCCACCGTTGCCATTAATAATTGTTCTTGCTCAAGCGTTAATAAACCATTGGCGTTGGCTTGGGCAAACATCACAAAAGCAAATTCGCCCCCCTGCCCCAATAAAAAAGCGAGACGGGTAGAAAAACCTAAATTGGTTTTTAAAAATATCCGAGTTACCAAGAGCAAACTGCCAATTTTAATGCTGAATAACACAACTACTGCCGCAATAATGCTAAATAGATGACTTAGCACAAATAACATGTCAAGTTTCATTCCAACCGTAATGAAAAATAAACCTAACAATAAATTTCTAAAAGGTTGGATTTCAGCTTGCACCTGATAACGAAATTCCGTTTCTGCAATAATTAAACCTGCTAAAAATGCCCCTAAAGGAAGTGATAAACCCAGCGAACCAGTCACTGTGGCGGTGCTTAATACCACTAGTAAAATCGCTGCCGTAAAAATTTCCAAACTATGAAAATGACTTATCCAGCGCAATAAAGGTTTTAAAATATAATGACCTAATAAAAATACTAAACCGAGTGCAAAAACCGCTTTTACAATGGCGGTGCTCATCGCGACTAGAAAATGACTGTGTGGGTCACTTAAAACGCTCATTAAAATTAATAAAATTACCACCATCAAGTCTTGAAAAATGAGGATAACCGTGGCAATTCTTCCTACAGGATTCATTGTTTCTTCACGTTCGTGCAATAATTGCAACACAATGGCAGTAGAAGAAAGCGATAATGCACTTGCAATCACAAATGCAGTTGCAACAGGAAAATTTAAACTCCATAAAACTAGAAATAACAAAAGACTGGCGGACAACATTTGTGCTGTGCCAAAAGTTAAAAACTGCTGTCTGCCTGCCCAAAGACGTGCAACAGATAAATGTAAACCAATATCAAACATTAAAAAAACAACGCCAATATCGGCTAATAATTCGGTAACATGTGAATCATTAACCCAATGTAAAGCATGTTCACCAATCACAACACCGGCAAAGAAATAACCCAAAATGGGTGTTAAAGACAATTTTTGCATCAATAACACCCCCGCAATACCGGCACTAAATAAGATAATTGCGGGAGTTAATAATTGTACAGGGGTTTCCATTCCACTTTTCCTTGTCAATTCTACTTAAAGCTGTTTATGAAACAGTATGATATTAATCTGTTGATTTTGTTGCAATCCCATTAACAAATTTGTTGTTACTGATTTGGCTCGCCAAAAGAATTAAGGCTTCATTATGAAATATTTTAGCTTTCAAAATCCTTTCTCTTTGCGCCGTTTTTCGCTGCGCACAGGATTAATTGCACCGCTTGTTATTCAAGTGATTGTTACTGTTGCATTAGTGGGATATTTATCATTTAAAAATGGACAAGAAGCAGTTAACGACATTGTGCAACAATTGCGTACAGAAATTGCGGTGCGCGTGACAGAAAAATTACGCACTTTTACTAATACCCCATTTGTATTTAATGAAGTTAATGCTGGTGCATTAGAAAATTTTAATTTTCCTTTACAAACTAATGAAGGAGAACGATTAAGTTATAAATTTTGGCAACAAATTCGTGCCTTTCCTACCATTGCTTTTGGCTATTTTGCCAATGCACAAGACGGGCGATTTTATGGCGCGTCGCGGTTACATCACGAAACCAATTTAACCACGGTTATTGCTAACCCGCATCAAGTGGGAGAATATAGCATTTATAAAACCAGTGAGCAGGGTAAATTAGAGGAAAATCTGCGCACTGTTAGCCAATATGAACCGCGCCAACGAGGATGGTATAAAGCCGCTGTTGAGAAGAAACGCCCAACATGGAGTTCAGTTTATGTCAGTTTCTCGACCAGAAGTTTAATGATTACCGCAGCCTATCCTATTTATGATGCCGCGCAACAATTGCTTGGGGTTTTGGGGGCAGATATTACCTTAGCGGATGTCAGTCGTTTCTTAAATTCTTTAAAAATTGGTATTCACGGACAATCTTTTATCATTGACCGCGAAGGTTTATTAATTGCAACTTCTTCTAAATTACCACCCTTTGATATTGAAAACAAAAGAATTGCAGCGGTAGATTTTGCAGAACCCACTATTAAAAAAGCCGCTGAATATTTAAGAGACAATGTAGATTTAAAACATTTAGACCAACCTTTTTATTGGCGATTTCAATTAAATGGTGAAAACCAATTTTTACATCTTACACCTTTCAAAGATGACCACGGTTTAGATTGGTTATTTGTGATTACCGTGCCTGAAAATGATTTCATGCAACAAATTAACGCTAATACCTATACAACGATAGCTTTTTGTATTTTAGCAATTTTGCTTTCTTCTGCTTTTGGTTTAATGTCAACGAATTTGATTAATGAACCCATTCGCAAACTCAGTCAAGCCGCGCAATCAATTGCAGAAGGAAAAATAGAACAACATCTTGACTCAAGTAGAATTATTGAATTAGGTTCATTAACCAGTTCTTTTAATCAAATGTCAGAACAACTTAAAATTTCGTTTTCTACTTTAGAAAGCAGTAACTTTGAATTACAAAAAGCCCGCGACGAACTGACAGCGACCTATTCACAACTAGAAGCGGTATTAAACGCAATGCCAGGGGCAATTTCTTGGTTTGATACCAAAACCCAAACTTATCGCGGTGTAAACCGTTATTTAGCGGCTTTATGCAATTTACACCCTGAAGATTTTACGGGACGCTCGCTCGGCTTCATGCACCGCACATCGAGTTTTACTGAGTTTGTCAGTGCTTTCTTACGCAGTGAAGATTTAGCCATTTCGGGCGAATTACCCATTCATTTAATTAATAATGTGCCGCGTCACTACCTTATTGTGGCGCAAAAATATCAAAATAATAAAGCGGCGGTTTTTGTCAGCATGGATATTACCGAACGCAAACAAGCAGAAGAAGAACGCCAACGTTTTACTGAACAACTCGCAGCGTTAAATAAAGCATACGAGCGGTTTGTGCCTAATGAATTCTTAAGCTATTTGAACAAGAAAAGCGTGGTAGATGTACGCTTAGGCGACCAAATTGAACGTAAAATGACCGTGTTATTTTCTGATATTCGGGATTTCACGACCATTTCAGAACAAAT
>JACCEE011287606.1_pt1 | contig 43651 bp, 36 predicted proteins | sample 7449931 | NCBI WGS metagenome assembly JACCEE01 (sample SAMN15323457, study PRJNA562643) | freshwater metagenome | isolation source: river surface water | place: USA:Blue River Watershed | collected 2017-08-19 | reverse complement strand
TGAACAGCTGGCTTTACAGCAAATCGAACTTCAGGCGAAAGCTTTTGCAGTTGGTTTTAGAGTTATGCATGATCAGAATTTCATCAATCATGCAAGGCTTGGTGAGTTTGCAAAGGTTTATAATCAGGCAGCTGATTATAAGTTAACCGCCAAAACAAGTTTGAATCGAGGTGTTTATTCTTTTTGCATGTGCCCAGGAGGATATGTTGTAAATGCTTCAAGCGAAGCAAACCGACTGGCCATTAACGGAATGAGTTATAGTGACCGTGCTTCGAAAACCGCTAATAGCGCTATTATCTTAACAATTGAACCAAAAGATTATGACGAAACGCTGAGTAATCCGCTTGCAGGAATTGCATTTCAAAGATCTTTGGAAGAAGCAGCCTATAAACTAGCAAATGGCAAAATACCGATTCAAAAATACATCGATTTTAAAAACAAACAGCTTGGAAATTTAGATTCAAAGGTTACCATTGTGACAAAGGGAGAGTATGCCCCCGCTAACTTACGATCACTCTTAAAAGAAGAGTTGAATGATGCTTTTATAGAAGGTATGCAGCAATTCAACCAAATTATCAAGGGATTTGCATCAGATGATACGCTTTTAGCAGGCATTGAAAGTAGAACGTCTTCTCCTGTTCGAATTGTTCGTGACGACACACTACAGTCCAATATTAGGGGATTATATCCTTGTGGAGAAGGAGCTGGATACGCAGGTGGAATTACATCTGCTAGTGCAGATGGATTAAGAGTAGCTGAAATCATAGCCAGTATGTATCATCCAGACTATACATTATAATATTTTTTCACTTTTAAATAGGAGCTATTATGAATATTAGAGATCATTTCAAAAACAAACAAAGAATTGTTGTGAAAATAGGTTCTTCCTCATTACAACACGAGGAAACAGGGGATTTGGATTATATTAAACTTGAAGTCCTTGTTCGAGAACTATGTGATTTGAGAAATCAAGGCAAAGACGTAATATTGGTGACTTCAGGAGCAATCGCAGTAGGACGAAAAGCTGTTGGTATTCCTAAGAACGAAAAAAGTATATCTGTCAAACAAGCTTGCGCAGCGATTGGGCAGGCGCAATTAATGATGATTTATCAAAAATTATTTTCAGAATACAATCAGGTTACGGCGCAAGTTTTAATGACAAAAAATACAATTGTGAATGATTTGAGCCGTTTTAATGCACACAATACATTTTCAGAGTTGTTGCGCCTTGGTGTGATTCCAATCGTAAATGAGAATGACACAGTTGCAACCTATGAAATTGAATCCATTGGAGATAATGATACTTTATCAGCCATTGTTGCATCCCTTGTAGATGCGGATTTATTGATTTTATTATCCGATATTGATGGACTTTATACGGATGATCCAAATCAAAATGAGCAGGCCGAATTTATTGAATTTGTTGATGAATTAAATGAAGATTTATTGACAATGGGTAAGAACTCTTCAAGTAGTGGCGTTGGAACCGGAGGTATGAATACGAAATTAAGTGCTGCCAAAATAGCAACAGCCTCGGGAGCAGATATGGTTATTGCCAACGGAAAAGATGTTCGCATTTTACATCGAATCATGGATGGAAGAAATTATGGAACATACTTTAAAGCCCATAAAGAAGAAGATTTCTTTTTAATCGATTATATTGAAACCGTGTAACATTAAATGAGTGATTAGAATTAGAGGAACCGATGAACGATCAAAAATTAGCAAGAATTAATGAGTTATATAAGAAAGCAAAATCAGTAGGGTTATCCAATGAAGAAGCAATGGAACAAGCTGGTTTACGCAAAGAATATATTGAAAATGTAAGAAAAAATCTCAGAGGACAGTTAAATAATATTTCAGTTGTTGAACCAGATGGAAGTATTACACAGTTAGGTGAGCAGTATGGATGTGATGAAAACACAACTTCGGAAACAATTAAGAACCAAGAGAAACTCTCTTGAAAAGGACATTCAATTTGATAAAAGTTACACCATTATGGAGACTGTAGTTGCTCATTTTGAGTTTTTACAAAGCAAGCAGGTTCTTTGTTATCTTTCTTTTCAAAGTGAGGTGGATACAAAGGGGATTATCGAATATGCGTGGCTGTTAAATAAGTCTGTATTTTGTCCCAAAATAGTGGAGAACGAAATACGTTTTTTCAAGATTTCAAACTTTGACGAACTCGAATTACATCCCATGGGATTTTATGAACCACGTGTAGATGAAACGTCTATTGAGTGGACGCAGCAACAATCCACTCAGTATCAAGCAACCCACCAACAAGCAACCCCGTATCAAGCAGGAGAAGAAACAATCGCAATTATTCCTGGACTTGGTTTTGATTTAAATGGAAATCGTATGGGATATGGCGGCGGATATTATGATCAATTTTTGAGGAAACACCCCTGTGTTATTAGAATGGGAATCTGTTATGAAGAACAGATCCTTGAAGAACTATCTGTAGAAGAATGGGATCAACCCATGCAGTATATTATTAGCGATCAACAGAGTTTAGATTTTTAGAAGGAAATGGTGAATATTATGGGACAAGAATCACAAAATCTATTGAATGATTTAGGAAAACGTGCCTGTGTTGCAAAATATGAATTGCAGATGCTTACAGAAACCAAAAAAAATGAAGCACTTACAATTATTGCCCTACAGCTTGTGAAAGATACCAAAAAAATTATTGCTGCAAATCAAAAGGATCTGGCGTTGGCAAACGAAAATGGCATGCATCCGGGTCTCATTGATCGACTCATGCTAAACAAAGACCGAATCAAAGCGATTGCAGATGGATTGTTACAGATTACCCGCTTAAAAGATCCAATTGGTGAAGTGCTAGAAACAATTAAACGGCCAAACAAACTTATTATCAAGAAGAAACGTGTTCCACTAGGAGTTATCGGAATCATCTATGAATCACGTCCAAATGTAACAGCCGATGCCTTTGGTCTATGTTTCAAAACAGGGAACGCCGTTATTTTAAAAGGGGGATCAGATGCCCTTTATTCCAATAAAGCAATCTGTGAAAGCATCCAAGAAGGACTTGGTTTTGCTAAGATCACTCAGGATGCAATTCTACTCATTGAAGATACCAATCGCGAGACAACCAAAGAATTTATGAGACTTAAGGAATATGTAGATATACTCATCCCTCGTGGAGGAGCTGGTCTCATACGCGCAGTTGTTGAAAATAGTACAATTCCAGTGATTGAGACAGGAACTGGTAATTGCCATATATACATCGAACAATCGGCTGACTTTGTACAGAGTATCAGTATAATTGTCAATGCCAAAACACAACGAATTGGTGTATGTAATGCATGCGAATCATTAGTCATTGATGAAGCAATTATGAACGAATTTCTTCCTATGCTTAAAAAGAGCATGGATGAACACGGTGTGGAGTTACGAGTTGATGAGACAGCAAAAACTATATTGAAGGATGAAATTTTGGCAACAGAAGAAGATTTTGCAATGGAATACTTAGATAAAATCATTTCTGTTAAAATTGTTTCTGGTGTCGTGGAAGCCATTGAACATATTAATCGGTACAATACAAAACATTCCGATGCAATCCTATCAAAAGACAAAAAAGCCATTGAACAATTCCTAAATTGCGTTGACAGTGCTTGTGTATATGCAAACGCATCTACTCGGTTTACGGATGGATTTGAATTTGGATTTGGAGCTGAAATCGGTATTAGTACACAGAAACTACATGCCCGAGGGCCAATGGGATTGAAAGAATTAACGTCTTACAAATATACAATTGAAGGGAATGGACAAGTACGTCCATAAACAGGAAAATGATACCAAATACGGAACCTGAAAAACAAAATTACTATATTGAAAAATTGCATGAGTTGGTGGATTCTTTTATAGAACAAAAGCACAGAGCACCAACCTTTTGCATTGTGACGTTTGGGTGTCAGATGAATGCCAGAGATTCTGAAAAAATCACTGGGATTTTGAATCAAATTGGATATGTTGAAACCCTCAGTGAAACAGCGGATTTTGTGTTATATAATACCTGTACAGTCAGGGATAATGCGAACCAAAAAGTATACGGGCGTTTGGGGGCACTTCAATCGAAGAAAAAGAAAAACCCAAATATGAAAATTGCAATTTGTGGATGCATGATGCAAGAAGACTCTGCAGTTGAGAAAATCAAGAAAAGTTATCGACATGTGGATTTGATTTTTGGTACACATAATATCTATAAATTTGCCGAGTTGTTTTATTTAACATTAACCAACAAAAGACTTGTTATTGATATTTGGAAAGAAGCTGACAAAATTGTAGAAGATTTGCCAGTAACTAGGAAGTATCCTTTCAAATCAGGAATCAATATTACCTTTGGATGTGATAATTTCTGTAGCTATTGTATTGTTCCTTATGTAAGGGGAAGAGAGCGAAGTCGTCTACCACAGGAAATTGTAAAAGAAATCAAGAATCTTGTAGAAGACGGGGTGGTTGAGGTTATGCTCCTTGGCCAAAACGTGAATTCTTATGGGAAAAATTTGGAGGAATCTATTACATTTGCACAGTTATTGCAACAAGTAGAACAGATTGAGGGTCTAAAGAGAATTCGATTTATGACGTCCCATCCTAAAGATTTGTCGGATGAATTAATCGATGTAATGAAGCATTCAGATAAAATTTGCAAACACTTACATCTTCCGATTCAATCCGGTTCGACTAAAATATTAGATAAAATGAATCGCAAGTATACAAAAGAGAAATATCTTGAACTAGCTCTTAAAATCAGAAAAGAATTACCGGATTATTCTATTTCAACCGACATTATTGTAGGATTTCCTGGTGAAACAAAAGAAGATGTATTAGAGACAATGGATGTGATTAGACAAGTGGAATTTGATCATGCATTTACATTTATGTATTCAAAGCGAACAGGAACACCCGCTGCTAGTATGGCGGATCAAGTTTCCAATGAAGAAATGAAAGAGCATTTTGATGAATTGCTAAATGTCGTACATGAGATTAGCGCAAAACGATCGAAGCGTTTAGAAGGTACTATTGAAGAGGTTCTTGTGGAAGATCAAAATTCCCATGATGATGCTTTGATGACTGGTAAACTGTCAAATAATTCCATCGTTCATTTCGCGGGAGATAAGAGTTTGATTGGACGTTTTGTAAAGGTTCGTTTAGATGAAAGTAAAGGATTTTATTATATGGGAACAATGCTTTAAGCATCGTTGTTAGAAGAGGCGTATTATGGAAAAGTTAAAACCAAAATTGTTTTCAGTCATGAAAACATATACAAAAGAACAATTTATAAAGGATATTATAGCAGGAATCATTGTGGCAATCATTGCACTACCGTTATCCATTGCACTTGCACTTGCATCTGGGGTAACTCCTGAAAAAGGTATTTATACAGCAATTATTGCTGGATTTGTTATTTCGTTTTTAGGTGGTTCTAGAGTTCAGATCTCTGGACCAACTGCAGCATTTGCTACCATTGTTGCAACCATCGTTGCAAAAAGTGGTATGCAAGGGTTAATGATTGCAACCATTATGGCAGGCGTATTTTTGATAATAATGGGATTATTCAAAATGGGGAATCTAATTAAATTTATACCCTATACAATTACAACTGGATTTACTTCAGGAATCGCAGTCACAATCTTGATTGGTCAGCTTAAAGATTTTCTTGGATTAAGTATTCCATCAAAAGAACCCATTATTGAGACGGTTGAAAAATTTGAAGCTGTGGTTCGTAATATTGGAAGTTTTTCGCTGCCAACATTTGGAGTGGGAGTTCTGTCACTTGCAATTCTAATTTTTTGGCCAAAGATATCCAAAAAAATACCTGCGTCTTTAATAGCAGTAGTGGTTGGTATTTTTGTGGTCAAACTGACAGGTATAAGAGTGAATACAATTGGTGATTTATATACGATCACAAGTGCATTACCAAAATTTTCACTTCCAACAACGACCTTTTCACAAATTTATGAGTTAATACCAGATGCTTTCACAATCGCTGTTTTGGCAGGAATTGAGTCGTTATTATCCTGCGTAGTAGCTGACTCCATGGTGAAAAGTAAGCATCGTTCCAATATGGAACTTGTGGCACAAGGGGTTGGTAATATTGCGTCTTCACTATTTGGTGGAATTCCAGCAACGGGAGCCATTGCAAGAACCGCTGCCAATGTAAAGAACGGCGGTCGTACGCCAGTTTCAGGAATGGTACATTCGATTACTTTACTTTTAATTTTAGTGGTGTTAATGCCCTATGCATCCTTGATTCCAATGCCAACAATTGCGGCCATTTTATTTATGGTAGCCTATAATATGTCGGAATGGAAAAAATTCTTGCATTTAGTAAAAACTGCTCCCAAAAGTGATATCATTGTATTGGTTGCAACCTTTGTTTTAACAGTAATGTTTGATTTGGTCGTTGCGATTGAAGTTGGACTTGTTATGGCCGCCTTTTTATTCATGAAGAGAATGAGCGAAGTGACACAGGTGGAAGGTTGGAAATACCTTGATGAAGATGAGGAGAATAGCGATCCTGATAGTATCTTTTTGCGTGAGGTACCCAAAAACACCTTGGTATATGAAATCAGTGGTCCAATGTTTTTTGGTGCGGCAGATAAAATTCTAGACATTTCCGTTGATGCAAAAGATGATGTTCTCATCCTGCGAATGAGAAGTGTGAGTGCAATTGATTCAACTGCCATGAATGCGTTAGAACAACTCTACAAGAATTGTAAAAAGAATAAAATCACTCTAATGTTGACACATGTAAATGAACAACCGATGAATGTGATGAGGAAATGTGGATTTGATCAAAAAATTGGTGAAGAGCATATTTATGATCACATTGATGATGCTTTAAATGCCGCCAAACATTTACATTAATTGAATAATATGGTATATTTTTAAGCAGGTCAAAAGGCCTGCTTAAAGTTTAGTTGGGGGAGAAAAATTGTGACAGAATTAACACCAATGATGAAACAATACATGGAAACAAAAAAACAATATCCCGACTGTATTTTGTTTTATCGCTTAGGAGATTTTTATGAAATGTTTTTTGAGGATGCAATTGTCGCTTCAAAAGCATTAGAAATTACACTGACTGGTAAAAATTGTGGACTTGAAGAACGGGCGCCCATGTGTGGAATTCCATACCATGCTGTTGAAGGGTATCTCAATCGACTGGTTTCAAATGGACATAAAGTTGCAATCTGCGAACAGGTAGAAGATGCGAAGTTTGCAAAAGGACTTGTTAAAAGAGAAGTTGTCCGCATTGTAACACCTGGAACCAATATAGATTCACAGGCTCTTGAAGAAGCAAAAAATAATTATTTAATGTGTATCGCATATCTTGATGATGCAATTGGAATCAGTATTATAGATGTATCTACAGGTGATTTTTATTTAACCCAGATGGAAGATATCCGAAAATTAACAGATGAAATTTATAAATATACCCCTTCAGAAATTCTTTGCAACGATCAATTTCTGGTAAGTGGTTTTGATATTGAAGATTTGAAAAATCGATTTCAAATTACGATTTCTCATTTAGAACCATGGTACTTTGATGATTCGATTACAATTCCACTGATCTATAATCATTTTAAGGTGAAGAGTTTAGCGGCATTATCCTTGGATGATTTTGGCGCGGGCACGCTAGCTGCTGGTGCAGTTTTACAGTATTTGTATGAAACACAAAAAAATTCTTTGGGACATATTCTTAGTATAACCCCTTATTTATCCGAAAAGTTTATGCTTCTAGATCATTCTAGCCGTCGTAATTTAGAACTCACAGAAACCCTTCGTGAAAAACAAAAACGTGGCTCTTTATTATGGGTTTTAGATAAGACGAAAACCGCTATGGGTGCTAGAATGCTACGTTCCTATATTGAACGCCCCCTCATTGATCAGACGCAGATTTGTATGCGTTACGATACGATTGAGGATCTTATGAAACAAATGATTGCAAGAGAAGAATTACGTGAATATCTAAGCTCAATTTACGATCTTGAGAGACTATTGACTCGAATTACGTATCAACATGCAAATCCACGAGACTTGTTGGCATTTCAAAGTTCAATTCAATTTCTGCCGGCAATCAAAACCATCCTCTCGGATTTCAAATCACAAATCCTTGTAGATTACTCGAATCAATTAGATGACCTTTCAGATTTATATCAACTAGTGAAAACGTCCATTGTTGAAGAAGCTCCCATTAGCGTCAAAGAAGGTGGAATCATTCAAGAAGGTTTCAACGAAGATGTGGATGGTTTTCGACAAGCCAAAACAAAGGGTAAGGAATGGCTTGCAAAACTTGAGCAAAAAGACCGTGAACGTACAGGTATAAAAAATCTTAAAATTAAATACAATAAGGTATTTGGATACTATTTTGAGGTGACGAATTCTTACCAATCACTTGTTCCTGACGATTACATTCGTAAACAGACACTCGCCGGAGCAGAACGTTATACCAATCAGGAACTAAAAGAGTTAGAAGATACTATTTTGAATGCAGAAGATAAATTATATGCATTAGAATATGAATTATTTTGCTCTATTCGAGATGAAATATCGAATCATACAAAACGAATTCAAGAGAGTGCTAAAATTATAGCAACCCTAGATGTATTTGCTTCTTTGGCCCATGTATGTGAGCGAAATAATTATAAAAGACCAATTTTAAACGAAAAAGGATTGATTCATATTAAAGATGGTCGACACCCCGTAGTTGAACAGATGATTGATCACGATATGTTTATTCCAAATGACACTTTATTAGATAATAACGATCAACTCATTTCGGTTATTACAGGTCCGAATATGGCTGGTAAGTCAACCTATATGAGACAAGTAGCGTTGATTGTTTTGATGGCACAAATTGGATGCTTTGTTCCAGCGAAAAGTGCAGAAATTGGAATCGTAGATCGCATTTTTACAAGAGTAGGAGCTTCCGATGACCTAGCGAGTGGTCAAAGTACCTTTATGGTTGAAATGAATGAAGTGGCCAATATTTTGAGAAATGCAACCTCTAAGAGTCTTTTGATTTTAGATGAAATCGGAAGAGGAACATCTACCTTTGATGGGTTATCGATTGCATGGGCAGTGATAGAACATATTAGCAACAAAAAACTACTAGGTGCGAAAACACTATTTGCAACACACTATCACGAATTAACCGAGTTAGAGGGTAAAATTAATAATGTTAACAATTATTGTATTGCAGTCAAAGAAAAGGGGGATGATATTGTATTTTTAAGAAAAATTGTAAAAGGTGGTGCTGATAAAAGCTATGGTATTCAAGTTGCGAAACTAGCAGGTGTGCCATCTCTTGTGATTGAACGAGCCAAAGAATTGGTAGAACAATTAAGTGAACATGATATTACAAAATTAGTTCAATCCATTTCTATATCAGACAAGTCCGATCCTAAAAAAAGGGTGAAAAAGTATGATCAGGTTGATTTAGAGCAAATGACTCTTTTTGATACGGTTAAAGATGATGATATTATCAATGAATTAAAAGAACTAAATTTATCAAATTTAACACCAATTGAAGCATTGAACACACTTTATCGATTGCAAAACAAAGTTGTTAATCGGTGGTAATTTATAATAGGGAGGCTATATGGGGACAATTCAAGTATTAGATCAATTAACAATCAACAAGATTGCAGCAGGAGAAGTTGTTGAACGACCTGTCAGTGTCGTAAAAGAACTTGTTGAAAACTCTATTGATGCAGGCGCTACAATGGTAGCGGTTGAAATAAAAGATGGTGGAATCAGCATGATTCGCGTTTCGGATAATGGTGGTGGAATCGAAGCCCCACAGATTGGAAAAGCATTTTTAAGACATGCAACCAGTAAAATTCAAAATGCAGATGATTTATTACATATTCGAAGTCTTGGTTTTCGAGGCGAGGCATTATCCAGTATTGCTGCTGTAAGTCAAGTTGAATTAATCACAAAAACAAAGGATGCAATGACGGGGGTTCGTGTACTTTGTAATGGAGGTGTATTAGAAGAAGCCGAAGAAGTGGGCGCTCCAGACGGAACCACCATCATTGTTCGTAATATCTTTTTTAATACTCCTGTTCGTAGGAACTTCTTAAGAGCATCTATTACAGAAGCGAGTTATGTGACGGACGTTATGCAGCGTCTTGCATTAAGCAGACCGGATATAGCCTTTAAATTTATTATTAATGGCCAAACAAGATTCTTTACTTCTGGAAATAATGATATGAATGAAGTAATCTATAATATTTATGGAAATGACATCACCAATCAAATGATTCACTTTGAAGATGAACAGGATTTTATCAAAATTGATGGTTTTATTGGAATGCCTTCTTTGAACCGCTCGAACCGATCTTATGAAAACTTTTTTGTAAATGGAAGATATGTGAAAAGCGTAGTTATTTCTGATGCTGTAGAAGAAGGATATCGACATTATTTGATGCAACATAAATATCCATTTGTAATTCTGCGTTTCACAATAGACACCGAACAAATTGATGTAAATGTACATCCCACCAAAATGGATATCCGCTTTGCAGAGCCAGAGGAATTTGTTGGATTTACAATGGAATTCATTCAAAAGGCCTTGAAAACCACAAGCCTTATTCCAGATGCAAGATTATCCACAGAAAAGCCATTAACAGCAAAAGAAATTGCTGCCAAACAAAAACTACTTACAAAGCAAGTGCCAGAACCATTTGAAACAAAAAGACCAAAGTTTAATGTCGTTGATAAAGCAGATTACTATGTTAATGAAGATCAAAAAGAAATAAGACGCGCATTTCAGGGTGTAACCGTGTCTGCTAATGATAATAGAGTGTTTGATTCAAGTGTCGCTGCAAAAGAAGAAGTTGAAACAACTGCAAATACCGATTATAGCGAAATTATTTTGCAAAAATTGCGCCATTCCGATGATGAAAATACGGTTGTTCAACAAAATACTGCTGGCAATGTAATCAAGCAAAGTAATCAGGTGATTGTTGAAAAGCATGATCAAATGGAACTATTTGGACAAACGGACTTTGTAACAGATGCATCGGGCGTTCAATACGAAATTCTTGGACAATTATTTAAAACCTATTGGTTATTAGCACTACAGGATAAACTCTATATTCTTGATCAGCATGCGGCTCATGAGAAAATTAATTATGAAGCGATGGTTAAAAACCTAAATGAAAATACGACACTTTCGCAAATGATTATGCCCTGTGTTGTTGTATCGCTAAACGATCGGGAATATGATACCTATATCCACTATAAATCCGTGTTTGATAAAATGGGGTTTGAAGTGGATGCGTTTGGCGGAAATGAATTTACAATTCGTAGTATACCAACTAATCTGTATGGAAGTGATCCAAAAGAGTTATTTTTAACAACACTTGATCAACTTGTGGATTTTTCACTTAAAATTGATCCAACTTTAATCTATGACCGTATTGCTGCAATGGCTTGTAAAGCAGCGGTTAAGGGAAATACTGAGCTTTCTAGGCAAGAAGCAAAAGCCCTAGTGGATACCTTGTTTACACTCGACAACCCATATGTTTGTCCGCACGGAAGACCAACGATTATTGCTATGTCAAAATATGAAATTGATAAGAAGTTTAAGCGGATATTATAAGGACCTTAGTTTATGCAAAAAATCATTATACTTACTGGACCAACAGCAGTTGGAAAAACAAATTTATCGATTCGACTAGCAAAAGAAATTGGCGGAGAAATTATCTCCGCCGATTCTATGCAAGTTTATAAGGGTATGGATATTGGTACAGCAAAAGTTACTGTAAAGGAACAAGATGGAATCAAACATCACCTAATTGATATTCTAGATCCCTTAGAATCTTTCAGTGTTGCTGATTTTACGAAATACGCCACACATTCCATACAAGATATTGCAAGTAGGGGAAGCATTCCAATCATCGTTGGTGGAACTGGATTCTATATACAAGCGCTGTATAAAAACATTGATTTTGTTGAAACCATTGAAAATTTGGATCTCATAGAGAGTCTTGAAAAATATGTGTGTGCTTATGGACCCATCGCCTTACACAATCGTTTGAAAGACATAGATCCGCTTTCGGCAGACGCAATTCATCCAAACAATGTCAAGCGAGTGATTCGAGCTATCGAATATTATGAAACAACCCAGCAAAAAATGTCAGATCATAATCTGCAACAAAGACAAAATGAACCGGTTTATGATATGTTATACTATGTTCTTACAATGGACCGTTCCAAACTTTATGAGCGGATTAATTTCAGAGTAGATCAAATGCTAGAACAGGGGTTGCTTTTGGAGGTAAAGTCCTTACAATCGAAAGGACTATCGAAAGAGCACCAATCCATGCAAGGAATAGGTTATAAAGAATGTTTGCAATACCTAGATGGGGACTGTAGCTATGAAGAAATGATTGCACTTATAAAACAAAACTCTAGGCATTATGCAAAACGCCAACTTACATGGTTTCGCCGCGAACCTTATAAAGAATTTGTCGTAAAAGAAGATTTTCAGGAGGATGATAATCTGATTTTACAAAAAATATTAAAAGATTGGAAAAGAAAAAATAATGATTGAACATACCTTAGCAATCTATAAAGTAATGGGAATTGAAGAATCCGTTTTGCGCTTTTGTGAAGAAATATTACTTTCACTCAACAATCGTTTTGAAGAAATCGATAGTATTAGTGAGTATAATCAAATTAAAGTCATTAAAGCAATGCAGGATGCCAAAATTAGCGAAGCGTGCTTGCACGGTACGACTGGCTATGGCTACAACGATCTTGGAAGAGATAAATTAGAGGAAGTATATGCAAGCGTATTTGGAACCAAGGACGCATTAGTAAGAGCACAAATTACTTGTGGTACACATGCTCTTGCACTTGCGTTAATGTCTAATTTGAGGCCAGGTGACGAATTATTATCTCCCGTTGGGAAGCCCTATGATACACTTGAAGAAGTTATTGGAATTAGAGACAGCAAGGGATCCCTAAAAGAGTATGGGGTGTCCTATAAACAAGTTGATTTACTAAGTGACGGTTCTTTTGATTACGATGGAATTCGTATGGCAATTAATGAAAAAACGAAGATTGCAACTATTCAACGTTCGAAAGGGTATCAAACTCGTCCCACCCTCAGTGTTAGTCAAATTGGAGAGCTGATTTCATTTATTAAATCCATTAAGAGTGATGTGCTCTGTCTAGTGGATAATTGCTATGGAGAATTTGTTGAAAAACTTGAACCAGGTAATGTTGGAGCCGATATGGTGGTCGGGTCTTTAATTAAAAATCCAGGTGGCGGATTAGCACCTATTGGAGGCTATATAGCCGGAACAAAAGAGTGCATCGAGCAAGCTTCCTTTAGACTCACATCTCCTGGACTTGGCAAGGAAGTAGGTGCCTCTTTAAATGTATTGCCATCTTTTTATCAAGGTCTGTTTCTGGCACCAACCGTGTCAGCAGCAGCTTTAAAAGGGGCTATTTTTGCAGCTAACCTATATGAGCGATTGGGCTATTGCGTCATTCCAAACGCAAGTGAGCCAAGATATGATATTATCCAGGCAATAACGCTTCAATCAAAAGAAGCAGTACTTGCATTTTGCAGAGGAATTCAAAGCGCAGCGCCTGTGGATAGTTTCGTAACCCCTGAGCCATGGAATATGCCAGGATATGATAGTGATGTCATTATGGCTGCGGGTGCTTTTGTGTCCGGATCTTCTATTGAATTATCAGCAGATGCTCCCATCAAAGAACCCTATAATGTCTATTTTCAGGGAGGTTTGACGTTTCCACATGCAAAATATGGTATGATTAAAACAGTACAGGAAATGAAGAACGCTGGGTTAATTGATTTGAAATAGGTATACACTGGTGTTGATTTGTGTTAAAATATTTTAGGCTGTTGCAAGAAAAAGGTTAACATAATATTCCTTATGTGTCCGGAGAGACCAAAGGAGATGCATTGAATTATTTACCTTATGAAAAGTTTGAAACATATGGCGCCGAAGCATTGTCAGATCATGAATTATTAGCAATTATCATTCGAACTGGAACCAAATCTAAAACAGCACTTATGATTGCATCTGAGATTTTGAATCTCAGAATAGGAGAGAATAATCTACTGAATTTGTACCATTTATCTCTTGAAGAGCTCATGGGTGTGTCTGGAATTGGACGCGTTAAGGCCATTAAATTATTATGCGTTGCTGAATTATCAAAACGAATTTCTACAACTGAGGCATCTAAGAAGTTGACGTTTTTGCAGCCGGATACCGTCGCAAACTATTGCATGGAGAAATTCCGGCATTTAGAGACAGAATGTATCTGCATTTTGTATTTAGATGCAAAACTAAGATTGCTACATGAAATAATCTTGTCAAAAGGAAGTGCAACTGCCTCGCTTGCATCCACACGTGAAATATTTCTTAGAGCACTAAAATGTCAAGCTGTTTCAATTCTTGCGATCCACAATCATCCGAGTGGAGATCCAACTCCAAGTAAGCAAGATCAGCTATTAACACAAAAATTAGTATCGGCTTCTGAATTAATGGATATAGGACTTATCGATCACCTGATTATTGGTGAGCATTGCTATTATAGTTTTAAAGAGCATGGCAAAATTTGAATCAAAAAATTATGGAATTTGTATTTGAAAGGAGTAAATCATGGCTGCTTCAGCATATGGAATTGACTTAGGAACCTGTAATATTAAAATATACGCAAAGGGTGAAGAACATATTTTTTGTGAAAAAAATATGATTGCAATTGAAAATAAGAAAACACTATTTGCTTATGGAGATGAAGCTTTTGAAATGTATGAAAAAGCACCACGAAATTTTCATGTCTCCTATCCATTATCAAATGGAGTTATTGCGGATATTAACAATATGCAGATGCTAATCAATCGCTTTATCACTGATTTATCAAAAAACAATGTGAAACCTGCCGATTATTATGTTTGCGTTCCAACTGATATTACCGGTGTTGAAAAAAGAGCGTTTTATGATTTAATCAAAAACTCAAATGTGAAAGCAAAGAAAATCATGGTTGTTGAAAAAGCAATTGCAGATGGTCTTGGTCTTGATATTGATGTGAAAAACTCTCAAGGCGTTCTCATTGTGGATGTAGGCTTTGATACAACTGAAATATCAATTTTATCACTTGGTGGTATTGTATTAAGTAAATTAATTAAAACAGGTGGACAAAAGTTTGATGATGCAATCCGCAATAGTGTTCGTAAAGAGTTTAATTTGGTAATTGGCGGAAAAACATCTGAACATATCAAGATATCTTTAAAAGATTTGGAAGAAGAAGGAAAAGGAGCTGTCGTTTATGGACGAGACATTGTGACTGGTTTACCAGTTGAACGAGAAATCCCAACAGCTTTGATTGACGAAACACTGAAAGAGCATTTTGATACGATTATCGATAATATTAAAGTAATTTTAGAGAGAACTCCACCGGAACTTGCTGCTGATATCTTCAGACATGGTGTTTATCTGACAGGTGGTGCATCTGCAACAAACCACTTCAGTGAATTAGTAAGTAAGGGAATTGGTCTAAAAGTGAATATGGCAGCTTCACCAATTGAAAGTGTAGCACTAGGGCTTGCAAAAATCATCCATGATGATAATTACAAATCGGTTGCATATTCTATTGAAAGTGGAAAAAAGTAAGTCATTAGAGGTTATTTCGCATGAGAAAACGTGGATTCATACGCATTACGATTCCAAGTAAATATTTGTTATTAATGCTAACACTTGTATGTGCAATTGTATTATCTGTATCGTTTACGACAGATATTTTTTCAAAGCCACTCAACAATTTCGTTGGTTTTATTGTTACGCCCTTTCAGCAAGGCGTTAGCTTTGTCGGAACATACCTTTCAGATCGAGGGGAAGAGTTGGTTCAGATTAAAGCACTCTTAGAAGAGAACGCCAAGTTAAAAGAACAAGTAAATCAATTGACCACGGAAAATAATTCATTACAGCAAGAGAAATATGAGCTAAATAATCTTCGTCAATTATATAAACTCGATGAGCAATATCCTGACTATGAAAAAGTAGGTGCCCGGGTGATTGGTAAAGATCCAGGCAACTGGTTTCATACCTTTGTTATTGACAAAGGAAGTGAAGACGGTATAAAGCTTGATATGAATGTTATGGCTGGAAGCGGACTTGTTGGCAGAGTTGTTTATGTTGGACCAAACTGGTCAAAAGTAATATCTATTATTGATGATAAATCCAATGTAAGTGCAATGGCTTTATCGACTTCAGATACAATGATTGTTTCGGGTAATTTGGAATATATGAAAGATGGAATGATTACGTTTTCACAGCTCATTAACACGGATGAAAATGTAAAAGAAGGAGATAAGATCGTAACCTCTTCGATTAGTGATAAGTATCTCCCTGGAATTCTAATTGGATATATTTCTTCTATTAAGCCTGATTCTAACAATCTTACTTATTCGGGCATGCTATTACCAGCAGTTGACTTTGCACACATAGAAGAAGTCCTTGTAATTATCGGTAATAAGCAAAGTACTACCATTACAACCACTCAGACAGATTCTCTTTCCAAAGAAACCGTAAGTGGCAATTAATCAGCCAAACAAATACAGAAAGGGCTGAACGTTTTATGAAAAGATCCGCTATTATTTTATGTTTCATTATTTTTGCATATATTCTTCAAACCACAGTATTTGGTGGCGAGTTGTTTGGTGGAATTAAACCCAACTTATTAATTGTAATAGTATCCATGTTGGGATTTATGAGAGGAAGAAAAACAGGTCTGGTAGTAGGTTTTCTTTCGGGACTAATCGTGGATATTTTCAGTATGGAAGCAATTGGATTTTATATGCTTTTCTTTATGTATATTGGATTTTTAAATGGATTGTTTCATCGACATTTTTTTAGAGAGAATATTAAACTTCCGTTATTACTGATTATAGCAAGCGACTTCATACTAAATTTGGCAATATTTGGGTTATTCTTTTTGCTAAGAGGACGCTTTGGCTTTGTCAACTATCTGACCAATATAATGATTCCGGAAATTTGTTATACTGTACTTGTTGCATTATTTTTGTATCCGCTCTTATTGATTGTTAATCATCAATTTGATTCGGATGAAAAGAGGAGAGCTGGTAAACTTGTTTAGAAATTTACGTGATTCGCTTATTCAACTAATTTCATCAAGAGTTTTTATTCTTATGATTGCCATTATTATCATGACATCTATTTTGATTCAAAGAATTTTTTCGCTTCAAATCGTGAATGGTTCTACCTACTTAGAAGATTTTAAACTAAAAATCAAAAAAGAACGAACAATCGCAAGTGCACGCGGAAATATTTATGATTATAAAGGAAATCTATTAGCATTTAATGAGCTTGCATACTCTGTTACGATTCAAGATGTTTATGAATCCGGAAAAACAAAGAATAGTGATTTAAATCAAACAATCTATAAATTAATCCATATGATTGAAAAAAATGGAGATAAATTAATTAATGATTTTAAAATTATCATAAATCGAAATGGGCAGTATGAATTTGTTGAAAGCGGTTCAGCACATCTTCGTTTTCTTGCTGACATTTATGGTATCAAATCCGTAGAAGACCTTTCTTATGCGCAGGAGACTGCAACTGCTGAGGAAGTCATTATGTACTTGGCAGACCGGACAAGATATGGCATTGGAGAATATCTAGATCCTGAAGATCGTACAACCTTTCAAATAGGAAAAGGGTTTACTAGGGAAGATATCCTGAAAATTGTATCCATTCGTTATGCAATTGGTTTGAATAGTTATCAAAAGTATATCCCAACTAAAATTGCTACCGATGTTTCTGATCGAACAGTTGCTGTTATTATGGAAAACAGTTTTGATCTAGAGGGTGTGTCCATCGCAGAAGATACGATTCGAAGATACGTAGATAGTGTCTATTTTTCTCATATTATTGGCTATACTGGTAAAATTTCAAAAGAAGAATATGATGGTTATGTGGACCAAGGCTTTGAGTATTCCCTAACAGATGTTGTTGGTAAAGCTGGAATTGAACAAATCATGGAAAGTGATTTGCAAGGAGTAAAAGGTAGTGAAACAGTCTTTGTAGACAATCTTGGTAAAATTATTGAAAGTACGCATCGTATAGAACCAACGGCTGGTAATGACTTGTACCTAACGATTGATAAAGATTTGCAAAAGGCGGTTTATTCACTATTAGAACAAAAAATTGCCGGTATATTAGTTTCAAAAATCGAACCAATCAAAACCTATGTACCGGCACCAAACGCAACCTCAAGTGCCATCAAGATTCCAATTGATGATGTTTATTTTGCCCTTATCAATAATAATATTATTGACATCAGCAACTTTTCCAAAAACAATGCAAAAGAAGTGGAAAAATCCGTATATGAAAGCTTTATAACAAAAGAAAACTTGGTTATCCAAACACTTAAGAATGAATTGTTTGATTATTCCACGCCTTATTCAGAGCTTGATCAGGAATATCAGGTGTATCAATCCCTTCTTGCCAACCAACTCCAAGAGAATGGTGTATTAGTACCCGAACTAATTGATAAGAACAGTGAAGTTTACGCTGGGTGGAAGAATGAAACCAGTAGCTTAAAGGAGTATTTGACTGGTGCAATTGCAAATAACTGGATTGATATCAAAAAACTATCTTTGGATAGTCAATATCTAAGTGCTGATGAGATTTATGAAAAACTCATTGAGTACATTGAAAACGAAATTCGTACAAACACAACTTTTTCAAAAAAAATGTATTATTACATGATCCAAGAAAATAGGTTGAGTGGAAAAGATGTTTGTTTGATTTTATTTGAGCAAAAAATTATTGATGGTACTGATGAAGAAAAAGATGCTTTGAGAAATGGATCTGTTTCATCCTATCAATTTATGGTTGATAAAATCAGTAAACTTGATATTACACCAGGTCAACTTGCACTTGATCCATGTAGTGGTTCCTGTGTTGTGACCGATGTAAATACCGGTGAAGTAAGGGCCTTAGTAACTTATCCAAGCTATGATAACAACCGTTTGGCCAATACCATTGATTCGCAGTATTATGCGCAACTTTCCACTGATTTATCAAAACCACTATGGGACTATGCTACGCAACAACGTTCGGCACCGGGTTCTACTTACAAAATTGTCTCTTCAGTAGCTGCACTTGAAGAAAATGCAATATCGCCTGGAGATATTATTGAGTGTAATGGAACGTGGACCACTTTAGAAGAACAAAACCCACCAAAATGTTGGATTGCACCATCAAAGCATGGTGAATTGGATATTGAAGGGGCTATTGAACATTCCTGCAATTATTTCTTTTTTGAAGCAAGTTATCGTTTGGGCAAAAAAGATGGCGTATATAATAGTGAGTACGGACTTGAAAAACTTGCTTATTATGCAGACAAATTTGGATTATCAGAGACATCAGGAATCGAAATTACAGAATCCGAACCACAGATTTCAGATTCGGATGCAATTCGTTCAGCAATTGGTCAAGGAACTAATAACTTTACAACAATTGGTCTGGCAAGGTATATTACAACGGTTGCAAATGGAGGAACTTGCTATGATTTATCACTCATTGATAAATTAACCGATTCTTCCCAAAGAGTTTTGATTGATTACAAACCAAAGATTCGAAATCAGGTTGAAATCAAGCCTTCTACATGGACTGCCATTCATAATGGTATGAGAAGAGTGGTCTTAAGCAAACCATACTATGAAGACTTAGGTGTCAATGTTGCTGGTAAAACAGGTACAGCACAGGAGAGTAAAAGTAGAGCAAACCATGCGCTATTTGTTGGTTATGCACCTTTTGAAAATCCAGAAATATCTATTTCTACACGAATCGCATTTGGTTATGCATCGGATTATGCTGCTGAATTATCAAGAGACGTTTTTAAATACTATTATAACCTGGAAGCAAAAGATGATTTAATTACAGGAACTGCTGAATTACCAAGTGCTCAAGTAACAGCAGGCGACTAATCGATCATGGAAGATAGAAAGTAGGCAATTATTTTGAAAACAAACAATGTAATTATTAAAAGCTTACCAAATGGTGTAAGTGTTCATTTACAAGATGATGTTCCAATGGAGGAACTATTAGAAGAAGTTGTCTTTAAATTCAGAGAGTCTGCCCGATTTTTTAAAAAGGCTAAGATTGCACTTACCTTTGAAGGAAGGCCTCTTTCTAGCGAAGAAGAAATCGCAATTATACAGGCAATAACAAGCGTGTGTGACATGCAAATTATGTGCTTGGTTGGAAAGGATGACGAGACCAATCAAATTCTATATAAAGCACTTCGCCAGTTGAAGTTTGACAAACTCGAGCAAACCGCCCAAATTATTGAGGGCGATTTGAAAAATGGTGCAAGTATTGAACTGGAATCAAATATCCTTTTGCTTGGAAGCGTAAATCCAGGATGCAAAATCACATCTTCTAGAAATATCATTATATTGGGTGGATTGTATGGTAGTGCAGTTGCAGGAACGTCAGGTGAGGAACATTTCATTTTCTCACTCCATTCTTCGCCAGAATATTTACAAATTGGAACGGTATGTGATCAAACGTTAGATAAACAATCAAAATGGCCTATTAAGCCAAAACCATCTCCAAAACTTGTCTATGCAAAGGATCAAAAACTTATAACAGAAGAAGGTAAATTCACACCAGAACTTCTATCTAAATTTTTTTAAACTTGTAACAACAAAGGAATTGAGCGGGCTGAGTGCGCGTTAGAAAGGCAACAAAGGTGATTGAGCCCATGTTAAAAAGATATCGAGTCAGAGATTATAATTTTAGGTTGGTCCTATTATTACTTACCGTAACCATCATTGGAATATTGGCAATTGGTAGTGCAGACCAAAGCTTTCAAAAAAAACAAATTCTTGGATTATTAATGGGTTTCTTTTTAATGGTCGTGATTTCTCTATTTGATTATAGTTTTTTTCTAAACTTGCATTGGTTTATTTATGCGGCGAACCTAGTATTATTGCTTTTAGTACGGTTTATGGGGCATAAAGTGAGTGGTGCTACACGCTGGCTAGTCATCTTTGGAATTCAATTTCAACCATCCGAATTAGCCAAAATTTTATTGATTTTATTCTACGCACAGTATATTATGAAACATAAGGAACATTTTAATACTTGGAAAAATTTGTTATCCATGATTGCATTATTAGTTCCACCAGCAGCACTTATTTATTTACAACCAGATTTAAAATCCACTATTATTATTGGAGTGGTTTTCATCGTCATTATGTATATGGGTGGATTGAGTTATAAGATTATTGGAGCCGTGTTATTGGTTGTCGTTCCACTTTCTGTAATCATGTTAATGCTTGTCATTCAACCAGATCAGAAAATCATTGAGCCTTACCAGCAAGATCGAATTTTAGCATGGCTAAACCCTTCAGAATATAAAGATTCAGAAGGATATCAGCAAGAAAATTCCATTACCGCAATTGGCTCCGGACAACTTCATGGTAAGGGCCTTAACAATAACGAGATTGCCTCCGTAAAAAATGGAAATTTTATTTTAGAACCACAAAACGATTTTATTTTTGCAATTATCGGTGAGGAATTAGGCTTTATTGGTGGAAGTGTAGTAATCATTTTACTGTACTTAATTGCATTTGAGTGTGCGTTAATTGCAAAGCAGTCAAAAGATTTAGGTGGGGTCATTATTTGCTCTGGAATGGCCGCCATAATTGCATTTCAGAGCTTTGTGAATATTTCAGTGGCGACTGGAATTTTCCCTAATACAGGTGTTCCGCTTCCTTTTGTAAGTAGTGGACTAACATCACTTGTAAGCCTATATATTGGAATGGGATTTGTCTTAAATGTTAATTTACAACGAATAAAAAAATATAGTTAGGAGTGGGTTAAATGAATATAGCACTGATTGCACATGATGCCAAAAAGAAGTTGATGCAGAATTTCTGTATCGCGTATAGGGGGATTTTATCAAAGAATGAATTGTATGCTACTGGTACAACTGGACGTCTTATAGAAGAGGTTACAAATTTAAATGTTCACAAACATCTTGCAGGACATCTTGGTGGAGAACAACAATTAGGTGCTCAAATTGAGCATAATGAAATTGATTTAGTGATTTTCCTTAGGGATCCACTAAATCCTAAGAAACACGAGCCAGATGTAAATAATGTAATTGTTCTATGTGACATGCATAATATCCCATTAGCAACAAATCTTGCATCTGCTGAATTACTAATCAAGTCTTTGGATAGAGGAGATTTAGAGTGGCGTGAAATGTATAAATAGTAAACGAATTCTAGTATTCCTATTATTTAGTGGTTTACTTCTCATCAGTGGTTGTTCCGGCGAAAAATATAAAATGGCCTATGATGTTGATTCTTCCGTTTCAAGTTTTCGCTTCGCACAATATGGAAGTCTTGATAAGGCACATGGATTTGCATATGATTTGTGTGTGACGGACACGGATGTGATGGAAGAAACAAATGTAAATACCAGCGAATCTGCTACGGCACTTTTATGTGATGTAAATAAAAAAGATGTGATTTTTGCAAAAAGCATTCATGAACAAATGGAACCTGCTAGTCTGACGAAAGTATTAACAGCATTAGTAGCTCTAAAACATGCGGATTTAGAAGATCAATTAGTTGCTTCTTCAAATGTTAAAATTCAGGAGTCTGGTGCCTCGCTAATTGGCTTAGAACAGGGCGATGTAATGACCCTTGATCAAGCCTTACACGCACTCTTATTGCCTTCTGGTAATGATGCTGCTATTTTAATTGCGGAGAATATTGGTGGCAGTGTTGAGGGATTTGCGCAAATGATGAATGATGAGGCAAAACTTTTAGGTGCAACGAATTCTCACTTTGTCAATCCACATGGGCTGACACAAGAAGGGCATTATGTTACTGCTTATGATTTGTATCTCATCTTTAATGAAGCAATTAAGTATGATAAATTCACAGAAATTATCAATACAAATGAGTATAACACCATTTACAGGGATAAGAATGGAGATCCTAAAGAGTTTTCTTGTTCATCCACAAATCTCTATTTAAAAGGAACATATAATGCACCTGAACATGTTACTGTAATTGGTGGAAAGACAGGTACTACCAATTCTGCGAGAAATTGTTTGGTACTTTTAGCAAAGGATGGTACGGGCAGTCCTTATATCTCAATCATACTAAAATGTAAGGAACGTGGCATCTTATATGAGGAGATGACAGATTTATTATATGAAATAAATTAGGTTGTTTTTTTCAACTAAATACACTATAATATTTTTATCACAGGGACATTCATTGTGATAAATGACTACAATATTCTCGAGGAGGGTTTGCCATGGTGCAATTAATCATCGGAAACAAAGGTAAAGGAAAGACAAAACATTTACTAGACAAAGTAAATGCAAGAGTAAAAGAAATATCTGGTAATATTGTATATTTAGACAAGAATGCAAAGCACATGTACGATTTGAACAACAAGATTCGACTGATTAACATGTCTGAGTTTGATGTATCTAACCAAGACGAGTTTGTTGGATTTATCTATGGTATTATTTCACAGGATAATGATTTAGAAGAGGTTTATTGCGATAGCATTTTCCAGATCGCAGAATTAGACAAAGATGATTTATCCGATTTTATTCAAAAACTTGAAAGCATTAGTGAGAAATATAAACTGGATTTTATCATATGTGCAGGTGTTGATTCCGATGAATTGCCTACGTCATTAGAATCGAATGTGGTAGTATCTCTATAATGTTAAAATAAGTTTCATATGCCTCGGTTGCGCCGGGGCTTTTCTTTTGAAGGAGATTAGGTGTGGCAAATAGAGAGAGAGGCGTGGTTACGCCTTATAGAAAACCGATTAATTTGAATATTGGCTTGATTATATTTAGCATCATTTTCATATACATTATTATTGGGGTTTTTATGTTTTTCACATCCAAGCATGTTATTGGATATGAGGTTAATACGGGTGCATTAAGTGAATCCAATATTTATACAGGAATTGCTCTTAGGGAAGAATTAACCGTGTCTGTTAATGGTGCTGGATACATTAATTATTTTGCACGTGAGGGAGAGCATGTTGCCGTAGGTGATTTGGTCTATACACTTGATGAAACAGGTAGTTTGTTGGATTATCTTGAAGAGTCCTCTGAAAACGCTTCTTTTTCTGATAAGGATTATTCGGAGATCAGAAGTGAAATCACGAATTTTCAACACTCTTTTAAATCCGTTGAGTTTAAGCAGTTATATGATTTTCAATATCGCATTAAGGGTACGGCACTGAAATTATCAAATTTTAATATGCTTCAAAATATGGATGGTACAATCAGTGGCAATACGGTTGCTGTGAATTTTTGTAAATCTACGATTCCTGGTGTTGTCATCTATAATTTAGATGGTTATGAGAATTTGACGCAGGAGACAATCCATAAAGACATGTTTGAACAAAAAAATTACAAAAAGAATGATTTGCTTGGAAATGAATTGGTTGCAATGGGAGACGCTGCTTATAAATTAGTAACTTCCGAATATTGGTCCGTGATTATTCCAATAGACTCAAAACGCGCAAAAGAATTAATAGAAGAAAAGTATGTTCAGGTCAAATTTTTGGATAAACAGTATTATTCTTGGGCGGCAGTCACTTCTTTCGAGAAGGATAAAGATACCTACCTAAAACTTGACTTTAATAATTCTATGATTGCTTTTGCTGATAAACGTTTTTTGGAATTAGAAATCATTTCAAACCAGAAAAAAGGATTGAAAATACCAAAAAGTGCAATTATAGAAAAAGAATTTTACCTGATTCCAAAAGACTATGTTGTAAAAGGCGGTATGAAATCTCGTGATGGCGTAATGCGTGAGACCTATAAAGAGGATGGCTCAAAATCAACAAGTTTTGTTGAAACAACCATTTATTCTGAAACGGAAACAGATTATTATGTGGACGGCGATATGTTTGAGATTGGTGATCAAATCGTGAAGCCAAATAGTACGCAGCAATATGCAATTAGCCGAAAAGGCACTTTGGTTGGTGTATATAACATTAATAAAGGCTATGCCGACTTCAAAGAAATCACAGTTCTATATTCTAACAATGAGTATTCGATTGTAAAATCCAATACGATTTATGGACTGAGTGTCTATGATCATATTGTTTTAGACGCTGAGAGCGTGAAAGCAGATGACTTTATCTATGAATAGGAGTGACTAACTTGAATGAATTAAGAAATAATGAACTTAAGAATAATTATGAGCATGTTCTTTCAATGATTCAGGATGCTTGTAAGTCTGGCCAAAGATCCCCAGAGGAAGTGACACTGATTGCGGTTTCTAAGACGTATTCAGCAGATGACATCTGGATATTATATGATTTAGGATGCAGACATTTTGGAGAAAACAAAGTGCAGGAATTAACTCAGAAACAGGACATTCTTCCAAAAGATATCTGCTGGCATATGATTGGACATCTGCAGACAAACAAAGTGAAGTATCTTGTGGGCAGAGTGGACATGATTCATGGTGTAGACTCCCTGAAATTAGCTCAGGAAATTCAATCCAAGGCGCAAAAGGAAGGCATTGTCCAAAAGATTTTGCTTGAAGTCAATATAGCAAGAGAAGATACGAAGTATGGTCTTGTAGAGGAAGATGTTTTAGATCTAATCAGAATGATCCACTCCTTTGAAAACATATCTATTCAGGGCTTAATGACGATTGCTCCCTATGTTACAAATGCAACGGAAAATCAGAAACATTTTCGCAAGCTAAAGCAATTATCTGTTGACATAATGAGGGAAAACATTGATAATGTAAGTATGAATGTTCTTTCTATGGGAATGTCAGGGGATTACGTAGTAGCAATTCAAGAAGGTGCAACAATGGTTCGCGTTGGCACTGGACTATTTGGAAAGAGAAATTATAATATTTAAATGTTTACATAAGGAGAGTTAATACTATGGGAGTAATGGATAAGTTTTTAAATGCCATGAAATTAAACGACAATGATGACGATCAATACGATGATGATTATTATGATGAAGAAGATATAGAGGAAGTTCCTAAGAAAAAATCCGTCAAATCACAGGATGATTTTTATGAAGAAACTCCAAAAGCAAAACCACTCGCAAAGGTTGCACCATTAAAACCTACTAAAAAATCAGGAGGAAGTGGAATGGAAGTTTGTGTTATTAAACCAACTACCGTAGAAGATGCAAGAGAGATTACCGAAACATTATTATCAAATCGTACGGTTGTGTTAAATATGGAAGGTCTTGACGTTGATATTGCACAAAGAATTATTGATTTTACTTCTGGTTCATGTTTTGCGATTTCTGGTAATTTACAAAAGATTTCTCATTACATCTTTATTATCACTCCTGCAAGCGTTGATATTTCCGGTGATTTTCAAGAAATACTATCTGGCGCATTTGATGTAGCATCTTTTAATTCGCCAATCTAGATTCAAAAAAACTATAAAACTTCCGCTTATGTCGGAAGTTTTTATTCATAATACTGATAAATGAGGAGTAATATGTAGATGAAAAAAATAACTTGCGTTGATCGAATGACCGTACACTTTGAAGAAAAACCATGTTACGACATTCTATTTCAGACTGGGTTTGAAGCATTAGCAAAGGAATTAGAGTGTATTGATCAACTAAACAATAGGAAAATCGCAATTATTAGTGATTCAAACGTGGCACCACTATATGCAAATGAAGTCAGTGAAGTCCTCAAACCGATTTGTAAGGATGTAGTTGTATTTACATTTGAAGCTGGTGAGAAAAGCAAAACTTTAGCAACGATTCAAACTATTTATCAGTTTTTGATCGAGCACGGCTTCCAAAGAAACGACTTATTACTAGCCCTAGGTGGTGGAGTTGTTGGAGATATGACCGGATTTGCAGCTGCAACCTATTTAAGGGGTGTGGATTTCATCCAGGTTCCTACATCCGTACTCGCTATGGTTGATAGTAGTGTAGGTGGCAAAACAGGCGTAGATTTTGATCAATACAAGAATATGGTTGGCGCATTTCATATGCCAAAATTACTCTATACGAATTTTGATGTCTTAAAAACTTTACCAGAACGTGAATTATGTGGTGGAATAGCAGAAGTTTTAAAAGCTGGACTGATTAAGGATGCAACGTTCTATGAGTGGATTATCAATCATTTTTATGAGATTCTCGAATTAGATTCTCAAACAATTCATTATATGATTCAAAGAAGTTGCGAAATCAAGCGCGATGTTGTTGAAAATGATCCTTTTGAAAAAGGTGATCGAGCACTTCTTAACTTTGGGCATACGTTGGGTCATGCTATTGAGAAAGCAAGTCATTTTGAATTATCCCATGGTGAATGCGTTGCACTCGGAATGGTAGCTGCTTCCTTTATTTCTTGGAAGAGAGACTATATTACAATGGAAGAGTACTACGAAATTCGCGATATGTTCGTACCATTTTCACTTCCAATTAGTATTCAGAATATATCTTTTGATCAACTACTAGATAATATGAAATCAGACAAGAAGGTAGTGAACGATTCGCTACGGTTTATTCTTCTAAAAAAGGTCGGAGAAGCAATCATTGATTCAACCGTTACAAAAGATGAGCTGAAAGCCGCTTTTGATGAATTAGAATATAAAGAAGAGGACTAAATTAAATCATGAATAGAAAAAGAATCATCCAGCTTATTATGAGCTTTTTAATCTCTATTACACTTGTTTTTGCAGATCAATTTGCAAAACATTTGGCAATTCTTCATTTAAAAGATAAAGCAGCAATTGTACTTTGGGATAAGGTGTTTAAGCTTTATTATCTTGAAAATCGAGGTGCTGCGTTTGGTATTTTACAAAACCAACGACTCTTCTTTGTATTTGCAAGTATGGTTATGTTGAGTGCGATTGTTTATGTATTCATCAAAATGCCAGATACCAAACGATATTATTTGGTGAGAACGTTCTTGATTATGATTTCAGCAGGTGCCCTTGGAAATATGATTGATCGCATAAGACTTAATTATGTTGTGGATTTTTTATATTTTGAGTTGATTAATTTTCCAATCTTTAATGTTGCTGACATTTTGGTAACAGTAGGAACGATCTTAATGCTAATCAGTATCTTATTTGTATATAAAGAAAATGATTTTGATTTTTTAAAGTTCAAGGTTAAAAATGGAGAGTCCTGATATGGAACACCCTAATATGGAACGCCCTGATATGGAACATTGTAAGATTCTTACATGGACTGTAACAAGTGAGCAAGAATCCGACCGAATAGATAAAACCTTGGCAGATTGCATTGGGGATTATACAAGATCCTATCTTCAAAAATTGATTAAGGATCAATGTGTCCTTGTAAATGGAAGCGTTGTGAAGCCCAGTTATCTTGTGAAAGAAGCTGATGTTTTGACGATTTATTTGCCAAATAGCATCGAACTCAATATTCAACCACAAGATCTTCATTTAGATGTATTATATGAGGATGATTCTGTTATTATTATTAATAAACCCAAGGATATGGTTGTTCATCCAAGTGCAGGTCATTTCACAGGTACTTTGGTAAATGGCATACTGTATCATTGTAATGGACAGTTATCTGGCATAAACGGGGTATTAAGGCCTGGAATTGTGCATCGAATTGATAAAGACACCACCGGATCAATCGTAATCTGTAAAACAGATGAAGCCCACCAAAGCCTAAGTGATCAACTAAAAGTCCATTCTATGACCCGCGTATACCATGCAATCGTAATGGGGCACTTGAAAGAAGAGGAGGGAACTATTCACGCAGCAATTGCGAGGGACCCAAGAAATAGGCTTCGAATGGCGATCAATCCCTTAGGAAAGGAAGCAATTACTCACTATAAAGTGATTCAGTATCTTAAAAATGCAACCTACATTGAATGCCGACTTGAGACTGGAAGAACACATCAAATCAGAGTTCACATGAGCAGTATCCATCATCCGCTCTTAGGCGATGAATTATATGGTGGTACAAATATGAAATTCTCATTGAAGGGTCAAACGTTACATGCTAAAACACTTGGATTTATACATCCAGTGACCAAAGAATATCTAGAAGTGGATGCACCATTACCTGATTATTTTACTAAGATTATCAATCAATTATCATAGTTACCTAATAAAAAAGGAGAGTGGAGAGTATGGATACAATTATTTGTATTGGACGTCAGTATGGAACAGGTGGTCGTGAAATAGGAAAGCAATTAGCACACGATTATGACATTCCATTTTATGACAAAGAATTACTTACCAGAATTGCAAAAGAAAGTGGATTTAGCGAAGAAATGATTGCCTGGCATGATGAAAAACCAACGAGCAGTTTCCTTTATAACCTTGTAATGGACACGTATTCGTTTGGTTACAACTATAGTTCTGTTGTTGATATGCCACTCAGTCAAAAAATCTTTTTGGCAGGATTTGAAACTATTAAGAAAATTGCTGGTGAAGGTCCATGTGTTATTGTTGGGCGTTGTGCAGATTATGCTCTAGCAGATAACGAAAAGATGTTAAGTATCTTTTTACATGGACCACTCGAAGAACGAATGAATAGAATTATGGAAGTGTATTCTATGGATGATAAATCAGCCAAAGAAACCATATCCAAAAAAGATAAACAAAGACAAAGTTATTATAATTATTATACGTCCAAGAAATGGGGAACCGTTGAGAGTTATGACTTATCAATTAACAGGTTCAAATACGGAATGGAAGGAACTATCAAACTAATCAAAGACAGTGTAACTGAATTTGAATCTATTCGCAAAAGACAAGTTTAACGAATAGATGTATCGGAGTCCAATATGATTGTAAAAGGTCCATCATTTACCAAGGAAACCTGCATATCTGCTCCAAATTCACCACTTTCAACAAGATACTCTTTATCACGAATATAGTTCATAAAGAATTCATACAGGTCATTCGCTTGATCAGGTTTCATTGCCTGAATAAACGATGGCCTGTTTCCTTTTCGACAATCTGCGCATAAGGTAAATTGTGAAATAATTAAAAAACTGCCACCAACATCGCGGATGGATAAATTCGTTTTGCCATCTGCATCTGCAAAGACTCTTAAGGCACATAATTTGTCCGCCATTTTGGTAGCAATTTCGCGTGTATCATCCTGGGTAATTCCCAATAGAACTACAAAACCATGTTTAATTTCGCCAACCACTTGTTGCTCAATTGAAACATTGGCATTTAAAACTCTTTGAATTACTAATTTCATTCTTATTCTCTTTCTATTAAATCTTATGTTTTGGAATAAACTCAATCTTAAGCGCCATATCCATTCCATCAGCTAAACGTTTTAAAAGGTTAATCGAAGGATTTCTAGTTCCATTTTCCAACTTGCTGATATCCGCTTGATGAATGCCACTACGTTCTGCCAATTGCTTTTGCGTAAGATTTTGAGATGCTCTTGCATCAACAATTGCTCGGATTACATCGAGCTCAGGTTGCAAATTATCATATTCTTTTTTAAACTCTTTATCCTGTAACTGTTCTGCCAAAAAATCATCATATTTTTTCATTCTTTACACACCTTTCTAAATAGTTGTTGCGATACATTTTAGACTTTTCTATTTCCGACTTAGGTGTTTTCTGCGTCTTTTTAACAAATCCATTTGTGAATATAATTTTCCCCTCATAGTAAAAGAAATACAAAACTCTGGAAATATCAGTTCCAACTTTTCCTCTGATTTCAAAAATCCCATCATCAAGATGCTTGCTATATGGTTCTCTTAACTGATTTCCTTTCTCCTGCAGTATACTCATGATACCAAGAAGTTTTGCACGCATTTTTATATCAAGGCTAAGCAAAAAATCTTCTGCTGGTATATCGCCATTTTCTCTTTCATAAAACTCAATTGTAAATTTATTCAACGTTTCCCCCACTTGTTAATTACAATTATATGGCATATATGCCATATTGTCAATTTATAATTCATCCTCATTTTTACTTCCTTGATCATCCGACTTCTCTTGCGAATGGTCTTCTTCAGCAATGTCTTCTAGATTTTTCTGAAAATACTCGCCCTCTTCTATGCGTTCAAGGTTAATATAATCACTTGTGCTGACTGAAAGAGACTTTTCTTTTAATTTGTTATGTACCCTACGCTTAATAAATGCATAGATGACTGCAAAAGTCGGTACACCAATGGCAATTCCCACAATTCCAAAGAATCCACCAAAGATTGTAATGGAAACGATAACCCAAAAACTTGATAAACCAGTTGAGTCGCCCAAAATTTTAGGTCCCAAAATATTGCCATCAAATTGTTGTAGAGCAAGAATAAATATCACAAAATAAAAGGCCTGAATTGGATTTACCATTAAAATCAAAATTGTACTTGGAATCGCACCAATAAATGGTCCAAAAAATGGTATTACGTTTGTGATTCCTATGATTACACTAATCAAAATTGGATATGGAAATTGAAATAAATTTGCGCAAATAAAGCATAATAACCCAATAATAATCGAGTCTATAATTTTCCCAATGATAAACCCTCCAAACGTACGATCAATAAAACGAAAATCCGATATAATATTATTAGCCCGTTCTGTCTTACAGATAGAATAAATGGTTTTTTTCAGTTGGCCTGCAAAAAGTTCTTTTTGGAACAACACATATACGGAAATAATCAAGCCAATGAGTGCATCTGATAAAGATTTAATTAATGCAATAATACTCACTGTAACCTGTTGCACTACCACATTTAGCTGTGGAACAATGCGGTTATTAAGTACTTCATAGATTTTTTCATAAGATAAATCTAACAAAGAATTTACAATTTTCTCTAACTCAAGATTGTCGGACAATAGCTCCTGAGTCCACTTTTGAAGATTATTAGCATAACTTGGAAACTGAACAGTAATGCTTCGAATACTTTTGATCAGTTCTGGAATAATGAGAGCAAAAAATCCATATAAAAATAAAGCAACTATAATCAGTGTGAAAAATATCGATATTCCACGGATTAATTTCAAAATCTTTAGATTTTCTAAGTTTGCTTTTGTCTTTTTGAAAACAGGAATAAGTATCTTTTTCTCTATTTTATTAACAATGGGATTCATTAAATAAGCAAATACAAGACCATAAATAATTGGCATTAATATATTGATTAAGCCATCAATATTATTTTTGAGATTTTGAGCTCGAAACAGCAGATAATAAAAAGATAATCCTCCGATAATCACTAATAGTGCCGTTGTACCCCAGTGTAGAAATTTTTTGTCCCATTTATAGTTCATGAAATAGCTCCTTTTCACTAGCAAAATATCTAATTGATTATATCACAGAAGCCATAAATTATGCTATACTATTAACGATCATATAAACAGATTGGATTGGAATACAACATGAAATTACAACAATTATTAAGTTATACAAGAAAAGCAGTAGATGATTTTGCAATGATTGACGAAGGCGACCGTATTGCTGTTGGCATGTCAGGTGGCAAGGACAGTATTGCATTATTACATGCTCTGAATGGTTTGAAACGTTTTTATCCTAAGAAATTTGAAATCCATGCGCTCACTGTTGATTTGGGCTTTCAAAATCTTGACTTAACCAAAATGCAGGCGCTATGTGATTCGCTTGGAGTTGAATATACGATTATCAAAACGGATATTGCTTCCATAGTCTTTGATCAGCGCAAGGAATCTAACCCTTGTTCTTTGTGTGCCAAAATGCGAAAAGGGGCATTAAACGAAGAAATGAAACGCCTTAATCTTAATAAGGTAGCCTATGGCCATCACAAGGATGATGTTGTAGAAACTATGCTCATGTCTTTGATCTTTGAAGGTAGATTTCATACATTTTCTCCATATACCTATCTGGATCGCATGGATGTAAGCGTTATTCGCCCTCTTCTATACATCAACGAAATGGACATTATTGGTTTTATTAACAAGTATGAATTAACGGTATTGAAAAGTCCCTGTCCAGCAGATGGAAATACAAAACGAGAATATACGAAACAACTTTTAAAGCAACTGATTACAGAGAATCCTGGAGTAAAAGAACGCATGTTTACAGCAATCAAAAACTCAGGTACGAAAGGTTGGAATGATCTTGAAGGAAAAATCGAACAATTATCACAGCAACGTAAATGATGCCAATACGCTGAAGCTTCGCTCACTACTTGACACTCTTCCACCGTTTTGTAAGCAGTTTTTTAGAGGAATCGAGCCTACTACTTCTTCTAGAACCAGATTGGGATATGCTCTAGATTTACGTATTTTTTTTGAATTTGTTAAACAAGCAAATCCTTCTTTTAAAAATACGGACATCACCTCTATGAAACTTGATATTCTGGATTCACTAAAACGTGATGACATCGAGGAATATCTAGATTATTTGAGTTATTATGAAAAAGAAGATCGGGTTTATACCAATGACGAACGCGGAAAAGCAAGAAAATTGGCTGCTTTAAGAAGTTTTTATAGTTACTTTTATACAAGTGAACTCATCGAAAAGAATGTTGCTGCTCTCGTACCAATGCCTAAGCTTCACGAAAAAGAAATTATCCGTTTAGACCCAGATGAAGTATCCACTCTTCTTGACTTGGTTGAAAGTGGTGAAAATCTTTCGGTAGCAGAACTTCGTTTTCATAAGCAGACAAAGGTTCGCGATTTAGCAATCTTGACGCTTCTTTTAGGAACTGGAATTCGTGTTTCTGAATGTGTTGGTCTAGATCTGAATGATGTGGATTTTAAGAATGAAGGAATTCGTATACAACGAAAAGGTGGTTATATTGCCATTGTTTATTTTGGTGATGAAGTGAAAGAAGCGTTATTAAAGTATATGGATCAGAGAAAACATATCATTCCTGAATCCGGACATGAAAATGCACTGTTCCTATCACTTCAATACAAACGTTTAGCAGTTCGAAGCATCGAAAAATTAGTTCAAAAATATGCTTCTAGAGTAACTTCTTTGAAAAAAATTACTCCCCATAAATTACGAAGTACTTATGGTACGAGTTTATATAAGAACACTGGTGACATTTATTTGGTTGCTGATGTATTGGGACACAAGGATGTTAACACTACCAAAAAACATTATGCAGCGCAGTCTGAAGAACGACGAAAACAAGCGGCAAATAAGGTCCAATTAAGGGGAGAGTAGGGGGATATTTAGGATGTTATTGGTTTCAGATTTGATTGCTTATTTCATAAATATGTATCTTGTTGTAATTGTAATTATATGTGCAGTCAATTTAATTCTATTCAATATTGCTGTTTTATTAATCATTAACAATATTCAATCTGCATATGATTATCTGCGTGGAGAAAAAATCTTAGCACACATTATTTGTACACTTCCAGAACATAATGTCTATCTTTTCAGGACACAAACATGCAATTTATTTGATGATGGATATACGGATATCGATACTATTTGGGGTATGCCTCGAATGAGTAAAAAAAACAGACTCGCTGTTTGCCCAGTCTATTATGTATCATTTATGCTAAATGGAGTTGAATATAAAGATTATTGTGTTGTAGATGACAAACAACGTTTTAAATTTATGAATGAACAAGTGGAAATCACATATCTATATGATTTAAAAACGCACAAACCGATTCCTCAATCTCCGATTGGTTATGAAAGAATTATAGCCGCTATCTTTTGTATCGTCATGACATATTGTATTCCTATATTTGTATTTATTAATTTTATGTAGTAATCAAGTGCTGAACTACGCAATAATTACAACGAAATTTCAACATTTTGTCATACTTATCCAGAACCAGTTTTCAAAGCCAAGAATGGAAAGGGCGATCTTGCAGTTATGAGCATTGAAGCCTATGAACGCATGGCAAGCTGTTATGAACTTTATGGACAGATAAAAGATGGCCTCGATGATATTGCCAAAGGCAATACACGTTCATTTTCTGAGGCAATGGCTGATATTCGAAGCAGTCGCAAGCGATGAGTTACAGTATTCATATCACAGCTACTGCTGAACAAGATCTGATAAACGCCTTAAACCATATTGAGTTTGTCCTGAAAAATCCAAAAGCTGCTGATGACCTCTTAAATGAATCAAATTCAAAATTGGAGAGAAAATGAAAATTTTCTCTCCAATTTATTTTTATGGTAACCTCCTATTTCTTACTAAAAAACCACTGGAGAATCCTTGGTAAAATTAAAAATCGTATTTTCTTTGTTCCGCCATAATATCCAGTTCCAGTTATGGTCATTTCACCGTATCCAATGTTTGTATTGCTTTGATAGGTTACAACATAATCATAATCTGCTTCTAAAACGATATTACTTGTTTTGTCTTTCACTATAATTGCAGGTTTTAACTCTTTACCTGTGTAAAGCTGCGTTGCGATCTTAGAAAAGCTAAGCTGTTCGATGGACTTTGCATAGATTCTATAATTCTTACAAAAACCACCTGAATAGTTTCCGATTCCAGCAATTTCAACACGTGGTGCCTCATCAAATTGCGCATTTGCTTCTGCAACCTTTGTATAATTAAAGTAATTCAGTGTATAATCCACATCTTTTTTCAACACTTTATTACCCACTTTGACGCTCACCTTGGAATACCTAGGTTTGTCATTGGCATAACAAAGATCTGTTGTTGTTACGGTGATATCACCGTCTTGGATGCGAACATCGTTTAATTCATATGGTGCAATCGTATAGGTTCTTGTAATGGTTCCTTTGAATGTACCCATTCCAGTAATCTTGATTGTTGGTGGTTTTGCGCTATTATCGAGCGCCACATTTACTGCATTAATATAACTTAATTTATAATCTACATTTTCCTGTAAATGTGCTCCATCATAGAAAACATCCACATCTGGATATACCATTTTCCCTGAATAGGTTTGTGGAGTTACATTGTCAACGGTTATTTTAGGGTCTGATAAATCAATAGGTTCTAAAATTTGGAAGGATTTATCAATACTTCCCGTATAGTTTCCAATTCCCTGTACCGTTACCTGTGCCAATCCAATCTCTGTATTATTGGAATACACAAGTTTGTAATCCTTGTCCAATTTCAGCTTCTTAATTCCATCTTTAACAATTACTTCCCCTTTTACAGGTTTGTGATTGTTATAGAGCACATTCCGCGCTGTAATAGAAATATCCGTATGATCAATCGGTTTTGCTAAGATTGTAAATGTATAGGATTTACTTCCAGAATAATTACCCTTCCCCTTAACTGTAAAAGTTGGCGGATATTTATCTGATTTATCTCTTGCATTTAAATGATTCTTATAAGTAATTGTGTAATCCTTACCCTCAATTAACTGTATTGGTCCAAAAAAGAGATCCATACTAATTGTAACCGGATTAATAGAATAATTATATTCCTCAAGCATGTTCGTCGTGATTCCAGGATCTGTGATTGGTCTAGGAATAATCTTAAAGCTTACTGTTTTTGTGCCACTATACTCATTGACACCAGTAATAACTGCTTTCGCTGTTCCTACTTTTACATTTTGTATGAAACGAACTTTATAATCTCCTTTTTGGGTTACCGGATCGTATAACGCTAAGTCAGTCCATAAATTACCATTCTTGTATTTTAAGGTTAAATCCGGTTCTATCGTGGTTTCTGTATATAACTGATCCGATATTTTAGTTACACTTGCACTCGTAATAGACTTACCAAATATTGAGTATGTCAAAGTGGTGCTTCCAGTATAATTTCCTATTCCAACAACTTTCACGCTAATTTGCGTCGTTTCGTCCTTCTTTCCAACACAGTCTGTACCTGATGAATCTGTATACTCGAGGGTATAATCCTTGTTAAGAACGAGGTTTTTTCCATTAAAAGTAAGCGTTGGTTTTGCCCTATTCGTTTTTCCAGTATAGACAACATCGCTGATTTGCGATACCACATCAAAGGATTGGATTTTATGAGGTAGTATTTCAAAATAGGCTGTTACACTTCCATTATAATTCTTAATACCTTTCACCATCACAGTTGGTGGTGTTTTCGACAAAACATTTCCCACCTTAGTATTATTTAGATACTGAACTTTATAATCCTTATTAAGTTCTAGCAGGGTTTCTCCATCATATACTTTGAGCGCTGGTTGAATTGTTTTCCCGCTATATTCCTGAGATGATATTGGTTCAACCCACAATCCATCAATGGTTGGCGTAACCTCAACCAAGCAATTTTCAATTAAGCGTTCACCCTCTGTATAGACATAGATATAAGCTTGTCCAATTCCATGCGCAGTAACAACACCATTCTTCACACTTACTACACTTGGATTGCTTGTCCACCAATAAAGTGCACCATCTACACTCCCATTTGGTAGTGCAGTTGCTTTTAAGATTGCTATTGAATCTGGAATCATTTTAAGTGTCTTTTGACTGATTTTAATGGACTGCGCAGTAGTCGGAAGTTTTTGGTTAATCTTCACAACTTTAAATCCATAGTCATTGATCGAACCATTTGACTCTAGGCGAACTCTTATTGTATCACCTTTTACCTTAACTGTTTTACTGGCCAGTTGTGTTCCTGTGTAAGTTCCTACTACAGTGTTATTTTTATCATATATAGTAATATAATCTTTGTCGCTTTCAACGTTGGTATCAGCGCTAAAGGTCACCGCAAGATCTTTTGCGCCCTTGATACTTAATTGATAGATATCATTACAATTATCCTCATAATTATGGGCACTCTGGAATTCATCCAGCCTATTAATAGTATATAAATTACTTACAACATCTACGATACAAGATGCAGTTTTTCCACTTCCATCATTTGCAAACACTTCAATAATGGATTGTCCTTTGCTATGTGCAGTGACACGACCCAAATGATCAATGGTTACTGCGTCTGGATTGCTAGATTCCCACGTAAAACGCTCTCTAGGGATAGCATCTGGTAGTGTCGTAATCGCAAGCAGTTTACTCTCTCCAATATCCATACTCGTATACAATTGTGTAAATGCCACTTCTTGAACCTTTTCATTTACTTCAAGAACACAATTTGCCTGCTTAGTACCCACTGTTGCAGTAATTGTCACTTTTCCAGGTGCAATCGTGTGAATCATTCCCTGCGCATCAACGGTTGCAATCGCTTCATCACTTGATGTCCAAACGATCGGATTTGTACAATTACTTGGCACAATATCGATAATACATTGAAGAGTTTGATTAACATATGCGCTCATGAATGACTTTTGCATACTTACTTTGGTAGCAGGAATTGAATCATTATCCAAAATTTCATACATAACCCCATTGGATAATGCATACTCGACCGCTTTTGATTCTTCCCTTCCACAAATTATAAGTTGATTGCAATTTTGAAAAGGTGAATTCGTAATATCAGTTGCTTTATTTAACACATAGATTCGTTGTAAAACTGCACAATTCTTAAATGCAGCATCTTCAATCGCTGTCACTTTAGTAGGAATTACAATTTCAGTCAATTGATCGCAATTATTGAACATATTTTGAGAAACTTTGGTGAGACTTGTTCCCAACGATACCTTTGATAACTTACGACACATATAGAAAGCGCTGTCACCAATTGAAACTACGGAGTTCGGAATCTTTATTTGTGACAGATTGCTACATCTGCTAAACACACCTCTATCAATATATTCCAAGGTTTCAGGTAATTCAATTGATTCTAATGCATAACAATTTACAAACGCATCCTGCTCTATGCGCCACAAATTCTGAGGCAGGACTGCTGTTTTTAAAATACTGCAATCAGCAAATACTTGTTCTTCAAGAATTGAAATGTTCTCTGGCATATAAGCCGTTTCTAATTGTGAGCACATTCTAAATGCCCGCTTTCCAATCTTTGTCACAGTACTAGGTACAACAATTGATTTCAAAGAAGTACAACCCGAGAACGCAATCTCATTAATACTTTCAAGTCCTTCTGGTAAATTCATTCGCTTTAGATTGGTCGCATCTGCAAATGCTCCCGTATGAATGGATTCAATCGTATCTGGAAGAGTTATTTCTTCTAATCCATTACATCCATAGAATAAATAACTAGGTACAAATCTGCTTCCTTGCTCAAAGTAAACACTCCTTAATCCAGCACATTGATAGAATGGTCCACGCAGTGGCATAATAAGATTATCATTTTCACCTAGACTTTGCGGAATCTGTATACTTTTTAACCCAATACAAGCCATAAAAGCACCCGAACCTAATTTTGTTAGATTCTTAGGCAAACGAACACTTGTTAGGCTAATACAGGACGAGAATGCATCTTCACCGATTTCACTAACGGAAGATGGTAATACCATATGTTTTAATGATTGGCAATTTGCAAATGTCTGATTATTGATCTTTGTGACATTTTGAGGTATTTCTACTCCAAGCAAATTTCCACATCCATAGAATGCTTTTGATTCTATCGTTGCTACCGAATTAGGAATTACAACACTCAATACTGACTTATCTTTGAACGCTTCACTAGCGATCGTGTGGACTGTATCTGGAATTACAGCAATACTCTTGTTTCCTGTGTAATTTAATAAAGTACCTGCATCAACAACAAAATCATTATTTTCATCATAATAATTAAGATCTGGATTAGCATACAAATCATCATAATTACTAGCCCTTAATAAACGAATATAGTTTCCAGTACCAATTGTGATTGGATCAAATAATAAAGCAAACTCACTGTAAGTAATATAGTGTTCACTTATTAAATCCTGTGAGTCTTTATTAAAATCACAATCATATACCAATACACTATTTTCTGTAGCACTTACTACAACCATGTAGTGACTTGACTTATGTGAACCATAAGCTTCAATAATATCTCCACGTCTTGCTTGTTGCATCAGATTCTTCACTTCATTCGAGGTGAAATTCCTATTTGACAATTCACCTATTGTCTCTCTACTAAAGATATCTTCCATTGAATAATTATACAAACTTGTAAATATTGAATTGGCAAATGCATAACTTGGATTGTCACTTACTTGTGGATTTGCATACGAGTTGCCCACATTTGGCAAGAATTCAACCTTTGTCATCAAGAATTCTAGTTTCTGATACATACTTTTCTTAATCATTAAACGATCTGGTTCCATATTCAGATCTTGATTATTTTGTGAGACAATTTCCGGTTCCGTATCCAAATCCTGCAAACCGTCATCACTTACAGTTTCCTGTGTCACTGCCAATTTCTTCGTCATCATAGGTTCTGGTATCTGTGCACTTGCCAATACCTCCATCGGAATTGCCTGTAAGAACATGAATATACCTAAAATGATTGAAACGATTCTCTTTTTTGTTACATTACGCATATTTTTCCACCTTTCCATCACAAATTTAAAAACCCTCTAAATATCTTTGGTAAAATTAAGAATCGTATCTTCTTTGTTCCACCATACGTTCCTTTACCAGTGATAATGATCTCGCCGTAACCGACCTTGGTATTATTGCGATAAGTTACTGCATAATCAGTTCCCTCTGATAGATAATAATCTTTGTCATAGATAATCACTGGTGGCTTCAATTCCTTGCCAGAATAAATCTGTGTAGCAATCTTCGAATACTTTATTGCTTCAATCGGTTTTGCATAAATACGGAAGGTCTTTTGAATAAATCCATCAAAATTACCCTTTCCAGTTATGATAACGGTAGGTGCACCCAAGGTTCCCGCTTCATGAACATCTTTATTGTTTTCATAATGAACGGTATAATCTACATCTTTTTTGAGTAAGCGACCATTAAAATCAACCGTCACTTTGGATAGTCTTGGCTTACCTTGATCGTAGCAAACATCTGTCGTTGTCACATCAAATACACTATTCTCGCTCATGGTAAATGGACGAATACTATAATTAACTACAATAGTGTCTTTGTATGCACCCATTCCAGTAATGATTAATTGTGGTGGCTTTGAACTATTCTTATCCCCCGCATTCACTGAATTTTTCAAGCTTATTTTATAGTCCAAATTTTGCACTAATAATACTTTATCGTAATAGAGCTTAAAACCCGGTCTTACAGATGTTCCATAATACATACACTCGCCCAAATCACGAACTTCAATATCTGGATCCTTCAATGAAATAGCTTCCATAACTTGGAATGATTTATCAATACTTCCGCTATAATTCCCAATTCCCTGAATGGTTACCTGTGCCGGTCCAATTTCTTGATTATTACTGTAAGTAACGGTATAATCCCTACCAAATTTAAGACTATTATCACTATACTTATCTTTGACTATAATCTGTGGTTTCACTGGTTTGTGATTATTAAAGGCTGCATTTCCTACCTCAATCTGATAAGAGGATTCTGTTATCTGAATTGGTCGAATTGTATATGTAAATTGCAGTTTCCCTGTATAATTACCAATTCCCTTAACAATCACTGTTGGTGGATTCTTAGCCGATTGATCACGAGCTGCTTTGTCATTCTTATAAGAGACAACATAATCGATACCCTCTGTCAGCTCTCGATCTTTATGTGCTATATAAATAACTGGATGTTCCTCCTCGAGCGAATACATAACATTATCTAATTCCGATGTATCCACAATAATTTCAGCGCTTGTGACATCTTTTGGAACGATCTTAAACGTTACCGTTTTACTTCCACTATATTCATTCACACCAGAAATCGTTACCTGTGCAGTCCCTACGGTTTGATTCTTCTTATAGGATACTTTGTAATCCCCGGTATTAGTGGTTGGATTGTAGCGTTTTAACGTTGTTGTACTCTTTCCTTCTTTATAAGTCACTGATATCTCTGGTGTGATTTCAGCGTCCGTATACACCTGATTTGCAATTTTTACAATGGTTGCATTGTTCAGCGACTTTCCTAGTATGCTATACTTGATCGTTTTGCTTCCTGTATAATTTCCGATACCCTTTAGTACGACTTTGATTTGCGTTGTTTGATCCTTTACTCCAACACAATTCGTGCCTGATTCGTCAATATACGTTAGTGTATAGTCCTTATTCAGTACGAGCTTCTTATTGTCAAACATAACCGTTGGTTTTGGCTGGTTTTTCTTTCCGGTAAAGGGAACATTATCAATTTGTGTAGATATATGAACGGAGTTGATTTTCTGAGGCAGAATTTCAAAATAACTCTTTATTGTCCCTTTGTAATTTCCAAGTCCCGTAATGATTGCTGTTGGAGGCTTTTTGCTAAATACATTACCAACATTGATATTGTTTTTGTATGCGACTTTATAATCGACTCCTTCCACTAGTAAATTGTTTCCATCATATACTTCGCAGTTTGGTTTGATCTGCGCACTCGTATAGACCATAGACGCAATGGAATGAACCCATAGACCATCTATAAAATTAGAGACAATTACACTACAAGTTGCGCTTGTTTTTTTGTCAAATGAGTATGCTGTTATGGTCGTTTTTCCTAGACTATGGGAGGTCAGTACGCCATCCTTAACCGAAACAATATCTGGATTGGAGGATTCCCAAAGAACAGATTTATCTATACTATTGCTTGGTGATACTATTGCCTTTAAAATCGTATTGGTACCTGGCTGCATCTCTAGACTTGTTCGGTCAATCGTTACCAAAGTTGGGGTTACTGGTATTTTAGGTGTCGTTGAAAGGATATCAAACCCATACTCATTACTACCTGAATCTGTAATCAGTTTGACCCGAATGGTATCTCCTTTCACTGTAATCTTTTTGCCAGCAAGTTGATTGCCCGTATACTTTCCAACTTCTTGATTTTTATTATTATAGATATAGATATAATCCTTGTCTGCTTCAACAAAGGTTTGATTGCTAAATGTAACCGCAATTTCCTTGGCGCCTTTCACTGTAAGTGTATACAAATCCCTTGTTCTATTTTCATAAGGATGTTTACTTTGAAAGTCTGCTAAGGTTTTCACGATAACTTCATTGCCAAGTACTTCAACAACACATTGATCGCTTAGATTCGTTCCATCGGTTGTTCGTACGGTAATGGTAGTATCTCCCTTTTTCTTACCGGTAACATTCCCATGGTTGTCAACTGATACAATGGTTTCATCATCTACGATGTATTCAAGGGATTCTCTTGCAATTGAATTTGGTGAAATTGTTAAATCAATCTGCTTAATCTCTCCTGGCTCTAGCGACATCATCGGTTCGTTGACTTTAAGTGAAGCTACAAGATCAAGTACTTGCACCTTGCAGGTTTTCGATTTACCACCAACGCTTACTGTAATCGTTGCTATCCCAGATGAAATAGCTTCCACTTCACCAAATTGATTCACGCTAGCAACGTTTGAATCAGAGGATGTCCAAGTCACATCCTGTGTGCAATTACTAGGAACTAAGTTTAATTGTAATCCTTCTTTTGAACCTTTTAATAACGTAAGATTTGTCTTATTTAGGTTGATCTGTTTTGCTGGAATTGTATTGTCACTAACAATACTATACTCAAGATCATAATCGATTGCATGTTGAATTGCCACACTACCCTCATGTCCATAAATTGTGACGTTCATACATTTATAAAATGCATTCTGATGTATGTAATTTACACTCTTTGGAATATAGACCTTTTCTAATCCATTACAAAAAAAGAATGTATCTTTTTGAATACTTTCAACACGATAAGGAATAACAATCTC
>JACCEE011980728.1_pt1 | contig 43674 bp, 46 predicted proteins | sample 7449931 | NCBI WGS metagenome assembly JACCEE01 (sample SAMN15323457, study PRJNA562643) | freshwater metagenome | isolation source: river surface water | place: USA:Blue River Watershed | collected 2017-08-19 | reverse complement strand
CAGAGGTTTGCTTGGGCAAAACCCCCAGAGAGTTGCCATCGAGATAGACCACCCCTTCTGGCAATTCAAATTGCTCACGCAGACTGCGCAAGGGGTCTTGCAGATCCAGCAACTCGCAGTCGTGCAGTGTCGGGGTCAGGTTCATCATGGTTTTTCTTTCGGTGGAAAATCAAAGTTCGCGCAGCACCGCACGCACCGGGCTGGCGTCGGCGGTCGTCCATTTGAGGGGCAGGGCAATGAGCTCGTAATCGCCTTCAGCCACCTCGTCGAGCCACAGGTTTTCCAGCACGCGAAGACCACGCTGGCGAATCACTTGGTGGCTGAGCAAGGCCTTGCTGTCGGCGGGGTCGATGCTGGCGCTGTCGGTGCCAATCAGCTGTACGCCCAGATCGGCCAAGCGCTGAACACATTCGGGGTCAAAACCGGGCAATTGCGCGTCGAACTGCGTCAGCGGCATCTGGCGGTAGGTGCGCACCAGCACCCGTGGGGGCAGGTCGGTCAGGGCGTGCTGCAAGTGCGCCCATGTGATCAGGGGGCTGGCGTCGAGTGCATGGACGACGCGACAGCGACCTAAAAACGGGGCCAGATCGAGTGTGCCCACAGCCGCGCCCTGCGGGTCGTAATGCAGCGGCGCATCGGCATGCGCGCCCACATGGGGCGAGAGGGTGAGGGCGCTCACATTGACAGGGCAGCTGTCCGACAGGGTGGCCGCCCATTGCTGGCTGAACGGCGTATCGCCCGGAAAGACCGGGCTGTGCGCATCAACAGGTGGAGAAATGTCCCAAAGTTTTTTCATGGTGTGCGAAGGTAGCACCAGATAAAAACCAATGGTGTCGGTTATTCCCAACACCCGCTAAATAGTCTTCACAAATTCAATGCGGGCAGACCGTGTCGGCGGCGGGCGTGTTCGCAAGCAGGGCTGCCTTCTTCAAATTCGCGGCAGGGGGAAGGGCGCCATTCGTAGATGCCACAGATGGCTTTTTCGCCGGTCTTGCCATAAAGGGCTGCGCAACGCGGCGGGCTGTGGTCGGTGCCACGCATGCGGCAGGTGTGCTCGGTGATGGGCGCGGCCAGACCGGCGGGCACATCGCCGCCGCCTTCTTCGTATTCGTCCATCGAAAAATCCACCCGAAAGCTCGCGCAGCAAGCGCCGCAGGTGGTGCATTGGCTCATGGACTTGTTTGCCTCTCAGTGCGCTGTGGCCTTTTGGCGCTCATCGGCCTTAGGCCGACACACGCCCCAGCAGCAAAAACTCCATGAGCGCTTTTTGCACATGCATGCGGTTTTCGGCTTCGTCCCACACCACCGATTGCGGGCCATCGATCACCTCGGCGCTCACTTCTTCACCGCGGTGTGCAGGCAAGCAGTGCATGAACAAGGCATCGGGCTTGGCCGCTTGCATCATGGCTTCGTCGACACACCAGTTGGCGAAGGCCTTTTTGCGGGCCTCGTTTTCGGCTTCGTAGCCCATGCTGGTCCAGACATCGGTGGTGACCAAATCAGCGCCACGGCAGGCGTCTTGAGGGTCTTTGAAGATTTTGTAGCTGGCACTGCTGCGCAAGCCCGCCACCGCTTGGTCCACCTCATAGCCACTGGGCGTGCTCAGATGGACAGTGAAGTCCAGCAACTCGGCGGCTTGCAGCCAGGTGTTCGCCATGTTGTTGCCGTCGCCCACCCAAGCCACGACCTTGCCGGCAATCGACCCGCGGTGTTCGATGAAGGTGAAGATGTCGGCCAAGATTTGGCAAGGATGAAACTCATTGGTCAGCCCGTTGATGACGGGCACGCGAGAGTGCGAGGCAAAGCGCTCGATCTTGTCTTGGCCAAAGGTGCGGATCATGACGATGTCGGTCATGCGGCTGATCACGCGGGCGCTGTCTTCGATGGGTTCAGAGCGCCCCAGTTGACTGTCGCCCGTGGTCAGGTGCACCACCGAACCACCGAGTTGGTACATGCCGGCTTCAAAGCTCACGCGGGTGCGGGTGCTGGCTTTTTCAAAGATCATGGCCAGAGTGCGGTCGGCCAGCGGATGGTATTTTTCGTAGGCCTTGAACTTGCGCTTGATCTCAGCAGCACGCGACAGCACGTGCGCGTATTCATCGGCGCTCAGATCGGTGAACTGCAGGTAGTGCCGAACCGGCGCTGGCGCTGAAGCTGAAGCTGGAGGGGTTGCAGTCATGGTTTTTCTGCCAAAAAGGTCTTGATCAAGGGCACCAAAATGGCCACCACCTCGTCGGCTTCGGCCTCGGTCATGATCAGCGGGGGCACCAAGCGAATCACGCTGTCGGCGGTCACGCTCAGCAGCAAGCCGGCCTCTGCGGCGCGGCTCCAAATGGCGCCGCAGGGGCGGTCCAGTTCCACGCCCAACATCAGACCTTGGCCGCGGATTTCTTTCACGCCCGGCACGCCGGCCAGCGCTTTTTCGAGCGCGCCGCGCAAATGGTCACCGACTTTGGCCGCGTTGGCCATCAGGCCATCTTTTTCCATGATGCGCAGGGTTTCCACCCCCGCACGCATGGCCAGGGGGTTGCCGCCAAACGTGGTGCCGTGGTTGCCGGGTTGAAAAATGTGCGCCGCTTTGGGGCCCGCCACCACTGCGCCGATCGGCACGCCCGAGCCCAAGCCTTTGGCCAAGGGCATCACATCGGGCACGATGCCCGCCCACTGGTGGGCAAACCATTTGCCGGTACGGCCCATGCCGCACTGCACCTCGTCGATCATCATCAACCAGTCGTTTTGATCGCACAGGGCGCGCACTTGCTTGAGGTATTCCACGCGCATGGGGTTGACGCCGCCTTCGCCCTGGATGGTTTCCATGAACACGGCCACCACGTTGGGGTTGCCAGCGGTGGCCTTTTTCAGTGCCTCGATGTCGTTCACCGGCACGCGCAAAAAGCCGTCCAGCATGGGGCCAAAGCCCGTTTTGAGTTTCTCGTTGGCCGTGGCGCTGAGGGTGGCGATGCTGCGGCCATGAAAGGCTTTTTCGTAAACCACGATGACGGGTTTTTCAATGCCTTTTTCATGGCCAAATTTTCGCGCCAGCTTGATGGCCGCTTCATTTGCCTCCAGGCCCGTGCAGCAGAAAAACACATTGGTCATGCCCGACAGTTCGACCAACTTGGCAGCCAGCACCTCGGCGTTGGGCACATGAAAATAATTGCAGCTGTGGATCATTTTCCCAATTTGGTCCTGCAAGGCAGGCACCAAGTCGGGGTGGTTGTGGCCCAGTGTGTTCACCGCTATGCCAGCAAGTGCGTCCAAATAAGCTTTGCCATTGACGTCCCAAACGCGGCAACCTTGACCATGGCTGAGTGCAATAGGCAGTCGGCCATAGGTGTTCATGGTGTGCGGTGAGGCAGCTTCAATGAAAGCAGTCATGCTTGAACTCCTGAATGAAAATCGGCCCAACGAAGAGGGCCGTTAAGAGGTGATTTTAGAGGGACTTTGCCGACACGCCGAAGCAGGCGGCTGAGGCAATTAAGTCTTATATAAGATACAATACCCAGCCATTCAGAGCACGGCGATCCTGTGCTCCGTGAACCCACCCCTAACCCCTCTATCCGATGGTCTCCAACACTGCCAAAGAAGTCTTTATCTTGGGTTTGACCCTGGACGGAAAGACATTTCGCCCGAGCGATTGGGCCGAAAGATTGGCGGGCGTGATGAGCCAGTTCCGCCCTGGCGGCGCTGTTCCCGGCAGCCACCTCAGTTATTCACCATGGTGCGTTCCCACCACGACGATGGACAATGTGAAATGCGTGGTCGTTCATCGCGACCTGCGCGATCACGATGTGTTGGCTTGGGACTTTGTGATGAACTTTGCCCGTGACAACCAACTGCAGGTGGCCGAGGCCTGCTTGCTGCCCGATCCTCCCCCCAAACGCTAAGCCGAGGGTGAGTGGCCGGATGTGAAGATTTCTGGCTAATGGCGCGGGCTTGGTCCATGCGCGAGTCATCCGATCAGGGTTTACGCTCTGCGCTGACGCAGGTCAAAGTGGATACGCTGGACATTACGAGTCCGAGTCTCATGGGGTTTGAGCCGAGCTGGACAGATGCGCCCCCTCACTGCCCCCATCTTTTCCATTTCACCCTCACCGTGAGACCGCTATGTCACCTCTGTTCTTTGCCATTCCTGTTTTTTTGTTGCTCATGGGTTTGGAGTTGTGGGTGGCGCGCTCACGCGGTTTGTCGGTCTATCGGCTAAAAGACTGCCTGACCTCTCTTAACATTGGTTTGATCAGTGAGTTCACCAAAGGGGTCGGGGGCTTGATCAGTGTGGGCATGTATGTGCTGATCTCTGAGCACTTCGGGGCGTTTGTATGGGATCCATTGCATCCCTTGACCTGGCTCAGTGCCTTGGTCTTGTATGACTTTTGCTATTACTGGGTGCATCGCACCGGACACGAGGTCAATCTCTTATGGGCCTCTCATGTCGTGCACCACAGTAGCGAAGAATTCAATCTGTCGACCGCACTGCGCCAGTCCTCCACGGCCTTCTTGTTTCGCTGGATTTTTTATGTGCCCATGGCCATGTTGGGTTACCCCGTGGTCGTTTTTCTAGCGGTTGGCTTGATCGATTTGTTGTACCAATATTGGGTACACACCCAGCTCATTGGCAAGCTGGGATGGATAGAGAAGGTGCTGGTGACGCCCTCTAACCACCGGGTGCACCACGGACAAAACGACTATTGCATTGACAAAAACTACGGCGGTATTTTGTGTCTCTGGGACAGACTTTTCGGCACCTATTCCGATGAACGCGACGATGAAAAACCCGTTTATGGCATCCGCCAACCCTTGAACAGTTGGAATCCACTTTGGGCCAATATGCACCATTACTTTGAAATTGGGCGGCAGGTTCAATCTGCATCGGATTGGCGCCATAAGCTGATGCATGTGTTCGGATCACCTGCATGGTCGCCGCAAAAGTCAGTGAGCAAGGCTTCTTTTTCTGCCACCCCGTTCACGCGATTTGAGACAGCGACGCCCCATCATGTGGTTCGAGCCGCTTTGGGCGTGACGGCCGTCTCGACGGTGATGCTGATGTTTTTTTATGGCTTTGAATCCCGCTGGTCAATCGCATGGCAACTGACTGTGGTGCTGGGGTTCACCCTGTTGCTGACCCTGATGGGAGCTTGGATGATGCGCGTGCGGCACGAGTTGCCCCAAGCGCCCTGAGCGTCTCAAGTGTCCGAGACGCCTTTGTGAAGCGATGGAGTGTTGGGCCGGATTGCTTTTGTGAAAGCCCATGAAAAAACCGCCTGTGGTTTGTCACCAAGGCGGTTTAGTTTTCGCGGACAGCGCACCCGTTTCAAACGGCAGCGAGGACAAGGCCTCGCCGGGCTGTAGATCTGGTGGAGCGGATCAGGCTGCGGCGAGAGCCAAAGTTTTGACTTTGGCGCTCAGGCGGCTCTTGTCACGAGCAGCCTTGTTTTTGTGGAAGATGCCTTTGTCGGCAATGATGTCCACCACGGTTTGCATTTTGGCAAACAGTTCAGTGGCTTTGGCTTTGTCGCCCGCTGCAACGGCTTTTTCAACGTTTTTCACAGCAGTGCGGTATTTGGAGCGCAGCGAAGAATTCGCAGCGTTGATTTTGATGTCTTGGCGGACGCGTTTACGGCCGGAGGCAAGACGGGGATTTTTCTTTTTGGGTTTAGCGGATGCCATGGATAAGTTCTTTCAGTGTCTGAGGATGATGTCCAGCGAACCCAGCATTCTAGCAGAAATGTCACCCTGGCCCGCGGTTTTATGAGGGGGAGGCGCCCAGAAAGCGCCGCAAGATCGCTACACTCGCCCTCTGTGAGCCTCCTTCGATCTGCCTCTGTTGTGTCGGTTTTCACCCTGGCTTCCCGGGTGACGGGTTTGGTGCGCGAATTGCTGATCGCATCGGCCTTTGGCGCCAGCGCCTTGACCGATGCCTTCAATGTGGCCTTTCGTATTCCCAACTTGTTTCGCAGACTGTTTGCCGAGGGCGCCTTCAGTCAGGCGTTTGTGCCGGTTTTGGCCGCGAGTCGTGCCCAACATGGCGATGAAGCGACCCGCGAGGTCATCGACAGCGTGGCCACGGTATTGGCGGTGTCGGTCTTGCTGTTGTCCATTCTGGGGGTGTTGGCGGCCCCATGGTTGGTGTGGGCCATGGCCAGTGGCTTGCAACAAAATTCGAGCGGTTTTTCATCGGCGGTACACATGACCCGCTGGATGTTTCCCTACATCGCGTTCATGTCCTTGGTGGCTCTCTCGGCGGGCATTTTGAACACATGGAAGCGTTTTGCGGTCCCTGCCGCCACGCCGGTGTTGTTGAATGTGTCCGTGATTGCCGCCGCTTGGGGGTTGGCACCTGTTTTGGCCAGTCGGGGCATTGAAGCCATTTATGCCCTGCCCGCAGGGGTGATGTTGGGGGGCTTTTTGCAACTGGCGGTGCAAATTCCAGCCTTGCACCGCTTGGGCTTGCTGCCCCGTCTGGGCGTGGGGCCCTCCGCCCTCAAAAAAGCTTGGACCAACCCTGCGACCCGAAATATTTTGCGGCTCATGGCCCCGGCGTTGCTGGGGGTGGGCGTGGCGCAAATATCGTTACTGATCAATACCCAGATTGCTTCTCACTTGACCCCCGGCAGTGTCAGTTGGTTGACTTATGCGGACCGATTGATGGAGTTTCCCACCGCGATTTTGGGGGTGGCTCTGGGGGCGGTTTTGATGCCGCAACTGGCGGCGGCCAAGGCCACGGGCGACACCGACCGCTATGCCGCCATGCTCGACTGGGGCCTGCGTTTGGTGTTGTTGCTCTCTTTGCCCTGCGCAGCGGCATTGCTGGTTTTTGCGCAACCCTTGGTCTCGGTGCTTTATCACTACGGCGCATTTACCGACCGTGATGTGCAGCAAACCACCCTGGCCTTGACGGGCTACGGGGTGGGCTTGCTGGGCTTGGTGGCGATCAAGGTGCTGGCGCCCGGTTATTACGCCAGCCAAGACATTCGCACCCCGGTGCGCATTGCCGTGGCGGTCTTGTTGTTGACCCAGTTGTTCAACGTGTTGTTGGTGCCGCATTTGGCCCATGCTGGGCTGGCGCTGTCGATTGGTTTGGGCGCTTTGGTCAATGCCCTGTGGCTGCTGTTGGGCTTGTTGCGCCGTGGCAGTTACATCCCGCAACCGGGCTGGTGGCGTTTTGTCTTTCAGGTGCTGCTGGCCACGGGCTTGCTCACGGGTTTGCTCATGTATGCCAGCCAAGCGCTGCCGTGGCTGGCGCTGCGACAAGACGCTTGGCAACGCATGGGCTGGATGGCCCTTATTTTGTTGACTTCAGCCGGCGTGTATTTTGGCGCTTTGTGGCTGACGGGCGTGCGGCTGAAAGCCTTTTTGAAACGGTGATGACCTTGAGTTGGGCATGAACCTGAATTTCACTGCACCCACACCGTTGGATTACTTTGCCAGTCTGGTGCAAAGCGATGCGGATTTGCCTTTGCTGGAGGCGGCGGCCAGTTTGGCGCAAGACGAAGAACCCGCTCTGGATGTGCAACAGGTGTTGGACGATGTGGCACGCTTGCAAAAGCGCATCAAAGCCCGCTTGTCCGACGATGCCGATGACCTGACTCGCCTGGCCATGCTGAGTCAAGTGTTCTACAAAGAAATGGGTTTTGGCGTGAACGCCAATGACTTTTTCGCCCCTGAAAACAGCTACTTGCACGAGGTGCTGCGCACTCGGCGTGGGCTCCCGATTTCATTGGCCGTCATCTGGATAGAGTTGGCGCAAGGACTGGGCTTACAGGCGCAAGGCATTTCATTTCCTGGACACTTTTTGGTCAAGGTCACCCTAGAGGGAGGGCTGGTGGTGCTGGACCCCTTGACGGGAGAGTCGTTGGGGGTGGACAACTTGGCTGAACGCTTGGGGCCTTATCGCAGTGCGGGTCACAAAGTATCGGGCGCCGATTTGGACGATGGCGAAACCCCACTGGGCCTTTATTTGCAGCCCTGCCCACCCCGAGATTTCTTAGCGCGGATGTTGCGCAACCTGAAAGAAATTTTTCGTGCTCAAGAAGATTGGCCACGCCTCTTGTGCGTGCTGGACCGTTTGGTGGTCTTGTTGCCAGAGATGTGGTCGGAGCGGCGTGACCGGGGTTTGGTGCTGGCCGAGTTGGGACGTAACCACGACGCCCTGCAAGACCTGCAGGTGTACCTTCAGGCCGAACCCACGGCCGCAGATGGACCGGCCTTGAGAGACCGCATCATCGAGCTCTCAAGTACTTAGCCAGCGCCGATCAGTTGACCACCACGGGGGCGTTGTCACCTTGCGGTGCAATCTTGCCAATCGTGTACACCTGTTCACCCGCTTCGCGCAACGTACGCGCACAAGCTTCCGCTTGGTCGGCTGCAATCACCACCACCATGCCGATGCCGTTGTTGAAGGTGCGGTTCATTTCCATGTCGTCGATGCCTGCTGTGTGTTGCAACCAAGCAAACAACTCCGTTTGTGGCCAGCTGCCTTTTTGCAAATGAGCCGCCAATCCCTCGGGCAACACGCGCGGGATGTTTTCCAGCAAACCGCCACCCGTGATGTGGGCCAATGCCTTGATGGGGTGTTTGGCCAAGGCGGCCAAAACATTCAGAACATACAAGCGGGTGGGTGCCATCAAGGCTTGTTTAAAGGGCTGGCCATCCAAAGTGCTGGGCGTGTTAGTTCCAGCACGTTCGAGGCATTTGCGCACCAAGCTGAAGCCATTGGAGTGCACCCCGCTGGAGGCCAATCCCAAAACCACATCGCCCGCCTGAACGTTTTGGCCTGTGAGGATTTTTGATTTTTCGACAGCGCCGACGGCAAATCCGGCCAGATCATATTCCCCTGCCGGGTACATCCCGGGCATTTCAGCTGTTTCACCACCGATCAAGGCACAGCCCGATAACTCGCAGCCTTTGGCAATGCCGCCCACCACCGCCGCCGCCGTGTCGACATCCAATTTGCCGCAAGCAAAATAATCCAAGAAGAACAAAGGCTCAGCGCCTTGCACCAGCACATCGTTGACGCTCATGGCGACCAAATCAATGCCCACGGTGTCGTGCATATTCCACTCAAAAGCGAGTTTGAGTTTGGTGCCAACGCCATCGGTGCCACTCACCAATACGGGTTCTTTGTAGCGCTTGGGAACTTCAAAAAGCGCACCGAAACCCCCAATGCCCGCCAGCACGCCTTCGCGCATGGTTTTCTTCGCCAAAGGCTTGATGCGCTCGACCAAGGCATCGCCCGCAACGATGTCGACGCCGGCGTCTTTGTAGGAAAGTGGAGTTTGACTCATGGTTTTGGCCCGATGAGGGCAGTAAATAGAGAACGGGAGGGCCAATAAACGGGCTGGCAGACTAAAATCGGTCTTTATTTTAAGGGTTGACCCTGACTGGTCAGGACAGCCCGCAACAAAAGTCGAGAACCCCTTGCCAACACCCACACCGTTTTTGATGACCCGTCTGGCCGCATGGTTGGGCTTGGCCTTGGTTTTGGTACTTGTTTTTTGGCTTCTGGCGCCGGTGCTGGCGCCGTTTGTGGTCGCAGCGGTCTTGGCTTACATCCTGCACCCTTTGGTCTTGCGTCTGGACGCCTTGTTCAAGCATCGCTTGCCCCACACTTTGGTGGTGGTCATGGTCGAGGTGTTGGCCATTTTGGCCATGCTGGGCGTCTTGTTGTTGCTGGTGCCCATCTTGGTCAGAGAGTGGCCGCTCCTCAAGCAGCAATTGCCGGTCTTGCTCGACCAATTGGCCGCGTCCATCAATCCTTTGTTGAACCAATTGGGCTTGAGTTTTTCGCTCGATGTTCGCGATCTGAAAAGTCAATTGATGTCGTTTCTCAGTGCCAACCGAGAAGACTGGTGGGCGCCGTTCATGTCCTCGCTCAAGATGGGGGGCAGTGCGGCCTTGGCGATGTTGGGCTACGTCGTCTTGGTGCCGGTCGCTTTGTATTATTTGTTGCACGACTGGCCCCGCATGGTGAGCCGATTCGTTGAATTGGTCCCGCCCGGATGGCGCGGTCCTTTCGACAGCTTCATGCAGGAAAGCGATTTGGTCTTGGGTGAATATCTGCGAGGCCAGTTGCTGGTTATGTTGGCCTTGGCGGTTTTTTATTCGCTCGGTTTACACCTGTTTGGTCTGGACTTGGCATTGCCGATTGGGGTCTTCACCGGCTTGGCTGTTTTTGTGCCGTACTTGGGTTTTGGTGTCGGCTTGTTGTTGGCTTTGCTGGCCGGTTTGTTGCAGTTTGCTTCAGCCGATGCCGTGGTCATGGTGGCGGTGGTGTTTGGGCTGGGGCAATTGATCGAGAGCTTTGTCCTGACTCCGCGCTTGGTGGGGGAGCGCATTGGCCTGCACCCCCTGGTGGTGATCTTGGCTTTGATGGCCTTCGGGCAGTTGTTGGGCTTTGTCGGCGTCTTGATCGCTTTGCCGGCCAGTGCCGTGCTGCTGGTGGGGCTGCGGCGCGTGCGCCGTCAATATTTGAGCAGCGATCTGTATCAAAAGAGTGGGGTCAACGCACGCGACCAAGGGCCTGATCGCGCATGAAGCAGTTGGCTTTGGACATCGGTTTGGCGTCAACCCCCACGTTGGATAACTTTTTCGTCGGGCCCAACGCAGCCGCTGTTGCACATTTGCGTTTGTGGACATCCTCACAGCACCGATCACCGGTGCCCAGTTATCTCTGGGGCGAGAGCGGCTCTGGAAAAACACACTTGCTGCATGCTGTGCACCATGCTTTGAAAGAGCAGGGCGGTCGTATCGGTTGGCTCGATGCCCACACCCTGCACCCGCCAGAATTTGACGACGACTGGACCGCGGTGTTGATGGACGATGTTCATCTGTACAACACCGAGCAACAACACACCGCCTTCAATTGGTTTGTCAATGCCCTGACGCCCCGCACAGGCGCCCCCCGTTGGGTCTTGGCCGCCGGGGCTTTACCGCCCCCCGATCTGAAGTTGCGTGACGATTTGCGCTCGCGCTTGGGCTGGGGACATGTTGAGGTCTTGAAGGTGTTGGACGAGCCTGAGCGTTTGGCGGTGTTGCGACAAGAAGCCGATGCGCGGGGTTTGACATTGAGTGAAGAGGTCATGGCCTACATGCTGAACCGCTTCTCGCGTGATCTGGGCAGTCTGATGCAATTGCTGGACCACTTGGACCAATACGCTTTGCAAACGCAGCGTGCGCTGACCATTCCCTTGGTGCGTGCGATGTTGGAGAACGCATGAAACTGGCCTTGTTTGACCTTGACCACACTTTGCTGCCACTCGATTCAGACCACACTTGGGGGGTGTTCACCACCGCCTTGGGTTGGAATGATCCGGTTGAATTCAACCAGCGCAACGACGCGTTTTATGCGCACTACCAAGCCGGCACGCTGGACATCCATGACTATGTGCGTTTTGCCACCCGCGCGGCCCTAGAGCGCGGGGCCGCAGAGGTGGCCAACACCCACGCGCGCTTCATGGAAGAAGTGATCCGTCCCCGCATCACGCCAGAGGCCTTGGCGCTGGTACGATCGCACCAGGCCGCAGGCGATACCGTCATGATCGTCACGGCCACCAACGAGTTGGTGACGCGCCCGATTGCCCAAGCTTTTGGCGTGAGCGAGTTGATCGCGGTGGAGTTGGCGCGCGATGCCTCAGGCTGGATCACTGGAGAAATCTCTGGGATCCCGTCGTTTCGGGAAGGCAAAGTCACCCGAGTCACCCACTGGTTGAGCCAACACGGCCTGGACTGGGACAGCGTGGAGATGACGTTTTATTCGGACTCCATGAACGACTTGCCTCTTTTGGAAAAAGCCCACCATCCGGTGGCAACGAATCCTGACGCTCGTTTGCGTCAACTGGCCACAGAGCGTGGTTGGCGCATCCTCGAACTCTTTCAAGAATGATCAAACAATTCATCCACAAGCTGATGGGCAAAGCCCCCAAAAGCAACAAGCCGGACTTTGGCACCCGAACCGAAGTGCCCGCCTCCGTGCACGGCATTGACCCTGACTTGGTAGACGAACGCGCCATTCATGTCACACGCACTTTGCAACAAGCGGGGTTTGAGGCCTACATCGTGGGCGGCGCGGTGCGCGATTTGCTGTTGGGACTGCGGCCCAAAGATTTTGATGTGGCCACCAACGCCACGCCCGAACAGGTGAAAGGCTTGTTTCGCCGTGCCTTCATCATTGGCCGCCGTTTTCGCATCGTGCATGTGGTGTACGGCCGTGGCCGAGACAATGAAGTCATTGAGGTGTCGACCTTTCGCGCCCATTTAGACAACGCGGCGGCAGAACAAGTCAAAGGCAATGAACGCATCAGCAAGCGTCAGCTGGAAGGCATGAAGCATGCGGTCGATTCAACGGGGCGTGTCTTGCGCGACAACGTGTGGGGCCCGCAGGACGAAGACGCAACCCGTCGCGATTTCACGGTCAATGCGATGTACTACGACCCTGAATCACAGCGCGTGGTCGATTACCACGGCGGCATTGGCGACGCCAAAAAACGGGTCTTGCGCATGATTGGCGATCCGGCGGCGCGTTACCGTGAAGACCCTGTGCGCATCATTCGTGCGGTGCGTTTTGCCGCCAAGCTCAGCCCTTTGGACTTCAAGCTGGAAAGCAAAACCGCCAAACCGCTCACGTCTTCGGCGGCCTTGCTGGCCGATGTGCCGCAAAGCCGTTTGTTCGATGAAATGCTGAAGTTGCTGCAGACGGGCCACGCATTGGCATCCATTGAGCAATTGAAAAAGCTGGGGCTGGCCTCTGGCATTTACCCCCTGCTGGATGTGGTCGTGGAGCGGGCTGAAAGTGCTTTTGTGCAGGTCGCCTTGGCTGACACCGATCGCCGTGTTGGCGAAGGCAAGCCCGTTGCCCCGAGCTTTTTGTTGGCGTGTGTGTTGTGGGCCGATGTGCGTGAAGCTTGGAGCCAACGCTTGGCCCGCAAAGAGCACGCGTATCCGGCATTACAGGACGCGATCGACGAAGTTTTTGATGCGCGCATTGGCGATGTGTCGGGTCGCGGCAAGTTGGCGGCCGACATGCGAGAAATTTGGATGATGCAACCCCGCTTTGAAAAGCGTGTCGGCAGCACGCCATTTGGCTTGGTCGAACAACCCCGTTTTCGTGCTGGATTTGACTTTTTGCGCTTGCGCGCAGATATCGAAGAGGTCGATGTGCAGCTGGCCGATTGGTGGCAAGAGTTCAGCATGGCCAGTGACGCAGAGCGCGAAGATTTGGTGCAGGCCGCCAAAGCCGAGCAGCAAGCATTGCAGGCCTCGAAACCCCGTGTGCGCCGCGCACCCCGGCCCGATGCGGCCACCGAGCCGCGGCCTAAAGCCGGCCCCAGTGAGCCCCGCGCAGAAGACGATTCGACAGGGGCGATGTCTGACGATGCACCCAAAAAGCGCCGTCGTCGTCGCCGCAAGCCCGGCGCCTCGGCGGGGGATGCCGCCAGCGCCGAGTGAACCATCGCCAGCCATGACATGAGCACCCCGGCGCGCGATCCCGTCACGGCTTATGTGGCCTTGGGGGCCAATTTAGGCGATGCGCGGCACAGCGTCTTGACGGCGCTAGAAGCGCTTTCAAGATTGCCCCATTCGCAGTTAACGGGCCACTCCCACCTGTACAGCACCGCGCCCTATGAAGCAGAAGGGCCTGATTTTGTAAACGCCGTGGCACGGATTGAAACCCGATTGACGGCGCCCGATTTGCTCGAAGCTTTGCAAGCCATTGAAAATCAGGCGGGTCGACAGCGCCCCTACACCCATGCCCCGCGCACGCTGGATTTGGATGTGTTGATGTTTGGTCATGCCACCATGCAAAGTGAGCGACTCACCTTGCCCCATCCGCGTTGGCGGGAGCGGGCTTTCGTGTTGTGGCCCTTGGCGGATTTGGCGCCTGAAAGGGTCACCCGAGAGGATTGGGCGCGGGTCGCTCAACAATCAATCACGCGCCTGCCAGATTGAGCCGCTTCGGACGCGGCGGCCAAGACCCGCAAACGCAATTGCAGGAGGTGCGTGAGGTTATGGGGACTTGGGCCTTGGGCTTTCGGCCTTGTTATTGGCTGATGGCTTTGGCCGCTTCTATTTGATATTCAAAGTAGCGTTGAAAGCTAAATGCCAGACTGGACATCATGACCGCAGTGCCAATCAACAGGGCCGTGACGATGCCCATGATGGTGCCCCAGTGGGTACGCCCGGCAGGGGTCAGGGCATCGGCGTTGGGGTTGAATTTGGCATTCCATTTTTCGATCGGCATGAGGCCATAAATGATCGCGTTCAAAGCGCAACCCGCGATCGTGAAGCCTAATAAAGGAATCAACACCCAACTAAGTGTGTCGTCTTGGCCCAGTTTTTGTACTCTCTCGAGTCCGTAAAACCCCAGCGCTGTGGGGATCGGTAACAACCAAGCCAGCGTGTCGGTCAAGCCGTACAAATAAAAGCGGTGCAATCCCAATGGACCACCCCAGAAAGCCAGCCAAGTGGCGCGTGTTTTGTTTTTCATGATGCCCATTATTGCGGAGCAGTGGTGTCTCCTGCCCCCAAAGGTTTTTCCATCATGACCACGTCCAACCAGCGGTCGAACTTCCAGCCGCACGATTTCAGAACGCCAACGTGGCTAAATCCCACTGCGCTGTGAACCCCCACAGAACTGGCATTGGCCGAGTCGCCAATCACCGCCAGTAACTTCCTCACGCCGGCGCGTTCAGCCCGGCTGCAAAGCTCGGCCAACAATGCTCGCCCCAGGCCTTTGCGGTGAACATCGGAGGCCAAATAAATCGAATCCTCGGCTGAAAACCGGTAAGCCGGGCGGGGCTTGAACCAGTTGCAATAAGCAAATCCAATGACGCGTCCTGCCTCTTCCACCACCAAATAGGGCAACCCTTTGGCCAACACATCGGCGCGGCGCGCAGCCATTTCGGCCTCACTGGGGGGATCTATCTCGAAGGTGCCGGTTCCCGTCAGCACGTGATGGCTATAAATAGCGGTGATGGCCGCAATATCTTCGTCGCGACTGGGGCGGATCAGTGGCAAGGTGGGCTCCCGTTGTATAATGGTGGGCTTTTCAGTGTGTCACTGGCCGGGTGGCCAGTTGCGTGTCTCAAACGCTGAAGGATACCGGGCGGCTCGGCAATTGTTCCGAACACGCTCAACCACCCAAGGATAAATCATGGTTGTTATTCGTTTGAACCGCGGCGGCTCTAAATCACGCCCTTTCTTCAACATCGTCGTTGCTGACAAGCGCGTGCGTCGCGATGGTCGTTTCCTCGAGCGTATCGGCTTCTACAACCCCACAGCCAAAGGTGGCGAAGAAGGTCTGCGCATCGCCCAAGACCGTCTGACCTACTGGAAGAGCGTGGGTGCCCAGGCTTCTCCCACTGTGGATCGTCTGATCCGTCAAGCCGGTAAAGCCGCAGCCTAATTGGCTCGCTTTGGTCATGCGCCCCGCCTTGGAAACAGCGGCTTTGCCCGCTGACGCCATCGAAATTGGGCGCATCGCCGATGCCTGGGGCATCAAAGGCTGGTTCAAGGTCTTGCCCCACAGCGCCTCGCCCGAGGCGCTTTTTTCTGCCAAAAACTGGTTCTTGTTGCCGCCTGAACGGCCCATGAAACCCCAGCGCGCCACGCAAGCCGCGGTGGCTGTGCCGCCAGTTTGGACAGAACCCTTGCTGCTCAACCTCAAGGAAGTCAAAGACCATTCCGACACGGTCGTGGCTTGTGCCCACGGTATTGAAGACCGCAATGCGGCTGAAGCCTTGCGAGGGGCCCGTATTTTTATCCCGCGTTCTCACTTTCCTGCCGCTGCCGATGGTGAGTATTACTGGGTGGACCTGATCGGTCTGCAAGTGATCAATCGGGAGGGCTTGAACTTGGGGCAAGTGCGCGACCTCATGTCCACCGGACCCCAAACCGTTTTGGTCATCGAGTCAGAGCCTGCTGCTGAAGGCAGCAAGCCGACAGAGCGGATGATTCCCTTCGTTTCTGCATTCGTCGATGGTGTGGACTTGCCAGGCAAGTGCATCACGGTGGATTGGCAGCCGGATTACTGACGGGCTGCGGCCGTGGAGGGCTTTCCATGCGCTTTGACATCATCACACTTTTTCCAGAGCTTATTGCGCCCATTTTGAGCAGTGGCATCAACCGCCGTGCTTATGAAAGCGGCTTGGTCGAGGTGCATTTGTGGAACCCTCGAGACCATGCAGAGGGGAATTACCGGCGTGTCGACGACCGTTCATTTGGCGGTGGGCCGGGCATGGTGATGATGGCGGAACCCTTGTACCAATGTTTGCTGGCCATTCGAACAGCCCGAAACGAAGGGGAGCCCGCGCCCGTGCTGCTTTTCTCGCCCATTGGTGAGAAGCTGACCCATGCATCGGTTGAGCATTGGTCCAGCAGTGCAGGGGCCATCTTGTTGTGCGGTCGCTACGAAGGCATCGATCAGCGCTTCATCGATCGGTATGTAGACCAGCAAATCAGCCTGGGTGATTTTGTACTTTCGGGCGGTGAGATTGCTGCCATGGCCTTGCTGGATGCTGTGGCCCGCTTGCAGCCCGGGGTGTTGAACGATGCAGGCAGCCATCAGTGCGACAGTTTCAACCCCGCGCTGGATGGCTTGCTGGACAGTCCGCACTACACCCGTCCAGAAATTTGGCAAGAGCAGGGTGTGCCGGCTGAATTGATGTCGGGTCACCATGCGCAAATTGCACGTTGGCGCCGTGAACAAAGCTTGCTTTTGACGTCTCAGCGTCGGCCTGAATTGCTTGAGGAAGCGCGTTTGCAAGGGCGGTTAAGCCCGCAAGATGAGGCTTTTTTGACGCAAAACCGTCAAAAACCCGCGCAGTAACGGGCTACAGAGTCGACAAAAAAGCTATAATCAAGGGCTTTTCGATCCTCTACCCGCCGCGATTTGGCTCAGTCATGCATGGCATGGCCTTTACAGCACAAAACGCCCCTTGTGTAGCGAGGCATGATCGGACGGAGTTCCAAAAATGAATTTGATTCAAACTCTTGAGCAGGAAGAAATTGCCCGTTTGGGTAAAGTGATTCCTGAATTTGCCCCCGGCGACACCGTGATTGTCAGCGTCAACGTGGTGGAAGGTGCGCGCAAGCGTGTCCAGGCCTACGAAGGTGTTGTGATTGCCAAACGCAACCGGGGTCTGAACAGCGGCTTCACTGTGCGGAAGATCTCCAGTGGCGAAGGTGTGGAGCGTACGTTCCAAACTTACAGCCCCGTGATCGCCAGCATCGAAGTCAAGCGTCGCGGTGATGTTCGTCGCGCCAAGCTGTACTACCTGCGTGACCGCAGCGGCAAGTCGGCCCGTATCAAAGAAAAGTTGCCACAGCGCAAAGCAGCTCCTGCTGCCCAAGCGTAAAGCCTTTTCGGCCCATGAAAAAACCGCCCGGGTTTGCGCCCAGGGCGGTTTTTTTATGGTCAGAGCCCGGTTTTGGCGCCGGGCTCTGAAGCGGGATCAACCGCGCGTGATTTTCAGGACGCGTGTACCGCCCCGTTTGCCAGCAGGGCCATCACCCGCAGCGCCGTGGGGCTTGAAGTTGCTGGCGCCAAATTGCTTCGGGCCACGTGCAAATTTGTCACCGGCTGCGCCACGGGGGGCTGGGCGAGCGGCATTGCGGTTGTCACTGCCGCGATCTTCCCAACGACCGCCACCTTGACGGGGGCTGTCATGGCGCGTGTCTTGTCGCGAGTCGTGGCGTGCATCTTGGCGGGGTGCGCCACGGTTATCGCCACGGTCCCAAGGGTGTGCCGGTGCCGCACGCTGTTCGAAGCGATCGCCACCGCGTGGCGCATCAAAACGGCCACCCTCTTTGCGAGAGTCAAAGCGCGGAGCCTCATCGCGGAAGTGACCACGCGGGCCGCGGTTGTCAAAACCACCGCCATCGCGATCACGGTTGCCCGCAAATTCACGACCGCCACCTGAGGGACGACCCCCGCGGAAGCCGCCGCCTGCGTTGGCATAGTTGCGTTCGCCACCGAATCGGTCACCGCCACGGCCCATGGGCTTGCGGGCTTCGGGCATGCGAATTTTGGGCTCGAGGCCAGGAATGACTTCGGCTTTGAAGGGTTGGCGCGTGTAGGACTCGATGTCACCGATTTTGCGGCGGTCACGGAGTTCGGCAAAAGTCACTGCCAAACCATCGCGGCCGGCACGTCCGGTGCGGCCAATGCGGTGGGTGTAATCCTCGGCCTTCATGGGCAAACCGAAGTTGAAAACGTGCGTGATGGTCGGGACGTCAATGCCACGCGCGGCCACGTCGGTGGCCACCAAAATTTGCACCTGGCCATTGCGCAGCGCCATCAATCGGCGATTGCGCATGCCTTGGCTCAGTGCGCCGTGTAGGGCCACTGCAGAAAAGCCGTCTTGTTGGAGGTCAGCAGCCAAGCCATCGCATTCGATCTGGGTGCTGGAAAAAACTATCGCTTGGTCAATGGAGGCATCGCGCAACCAGTGGTCCAACATTTGGCGTTTGTGCTGTGCGTTGTCTGCCCAGAACAAAACTTGTTTGATGTTGTTGTGTTTTTCTTGCGGGTTGTCGATCTGGATCTTCTGCACAGAAGAGCCGCCGTCGTGCATCACGCGCATCGCCAGTTGTTGAATGCGCGGCGCAAAAGTAGCGCTGAACATCATGGTTTGGCGGCGCTGACTGGTCATGTCGTTGATGTCGGCCAAATCGTCAGAGAAGCCCAGGTCCAACATGCGGTCGGCTTCGTCGACCACCAAAAACTGCACTTGGTCCAACTTGATTTGCATGGAGCGCTGCAAATCGAGCAAGCGGCCGGGCGTGGCTACGACCAAGTTGGCGTTTTGGAGTTTGGCAATTTGCAATTGGTAAGGAATGCCGCCCACCACGTTGGCCACGCGCAAGCCACGGGTGTGTTTCACCAACTCGATGGCATCTTGTGCCACTTGTTGGGCCAACTCGCGGGTGGGGCACAAAATCAGCGCGCCTGGGGTGGGTGCCTTGAAGTTGCGTGGGTTGGTGGGGTCTTTGCGCTTGGCACGCTTGGGCGCGGGTGCGCCGTTGGCGGCCGCTTCGGCGCAGGCTTTTTCAAATTCAGCGCGATCGGCGGCGTCTTGCTCGGCCATTTGCTGGATCAGGGTGTGCAGCACGGGCAACAAGAAAGCAGCAGTTTTGCCACTGCCGGTTTGGCTGGACACCATCAAGTCGGTGTAGCCCTTCGATTTGCCATCTTTCGAGCCACCTGCCGTGGGCAGTGCCAGAGGAATCGCTCGTTGTTGAACCGCGGTGGGTTGTGTGTAGCCCAAATCGGCCACGGCTTGCACCAGTTCTGGGGCCAAGCCCAACTCAACGAAGCCATTGGGCACTTCGGGTGAAGCGGCCTCGTCAAGGGCGGCAGGCACAGGCGACTGAGCCGTCGCGTTTTCTGCAGCGGCGGCCATGATTTCAGTCGCCAAGTTTTTGGCGTGTGCGGCTTCGGCCGCCATAGAAAGGTGTTCGGCAGGCGACAAGTCGTCCTGCACTGTGTTCAAAGTGTCGGTCATGTGTAACTAGAAAAAACTCGCAAGGAACAACGGCCGCAAGAAATTGCACTGGCCGCTGGCACCGCAAGGTTGAAAAAACATCAACCATCAAACGGTGCTCGCGAGAGGCGCTGGGCATAAAGCCTGGCCGCTGAGAGTGACCCTATCGTTGGGTCAAGGCATGAAGGGAGATGTGTGAAACGCTGCACACTTGCGCAGAGAGCCTCGCATTATGGCACGGATCTGAAAAGTTGGCTAGGGTTTTCCCTGAATTTTTCACAACTGCAAGAAATGCTCTCGGTAGTGCAGCAATTCGTCGATGGATTCATGGACATCGGCCAGTGCGGTGTGTTTCTGTTGTTTTTTGAAACCCGCATACACCTCGGGCTTCCAACGGCGTGACAACTCTTTGAGCGTGCTCACATCCAGATTGCGATAGTGCAAAAAGGCTTCCAGCTTGGGCATGTATTTCACCAAAAATCGGCGGTCCTGACTGATGGTGTTGCCGCACAAGGGCGAGCTGCCTTTGGGCACATATTGGGCAATGAAGGCCATGATGGCGGCCTCGGCCTCGGCTTCGCTGGTGGTTGACGCTTTCACTTTGTCGATCAAGCCACTTTTGCCATGCGTGCCTTTGTTCCACGCGTCCATGCCGTTCAGCAGCGCGTCACTTTGATGAATGACCCAAACTGGCGCTTCAATGCGTGGCGTCAAATGCGGGCCCGTGACGATCACGGCGATTTCCAGCAAACGTTCTTTTTCAGGGTCTAAGCCGCTCATTTCGCAATCGATCCAGACCAAATTTTGGTCGGATTTGGGCAAGGGCAGGGCTTCGGTCACGGTGTTGGGCGGGTTCGATGTAGACATCTCGCCATTGTCGCCGATGCCACTGCCTCGGAGCATGCTTTCAATCTGCCCTACACTTTGCGCCCATGGATGCATCCCTCACTTTGACTTTGACGCTGGTGGTCGCCCTGTTGGCCAATGTCGCCCTGAAATTTTGGCTCAATTCACGCCACGTCAGGCATGTGGCCCAGCACCGGCCTGCTGTTCCTGCGGCTTACGCGCAGACGGTGTCTTTGGCGGATCACCAAAAGGCGGCCGACTACACCTTGTCCAAAGTGCGTTTGTCGCAATGGGACATCGCCCTGGATGCAGCGATCCTTTTGGCTTGGACCTTGTTGGGCGGCTTGAATGCGATGAATCAAGTGCTGATGGCGTGGATGGGCCCGGGGATGGCTCAGCAAATCGCATTGGTGCTGTGCTTTTTGGCTGTGGGGGGCTTGCTTGGCTTGCCTTTGTCGCTGATGCAAACCTTTGGCGTGGAACAGCGTTTTGGCTTCAACAAAGTCACGCCTCAGCTCTGGTTGGCCGACATGGCCAAAGGGCTTTTGCTGGGGCTGGTGGTGGGCACACCATTGTTGTGGGTGGTGCTTTGGCTGATGCAGGCGGGCGGCGAATTGTGGTGGCTTTGGGCTTGGGGCGTGATGTTGGCTTGGCAGCTCTTTTTGATGTCCATTGCCCCCAATGTCATCATGCCGTTGTTTAACAAATTCACCCCGCTGGAAGACGAGTCTCTGAAGACCCGAGTGCAGGCCTTGATGCAACGTGCCGGCTTCACCGCCAAAGGATTTTTTGTGATGGATGGCAGTCGTCGGTCTGCCCATTCCAATGCCTTCTTCACCGGATTTGGCGCCAGCAAACGCGTTGTTTTTTTCGACACCTTACTCGAGCAACTGAGTCCCGCTGAAATGGAGGCCGTGTTGGCACATGAGCTGGGACATTTCAAGCACCGACACATCTTGAAAATGATGCTGACCCAATTTGCCATGACTCTGGGGGGGCTGGCTCTGCTGGGTGGGTTGGCTCAGCAAGTTTGGTTTTATGTGGGCTTGGGGGTCATGCCCAATATGACGGGAAGCAACGACGCACTGGCCTTGATCCTCTTTATGTTGGTGATCCCGCTCTTCACCTTTTTCTTGGCGCCTTTGGCTTCATGGCGTTCGCGTCAACAAGAGTTTGAAGCCGATGCTTACGCCACCGCGCAAACCCCAAGTCAAGACTTGGTTTCGGCATTGCTCAAGTTGTACCAAGACAACGCCTCGACATTGACGCCCGATCCTTGGTATGTGAAGTTTTATTATTCGCATCCGCCTGCCAGTGAGCGCTTGCAGAGGATGGGCGCGCGATGACGCGCCAAGAAGTTCGGGCGCTCAAGCCCACGGAAGTCGTCATGGCGCTGAGCCAACTCACAGGTTGGAGCTTGTCCGGCGATGGCGAACGCATTGCGATTGAAAAAGCATTTGGCTTTGCGACACACGCCCAAGCCATGTGGTTTGTCAACAGTATGGGCTGGTTGTCAGAGCGACTCAACCACCACCCCGAATTGTTGGTGAACTATGCCCATTGCGTGGTCCGTTGGCGCACGCATGATGTCAAAGGTTTGAGTTCACTCGACTTCGAGGCCGCCAAAGAAACCGATGGCTTGATGCCCGCATGAGCCTGCATGAGTAAAGCCAAAAGGGACTTGCCCCCCACCATCGCCGAAGACCTGCAACAGGGTCGGGTCGTGGCCACTTATGGTCGGCATTGCTTGGTGGAGACGCCCGAGGGGCGTCGGCTCATTTGTCATCCACGCGGTAAAAAAAACCAAGTGGTGGTGGGTGACCATGTGCTGTGGCAAATTGCAGGGGATGAGGGCAGCATCGAAAAATTGCTGGCGCGTGACAACCTTTTTTACCGCCAAGACGAAATCCGGACCAAATCATTTGCGGCCAATCTGGACCGCGTGTTGATTTTGATTGCCGCCGACCCCGAGTACTCCGAAAGCCAGTTGTCGCGGGCCTTGGTGGCTGCAGAGGCCGAGCGCATCAAGCCCCTCATTGCGCTGAACAAAAGCGATTTGGCACAACCCTTTGCACAAGCTTGGGAGCGACTAGCACCTTACCGGGCCATGGGTTACAGCGTCATGCCCATCAGTCTGAATCCACGCAGCGCGGTGGCCGATGATGGGGTGCAGGCCTTGTGTGAACAATTGACAGGGCTGACCACGCTGGTGCTGGGGCCTTCTGGCAGCGGAAAAAGCACGCTCATCAATCGCTTGGTGCCCGATGCCCAAGTGGAAACCGGCGAAATATCATTGGCCCTCAACTCGGGCAAGCACACCACCACCAGCACCCGCTGGTATTGGGTGCCGTCACTGGACAGACCACACGCTAACAGCAGCGATGCCCCGGGTGAGCACGCCACCGGATCATTGAGTGGCACAAAGGACGCTGCGGCTCTGATGCCCGGTCGCCGAACGGCGCTGATCGACTCCCCGGGCTTTCAAGAGTTTGGTTTGCACCACATCGAGCCCACACGCTTGGCGGCATGCATGCCCGATTTGCGGGCGCATTTGGGTGCGTGCAAGTTTTACAACTGCACCCATTTGCATGAGCCGGGTTGTGCCGTGCTGGCGCAGGTGGAGAGTGCCAGCCAAACCGGCACGATCAGCGTCAGACGCCACCGAATTTATGCGCAGTTGTTTGAAGAGTTGAGCCAGCAACGCTGGTGAAATTACAGATCAAACGGCCACCCAAACTGCAGATCAAATTGCAGCTTGCCTTGCAGTTCAACCCATTAAATTGGCCATGGTAAGCAAGGCCACCAGCACCAGCCACATGATGACGGTGCGCCAAACCAGCCCGACCACTTGGGCAAAGTGAGCCACTTCGGGCGGGCGACCGGGGGTACTGCTGCTGCCGGCCTTTTCAACCGAGGGGCCTTCTTCAGAGCTGGCTTTCAGCGGAGCGCCCCCCAAGCGGATGTTGATGGCACCCGCAGTGGCGGCCAAAATCACGCCATCGTTGTCTTCAGGGAAGTTCTGTGCATGGTTGCGCCACCCGTCCATGGCATCTTCAAAACTGCCCACAATGGCAAAGCCCAAGGCCGTCATGCGCGAGGGCAACCAGTCCATGGCTTGCCAAGCTTTGCTGGCCACTGATTGCAAGGCTTCGCTGGTCACAGAGCCATCTGGGCTGGGTTGTTGCCAGCGGCGATTCGCCAATTCGGTCAGGCGATACACCACCGCCCCCACAGGCCCCAGGCCAATGATGGACAAAGCGGCATACCAAAAGAAGACCCCAAACACATGCCGATGCGCGGCAATCATCGAGTACTCGATCACATGCCGAACGATCTCACTGCGGGGGATTTGTCCCACTTGTGTTTGTTGCCATTCGGCCAGAAGCTCTCGGGCCTTGTTTTCCTCGCCATTTTCTAAAGCTTCGCGGATGGCGGTGAAGTGGTGGCTGAACTGCCGAAACCCCAAGGTGATGTAGAGCAACGCCACATTCCAAAAAACAGCGGCCAACCAACCCAAGCTCAATTCCAATGACCAATGCACCGCCATCGCCACCAGTGCAGGGCCAATCACGGTCATGCCCCATGTGATCCAGGCTTGGTGTCGAACCCCCGCATCCAAGGTCCGAGCCACCCAAGCAACCCAGCGCTCAACGGTGGTGTAGATCACATTGACCGCGGGCAGGGGTCGCGCTTGCTCTAGGACCAAGGCCAACAGGATTGCAAAAAAACTCATGGTGTCCTCACTCAGCGGGGTTGACCACTAACAATCGGTACAAGTTGCGAAGCATAGCGGCAGTTGCGCCCCAAATAAATCGTTCAACCCGCACGGTTTGGCCATTGTCTGTGATGCGCTCTTGCTGGTAAGGCATTGAGAACCAGTCGCGGCGTGACCCTTGCCATTCAAAAGTATGGCGCCGGTGGTGGGCGGGGTTCATCAAAAAAGACAAAGGCACTTCGAACACGTCTTGCACTTCTTGCGGATTGGCTTGCACTTCGAAATCAGGGGACACCAATGCGATGACCGGGGTCACCCAAAACGCACTGCCCGTGACGTAGACCGGCAGTTCCCCAATGATTTGTACGTGACGAGGATGCAGACCCACTTCCTCTTGTGCCTCGCGCAGTGCGGTGGCGTGGTGATTGGCATCGTGGGCATCGACTTTGCCGCCGGGAAAGGCAATTTGACCGGAATGGGTCGACATGTGGTCGGCCCTTTGGGTCAATAAAACCGTTGAGTCAGAAAAATCAGAGCCGCGCACAACAATCGGGACCAACACGGCAGCTTGTGCCGGCGCGCGTTGGGTGAAGGCTTTTTCACGAACGACCTCGGGTTCCCAAACTGGCGGTTTCTGGAGCCGCGCCTTCAGCGCTTCAGGCTTCAAATGGGCCAAAGGCACAGCCGGCATATCGTGATCGATACGCCAAATCGGGACGGTGCGGGGATCAAAAGTCGTAGGGCTAGACACAAGGGCTGTTTATAACCGAGAGAGGGAGCCTCCCCTTAAAATAAGCCACGCTGCACTTTTTAGCAGCGCTATTTTTATTTTTATAGGTTGACACCATGAAGCGTGATTATTTTTCTCAAGGGACATCCTCAGACCGTCGATTTGGCGAACACCGTTCTGGCACATGCATGGCCTTGATTGATGGCCGATTTTTGATTTGGATGGCCCAACAAGGGGCGGTGGGAGCGACGGGGGAGTCTGTGAACCGCCAAGGCTTGCTGGGCTTGTTGTCGCAAGCCTTGGCTCAAGCGGGTTTGGATGTGGATTTGCGCCGCATTTATTGGTACAGCGACCGTTCGGACGGGCTCATCATTGACGACCAAATTGTGCGTTTGGTGCAAACGCACGATGCCGACGGAGGCGCTTCCTTGTTGCGCTCCTTGGGCCATGACCTTAAGCAATTGGCCGAGCACCATGCTTGCGACCATGTGTTGGTGGCCAGCGATGACGAACGGTTTTTGGCCACCATTGACGAAGCACAACTGAGCGGATTGAGCGTGCATTTGTTGGCCGATGAGTCGGCGCGCAACATGCCGCAAATGGTCCGCACAGACCCCGGTTGGGCGCGTTTGCTGGCGCAAGGCGATCGGCGTGTGGTGGTCAACTCTCAAGCGTTGGCCGACATGCTGCAAGGCAAGATGCCGACGGGGATGGGTTTGGCGTTGGAAGATGTGGAAGAGCTGCGTCAATCCATGCACGAGGTTGTCACCGCTTGGTGGAGTGACGAACCCGAAGATTTGCGCGAAGACTTGCGGGATGCCTTGCAGATCAGCCGCGGTATTCCGCAGGAAGTTGACCGTCAACTCTTGTTGCGCATGCGTCAGCGTTTGGCCCGTGCCTTGAGCTTGCCGGAAAAGAAAATGCTGCGTGAGACTTTGCGCGCAGTGGTGGCAGGGCAGGGCGAAGGCGCAGCCACCGCTCCGAACGCCACTGATTTGTCCAGCGAAAACGAGGCCTGACGGCAGACAACCGGCCCCACTGGGTTCAGTGGGGGCCCGTTGAGCCCCCTTGAGCACAGTGTGGGCCCCTTATTTCTTCAGGGCTTGAGGTGGTATTGCGTCAAGCGCTCGACTTCGTTGCGAGAACCCAGCACCACACTGACACGCTCGTGCAGTTGGCGGGGTTGCAGATCCAAGATGCGCTGTTGGCCATTGGTGGCGGCACCACCAGCTTGTTCTATCAACCAACTCATGGGGTTGGCTTCATAGAGCAAACGCAACTTGCCGGCTTTGTGGGGTTCGCGTTTGTCCCAGGGGTACATGAAGATGCCGCCCCGCGTCAAAATGCGGTGCACATCGGCCACCATGCTGGCAATCCATCGCATGTTGAAGTCTTTGCCCCGTGGGCCCTCACGGCCTTCTAAGCATTCGTCAATGTAGCGGCGCACGGGTTCGTCCCAGTGGCGCATATTGCTCATATTGATGGCAAATTCTTTGGTGTCGGCCGGGACTTGCACATTCTCTTGGGTCAGCACAAATGAGCCCTGTTCGCGGTCGAGTGTGAACATCGCCACTCCATCGCCCACTGTCAGCACCAAGGTGGTTTGGGGGCCGTAGATGCAGTAGCCTGCAGCCACTTGTTGCTTGCCCGGTTGCAGAAAATCTTGCTCGGTCACGCCCACGCTCTCGTCGTATTTTTTCAGCACACTGAAAATGGTGCCAATGCTGACGTTGACATCGATGTTGGACGATCCGTCTAAAGGGTCAAACATCAACAGGTATTCCCCTTGCGGGTACCGGTTGGGCACCACATAAATGCTGTCCATTTCTTCCGAGGCCATGGCTGCCAAATGGCCGCCCCATTCATTGGCTTCGAGCAACACCTCGTTGGCAATGATGTCGAGTTTTTTCTGGACTTCGCCCTGCACGTTTTCGCTTTCGGCGCTGCCCAAAACACCGCCCAGCGCGCCTTTGTTGACAGCGTGGCTGATGCTTTTGCAGGCCCGAGCCACCACTTCCAGCAGCAGTCGCAAATCTGCTGGAATGTGTCCCTTGTCTCTTTGCTGCTCCACCAAATAGCGGGAGAGAGAAATTCTGTTGCTCATGGGTTTTCCTTGGCTCAGGTGCTGCCCAGTGCGCGGTTGATCACTTCACGCACATCGTTTGACAGGTCCGATTTGGCCGCCACGCGTTCGATGGCTACGCGGGCCGCACTGCGGTAGGGCTCGGCCAGTCGGCTCCAGCGGTCCATCGCCCGCGCCAGTCGGGCCGCTACCTGGGGGTTGATGGCGTCCAAGGCCAACACCTGCTCGCTCCAGTAGACATAGCCCGCAGCATCCGCGCGGTGAAAGCCCGCCGGATTGGCGCTGCAATAGCTGAAGATCAAACTGCGGGCCCGGTTGGGGTTGCGCAGGCTGAAGTCGGGGTGCAGCATGAGTTGGCGCACCCGAGGCAAGACATGGCCCGCACGATCGGGCGCACTGGCTTGCAGCGAGAACCATTTGTCAATGACCAAGGCCTCGTGCTGGAACAACTTGTGGAACAAAGCCAAGGCGTCTTCTGCCAACGCATGGCCGCTGACCACCAGCGCCGACAGGGCGTTGAACCGGTCGGTCATGTTGCTGGCGTCCTTGAACTGTTGGTACACACGCCCAGGGGTCACCGAGTCTCCGTTGTGAACCGCCGCGATGCACAACATGCTCATGGCCAGACCCGCCAAGGCGCGACGACCACTTGACTGGGCATCGGGCGAATAAGCGCCATTGTTTTTGTGTGTGTCCCAAGCCCATTGCCAATCTGATTGCAGCGCGGTGGCCAGTTGCAGGCGCATGTTTTCGCGCAAGGCATGTACCCGCTGTGGGTCGACCACGTCCAATTGGTCGGCGATGTAGTTCTCAGAAGGCAGGGTCAAGGCCAAGTCTTTGAAGGCGGCATCCAGCGTCGGGTGACGCAGCACGTTGCGCAGGGCACCGATCAATTCGTCTGACAGCACCGCTTGACCCGCCAAGTCTTTGTTGTGCTGGATGGCATCGGTGGCACTTTGCAGCATCAGGCGTTGACCCGCTTCCCATTGGTTGAAAGGGTCGCTGTCGTGGGCCAACAAGATCAGCAAATCGTCAGGCGACAAGCCGTCGTCCAAGACCACGGGCGCACTGAAGCCGCGCAACAAGGAGGGCACAGGCGCGCTGTCCACATTCACAAAAGTGGTGGTGCTGCTGGTTTCGGTCAGTACCAAAGTGTGTTGCGGCACCGTGTGCTCAGTACCTGCCAGTTGCAAGGGCAGGGCATGGCCATCACGGCTGAGCAAACCCAAGGTGACCGGAATCACAAAGGGCGATTTGTGTTCTTGCTGCGGAGTGGCGGGGCAGCTCTGACTCAGGGTGAGGGTGTAGCTGCGCTCAGTGGCGTTGTACACACCGCGGGCCTGCAAACGCGGCGTGCCCGCTTGGCTGTACCAATGCTTAAAGGCCACCAAGTGCTGTTGCAAGGCCGAGCCGGGGTTGGCGTCGGCAATGGCTTGAGCAAAGTCATCGCAAGTGACCGCCTGACCATCGTGTCGCGCAAAGTAAAGCTGCATGCCTTTGGCGAAACCCTCGCGCCCTGCGGGGTCGCCCGGCGTGGCCACCAAAGTCTGCATCATGCGCACAACTTCAGAGCCCTTTTCGTAAATGGTGACGGTGTAGAAGTTGTTGATTTCGACATAGCTGTCCGGACGCACCGGGTGGGCCATGGGGCCGGCGTCTTCGGCAAATTGCACAGTGCGCAGCACGCGCACATCTTCGATGCGCTTGACCGCGCGGGCGCTGGCATCACCCGCCATGTCTTGGCTGAACTCTTGGTCTCTGAAAACCGTCAGGCCTTCTTTCAGGGACAACTGAAACCAGTCCCTGCAAGTGATGCGGTTGCCGGTCCAGTTGTGAAAGTATTCGTGCCCCACCACGCTCTCGATGTTGCCGAAATCCATGTCGGTGGCGGTCGCGGGGTTGGCCAACACATATTTGGTGTTGAAAATGTTGAGGCCCTTGTTTTCCATTGCACCCATGTTGAAATCGCTGGTGGCGACGATCATGAAGCGTTCCAAATCGAGCGGCAGACCAAAGCGCGCCTCGTCCCATGCCACGCTGGCCATGAGCGAGTTCATGGCATGTTCGGTCTTGTCCAAATCACCGGGGCGCACAAAAACTTGCAACAGGTGTTCTTTGCCAGAGCGGCTCAAGATGCGCTGTTCGCGAGCCACCAATTGGCCTGCCACCAAGGCAAACAAGTAGCAAGGTTTTTTGTGCGGATCGACCCACTTGGCAAAGTGGCGCCCGTCTTCCAGCAAGCCTTGCTCGACCAAGTTGCCGTTGCTCAACAGCACGGGATACTGGGCTTTGTCGGCACGCAAGGTGACGGTGTAGCTGGCCATCACATCGGGACGGTCCAAGAAATAGGTGATGCGCCGGAACCCCTCGGCTTCACACTGCGTGAAGAACGAGTCATTGCTGACATAAAGACCCATCAATTGGGTATTTTTTGAAGGGTTGCAGGTGGTAAAGATTTCCAGATCAAAACCGTTTGCGCCCCCTTCTTCTAAGCTGGGCAAATTCTCCAACACCAGCTGCGAGCCGTCCATCTTGAACGAGGTTCCCGCCCCATTGACCAGCACCCGGGCCAAGTTCAGCTCTTCACCATCCAAGCGCAGTGCTTGGGCGGGGACATCGGGGTTGCGGCGCAGCCGCATTTTGTTGAGCACTCGCGTTTTGGTGGGATCGAGGTCGAATGTCAGATCGACGGTGTCAATCCAGAACGCCGGGGCGGCATACGCCTCCCGGTGAATTGCGGTCGCTTGTCCTTCACGCATCACTAACTCCGTTTTGGTTGAGGTCTGACCGGGTCAGAGGCCTTGTTTCAGTGAGGCTTCGATGAATGCGTCCAAGTCGCCATCGAGCACCTTTTGGGTGGCAGAAATTTCGACGTTGGTGCGCAAATCTTTGATGCGGCTGTTGTCCAACACATAGCTGCGAATCTGGTGCCCCCAGCCCACATCGGTTTTGGTGTCTTCTAACTTTTGCTGCTCTTCCAGACGCTTGCGCATTTCGAAGTCATACAAACGCGAGCGCAGCCGTTGCCACGCCACATCGCGGTTGCTGTGCTGACTGCGGCCATCTTGGCACTGCACCACAATGCCGGTTGGGATGTGCGTCAATCGCACCGCCGAGTCGGTTTTGTTGATGTGCTGACCGCCTGCGCCGCTGGCACGGAAGGTGTCGGTGCGCACATCCGAAGGGTTGATGTTGATCTCGATCGAATCGTCGATTTCGGGATACACAAAAAGCGATGCAAATGAGGTGTGGCGACCGCCCGAAGAGTCAAACGGGCTCTTGCGGACCAAGCGGTGCACCCCGGTTTCGGTGCGCAACAGACCAAACGCGTATTCGCCTTCGATTTTGAGGGTCGCGCCTTTGATGCCGGCGGTGTCCCCCGGTGTTTCGTCTTCCACGGTGGCTTTGAAGCCTTTGCGTTCAGCGTATTTGAGGTATTGGCGCAGCAACATGCTGGCCCAGTCGCAGGCTTCGGTGCCCCCTGCGCCGGCTTGGATGTCGACAAAGCAATTGAGGGGATCGGCCTCGTGGCGGAACATGCGGCGAAACTCAAGGTCTTCGACCAGTTTGGCCAATTTGCTGGCTTCGGCTTCGATGGTCAACAAACCCGCCTCATCGCCTTCGGCTTTGCTCATTTCAAAGAGCTCGAGGTTGTCGGCCAACTCGGTGGTCAGGTTGGTGATGGTGACCACCACGCTGTCCAGCGCTTTCTTTTCTTTGCCCAGTTCTTGGGCTTTTTTCGGGTCGTTCCAGACCGTGGGATCTTCGAGAGATGCGTTGACGGTTCTCAACCGTTCAGACTTGGCATCGTAGTCAAAGATACCCCCGTAACTCGTGGGTACGAGCGGTCAGGTCAGTGAGGGAGGTGCCGATTTGGTTGATGTGTTCTGCGTCCATGGGAAAAGTATCCGGTTCGGTAAACCAGAGATTTTCTCATGAGTTGGTCCTGCGACAGGCGCTGGCCGTCTTAAAACTGGCGGCCGTAGGAAAACATCAAGGCGGCATTTCCCAAAATTTTGAGCTGCACCGAATCATGGGGGCTCAGTTTGTAGCCCACAGCGGGAATGATGGCCGGATTGAAACCTTTGTAATTCAAAGGCACCTTGTTTTCATAGGGGGCGACATAGCCGTACATCAGGCCGGCCGTGACCTTGGCAAACAATTGCGGCACACCCAAGAGGTTGTTGTACTGTTGACCGGCGTAGACATACACCGAGGGCTGGCCAAACGAGTTGCTGAAAAAACTGACGCCACACAGCCGATCACCGGGCAATTGCTCCTCCACGGCCACCAAGACCACGTGCTTGTGTTCGGGGTTGTTGCTGAAGTGGTAGGTGTAAGGAGAAAACATGAACTCCCCACGGTGCGAGGGCGCCGGTGCATTTTTCACGGCCAAGCCATTGGGGCAGTACCGGGCTGGGCCTTCAGATTGAGCAAAGGCAGCAGCGGCGCACAAAGACAAAGTCGCAGCAAGACCGAGTGGGCGAAAGAGGCGCATAGGGGTTGGGGAAGGCGTTGAATTGGCTGGGATTCTAAAGCCTCAAGCGGCGGTGAATTCTTCGATCAGCGCCGCCAACTCTTGGGGCTGATCGTGGTGCAGCATGTGTCCCGCATCTTGAATCACGGCGAGGGTCAGGTTGGGCACACTTCTCAAGCGCTCATGAAATTCTTCGAGCGTGTAGCGCCCTTTCCACCATTGCCCCAAAGAGTCGTCGGAGGCTTCGACAGCCAGCACGGGTGCCGTGATGCGGCTGTACATCGCCAAGGCTTCTTCCACATGGAACAAATAGGGGTTGACCACTTTGTGCGCGGAGTCGCCCAAAATTTGCCACTGGCCATCGGCCCCAGGCTTTGCCCAATGCTGGGCCAACCAGTCGGCTTTGTCTTGTCCCAAGCGCCGGTTGGTTTTCATGAGGCGAGAGGCTACGCCTGCGGCATCGGCATAGGGTTTCAGGTTGTTTTCGCCTTGACGCTGTGCTTTGAGCTCATCCAACCATTGGCTCATGCGGCCAGGCGCTTGGGCCGGGCGCGAGGTCGGTAAGCCAAAGCCTTCTAAATTGACCAGTCGGCGAATGCGCTCTGGCCGAGCACCGGCATACATCATCACCACATTGCCCCCCATGCTGTGGCCCACCAAGTCGATGGCTTGGCCTGGGGAAATCGCGTCCAGCAAAGCGTCCATGTCGGCCAAATAGTCGGGGAACCAATAGCTGTCGGTGGCGGGCGCTTCGGTCAAGCCGTAGCCGCGCCAATCCATGGCGATGATGGGGCGCTTTTGCACATAGGCTTCACTAAAGGCATCCACCATGAATTGCCAAGAGGCGGCGACATCCATCCAGCCGTGGGCCAGCAGCAATGGGGCGGCGCCAATTGCAGAATTTCCCCACTGACGCACGTGGTAACGGCATCCGCGCAGGGGCACCCAAAAGCTGTGAGATTCGCGTTGAACTTGGTACATACTTTCGATCATAAGGAGACAAAACATGAGCGTCAGTCGCCATCAGGACCGCAGCACCCGCGTCAACCCTGACCGCTACAACGCCCTGCATCAGGGCTTTGGCTGGAAAGTGCCGCAGCAATTCAACATGGCCGAGGCCTGCTGCGGGCAATGGGCCGCCCAAACCCGCACGGCCCAGCGCACCGCGGTGCGTGAGCATGTGGCGGGGCAAGGCTTGGGCCGCAGCTGGACGTTTGCCCAACTGCAAGGCGATGCCAACCGCTTGAGCCGGGTTTTGAAGACACGCGGGGTGCAGCCCGGAGACCGGGTGGCGATCGTGATGCCCCAGCGCTTTGAAACCGCGGTGGCCTACATGGCGGTGTTGCAAATGGGCGCCGTGGCCATGCCCTTGTCCATGCTGTTTGGCCCCGATGCGCTGTCGTTTCGCCTGCAAGACAGCCAGACGCGTGTCGCGGTGTGTGACGAGTCCACTGTGCAAGCCTTGCTCGTAGCCAAGAAAGAATGTCCCGAATTGCAAACCTTGATAGGGGTGGGCGCAGCAGGCACGCAGGCGGATCTGGCTTATGAGTCCGCCATGGCCCAGAGCCCCGCCACCTTCTCGCGGGTGAAGACCTTGGCTGAAGACCCTGCGGTGTTGATTTACACCAGCGGCACCACGGGCAACCCCAAGGGGGCCTTGATTCCCCACCGTGCCCTCATCGGCAATCTCACGGGTTTTGTGTGCAGCCAAAACTGGTTTGGCTTTGATCCCGACCGACCTGAGCGGGTGTCGAAAGCGGTGTTTTGGTCACCCGCCGATTGGGCATGGACAGGGGGCTTGATGGACGCATTGCTGCCCAGCCTTTATTTTGGGCGCCCCATCGTGGCCTTCAACGGTCGATTTGCCCCAGAGACCGCATTTGAGATTTTGCAAGCGCACCAAGTGACGCACACCTTTTTGTTCCCCACGGCGCTGAAGGCCATGATGAAGGCGGTGCCGGTGGTGCACGGGCGCTACCGCCTGCAACTGCAAGCCATGATGAGTGCCGGCGAAGCGGTGGGGGACGCGGTGTTTGACTATTGCCAACAACAGTTGGGCGTCACCGTCAATGAGATGTTTGGCCAAACCGAAATCAACTACGTGGTGGGCAATTGCGCCCGCTTGTGGCCGGCAAAACCCGGCAGCATGGGCAAAGGCTATCCGGGCCATCAGGTCGGCGTGATCGATGAGGCTGGCCACTTGTGTCCTTCTGGTGTGGCCGGCGAAGTGGCGGTCAACCGGTTTGATGTGCATGGCCATCCCGATCCGGTGTTCTTTTTGGGGTACTGGCGCAACGACAAAGCCACACACAACAAATACACCGGCGATTGGTGCCGCACCGGCGACATGGCGGTGGCTGACGAAGACGGCTACCTCTGGTACCAAGGGCGCACCGACGACATGTTCAAGTCGGCCGGCTACCGAATTGGCCCCGGTGAAATTGAAAACTGTTTGGTCAAGCACCCCGCAGTGGCCAATGCGGCGGTGGTGCCCAAACCCGACAAAGACCGCGGTGCCTTGGTCAAAGCCTATGTGGTTTTGTCGCCGCTGTGGTTGGGACGCAGGCCCCAAGGGGCCGGGCAGGCGGCGTTTGACGACGACGTGCGTCAGAGCTTGCAAGCGCATGTGCGGGGCTTGTTGGCGCCTTATGAATACCCCAAAGAAATCGAGTTCATCGACCAACTGCCCATGACCACCACGGGCAAAGTGCAACGCCGTGTGTTGCGTTTGCAAGAGGAGGCGCGAGTCACCCCAGTGCCAGGGGATCGGGCTTGAGCCATGACAAAATAAGACGGTGGCGCTGGCAGACCCTTGAACCGATGCATCTGTGTGACAAAGGTTTTCAAGCCCCAGGCCTCCCTTGCTGAAGTTCACCACAGGAAACCCCATGAAACTCGTTCAACTCGGTCAATCTGACTTGCATGTAACCCCGGTCTGTTTGGGCACCATGACATTTGGTGAGCAAGTCAATGAAGCCGACTCCCACGCCATCTTGGACCGATCGCTCGAGGCGGGCATCAACTTCATTGACACCGCAGAGATGTATGCCGTGCCTGCCACAGAGGCCACATGTGGCTTTACCGAAACCTATATTGGCAACTGGTTCGCCAAGCACCCCGGCGTGCGTCAAAAAATGGTGCTGGCTACCAAAGTGGCCGGTCCCTCTCGCGGCATGCCCTGGATTCGCGAAGGTTCGGGCATGACCGGCCAAGACATCTTGAGCGCATGCGAAGGCAGCTTGCGTCGGCTGAAAACCGATGTGATCGACCTGTATCAAATCCACTGGCCCGAGCGCCATGTGCCCGCCTTTGGCATGGTTTATTTTGATCCCGCCAAAGACAAATCACTCACCCCGATTCGTGAGCAACTGGAGGCCTTGGCCAAGTTGGTGAAGGCCGGCAAGGTGCGTTACATCGGCTTGTCCAACGAAACACCTTATGGGGTGCACGAGTTTGTTCGCTTGGCTGAGCAACATGGCTTGCCCCGAGTGGCCTCCGTGCAAAACCCCTATTGCTTGGTGAACCGAACCTACGACAACGGCTTGGACGAAACTTGCCACCGTTTGCAGGTCTCGATGTTGGCTTATTCGCCCTTGGGCTTTGGTCTGTTGACTGGCAAATACGACCAGGTCGATTTGACGGGCCCGCTGATCCCCGATGGCGGACGCATTGCGCGTTATGACTCGATGCGCAAACAGCGTTGGGGCCGACCTGAAGCCTTGGTGGCGGCCCGCCGCTACAACCAATTGGCGCGTGACCACGGCATGACCCCGACCCAAATGGCGCTGGCGTTTTGCTACCACCGCTGGAGTGTGGCCAGCACCATCATTGGGGTCACCTCGGTGGCGCAGTTGAACGAAGATTTGGCCGCATGGGCCACCGAATTGAGCCCCGATGTGCTCAAGGCCATCGACGCCATCCGTTGGGAAATGCGCGACCCGGCACTGTGATTTGGCGGCATGGCCAAGAAAGAAAAAGTCAGCGAAACCCCGGCCACGGCGCTCCTGCGCGCGCACGGGGTGGACTTCACAGAGCACAGCTACGAGTATCTTGAGCACGGCGGTGCGCAGCACAGTGCCCAAGTGCTTGGCATGGACCCTTTCAGCGTGGTCAAAACCTTGATCATGCAAGACCAAGACGCTCAGCCCTTGGTGGTCTTGATGCATGGCAACCGCAAAGTGTCGACCAAAAATTTGGCCCGGCAACTGGGATTAAAAGCCATAGAGCCTTGTGCGCCCGAGGTGGCCAATCGGCACAGTGGGTATTGGGTGGGCGGCACATCGCCTTTTGCCACTCGACGTGCCATGCCGGTTTACATTGAGGAAAGCATCTTGGCTTTGCCGCGCATTTGCATCAATGGTGGCCGTCGTGGCTATTTGGTGGGCCTCGACCCTCAAGTGTGTGTGCGTCTGTTGAATGCAAAACCGGTGAACTGCGCACTGGCAGAATAACAACCGTTCGATCAACGCGGAAAATAAAAATGATGGATTTCCTGTTGCCAGCGCTTGCCGTGCTGGTCAGTTATTTGATGGGCTCGCTCAGTTTTGCCGTGATCATCAGCCGATGGATGGGCCTGAGTGATCCCCGCAGCTACGGCAGCAAAAATCCCGGCGCCACCAATGTGTTGCGCTCCGGCAGCAAAAAGGCCGCTATTTTGACTTTGCTGCTCGACGCGGTGAAGGGTTGGGTGCCGGTGGCCTTGGTGTTGGCCTTTGGCGCGCCTTACGGCTTGGGTGTCGGGGTGGCCGCCTTGTGTGGCTTGGCCGCTTTTCTGGGCCATTTGTTCCCGGTATTTTTTGGTTTTGTCGGGGGCAAAGGCGTCGCCACGGCGGTGGGCGTGCTGTTGGGCGTGAACGGGGGCTTGGCCTTGGCCACGGTGTTGAGCTTTGCCATCGTGGTGTATTTCAGCCGCTACGTGTCATTGGCCTCGATCGTGGCGGCCGTTTTTGCGCCGGTGTTTTATCTGTTTGGCGACGGGGTTGCTTGGGATGCAAATGGCACCGAAGTGTTCAGCTTGGCGGTGATGGCGATCTTGCTGGTGTGGCGGCACCGCGAGAACATCAACCGATTGATCGCGGGCACCGAGTCTCAATTGGGGCAGAAAAAAGCATGAACCAAGATTTGCAAAGGCTGCACGTGGCCGCAAGGTACAGCGAGGCGGCTGTTTTCAACGGCGTGGTCTATCTGGCTGGTATGGTGCCCGAGTGCGAGGCCACCGACATCCGCAGCCAAACTGCCGATGTGCTGCGCCAAGTGGAGCTGCGTTTGGCCGAAGCCGGCAGTGACAAAACCCGCATCTTGCGCACGCAGATTTATCTGAAAGACATCGCTGACATTTCGGCCATGAATGAAGTCTGGGACGCTTGGGTGGTGACCGGCAGCGCCCCGCCCAGAGCCACCGTTGAAGCCGCACTGGCTGACCCAACTTACCGCATAGAAATAGTGGTCACTGCGGCGCAAAAGCGCTGAACAGCAGCGCAACAAAAAGGGCCTCCGAAGAGGCCCTTTTTCGTTTGAAGTGTTTCGATTTAGGTATTTCGATTCAGGTGTTTCGATTCAGGCGTTTCGTCCCAAACCTTTTTGGGTCCCTCAATCACATCCGTTCAAAGATGGCGGCAATGCCTTGACCGCCGCCAATGCACATGGTCACCAAGGCATAGCGACCCTGCACGCGTTGCAACTCGTGCAAGGCTTTCACGGTGATCAAGGCGCCGGTGGCACCGATCGGGTGACCCAGTGAAATGCCCGAGCCATTGGGGTTGACCTTGGCCGGGTCCAAGCCCAGCTCACGGGTCACGGCGCAGGCTTGGGCCGCAAAGGCTTCGTTGGCTTCGATCACATCCAAATCGTTCACGCTCAGGCCGGTCTTTTTCAGCACCGCTTGCGTGGCCGAGATGGGGCCCACCCCCATGATCTTGGGGTCGAGCCCGGTGTGTGCATAACCCACCAAACGGGCCATGGGCTTTGCGCCACGGGCCTTGGCGGTGCCCGTTTCCATGAGCACCAGGGCGGCTGCAGCATCGTTGATGCCCGAGGCATTGCCCGCAGTCACGGTGCCGTTTTCTTTCAGAAAAACCGGCTTGAGTTTGGCCATGTCTTCGATCTTGCAACCGGCGCGAAAGTGCTCGTCGGTGGCGTAGGCCACTTCGCCTTTTTTGCTCTTCAGCATGACCGGGACAATTTGGTCTTTGAAGTAACCGGCGGCGGTGGCGCGCTCGGCGCGGTTGTGGCTTTCTACGGCCAGTGCGTCTTGCATTTCGCGGGTGATGCCGTATTTGGCCGACACATTCTCCGCCGTCACGCCCATGTGGATGGTGTGGAAGGGGTCATGCAAGGCGCCCACCACCATGTCGACCATCTTGGTATCGCCCATGCGTGCGCCCCAACGTGCGCTCAAGCTGGCGTAGGGGCCCCGGCTCATGTTTTCGGCGCCACCACCGATGGCGATGTCACAGTCGCCCAGCAAAATCGACTGGCTGGCATTGACGATGGCTTGCAGGCCCGAGCCGCACAAACGGTTCACGTTGAAGGCGGGTGTGCTTTCAGCGCAGCCGCCGTTGATGGCCGCCACGCGCGACAAATACATGTCTTTGGGTTCGGTGTTGACGACATGGCCAAACACCACATGGCCGACGTCTTTGCCGTCGGTGGCGGCGCGGGACAAGGCCTCGCGCACCACTTGCGCCGCCAATTCGGTGGGCGCGATGTCTTTCAGGCTGCCGCCGTAAGTACCAATGGCGGTGCGCACACCGCTGACCACAACAACTTCACGACTCATGGGATATCTCCAGAATTTAAGAATAGAAATGAGAAACCGCAAGCAGTGTCAGGCGCAATCACTACATTGACCTGACAGCCCGGCAAGGCTTCGGGCCAAGAATTCAGCCCCGCACGTCGGCGATTGGCTGTTGGCCAAAATCGGGCCGAGCCAGATAGGCCAAAACCTGTTGGGCCGCTTGCTGGGCGGTGCTGAGCAGGCCCTTGTCTTTGAGCTGCTTGAACCGGTCTTGGTCAGGGAACGCGTCAGGGTTTGCGCCCCGCAGTTGCACCTGCATGTCGGTGTCAATGACTCCAGGGGCCAAAGAGCAAACGCGCGCGCCGTGCGGCTTGAGGGCTTCGTCCAGCGCCAAGCAACGGGTGAAATGGTCCATGCCTGCCTTGGCCGCGCAATAGCCGGCTTGCGAGGCCATGGGATTGCGCCCCAATCCGGAAGAAATATTGAGCACTCGGCGAGGCACATGCCAGAGCTCTGTGGCGCCCAAAAACGCAGCGCACAACTGCATGGGGGCTTCCAGTCCCACCCGCAAGGCTTGCGCCAGATCGTGGGGATCGGCTTGGCTCAAAGGCCCAATGCGGGGAATCACGCCCGCGTTGTTGATCAGCGTCGCGCTGGCGTAAGCCGCAGGATTTAAGTCAGCGAGCCAATCCTTCAGCTGCTGGCTGGCGCGCGGTCCATTGGCCAAGTCCAGCGTCCACTGAGTCAAGGCGCAGGAGGCTTGCTGGGCGGCAGTGGTCAGTGCGTCATTGGCCTGCCGTGAAATGCACAGCAGTTGGTGATGTGGAGCGAGCAATTGCTGCGCCATGGCCAAGCCCATGCCTCTGGAGGCGCCGGTCAAGATGTAGAGGTGTGTTGTCATGGCTGAAATGTGCGCGAAAAAACGGTGCCAACAGTTGCCGCAGTTGACAGCTCAATGGCCCTGCGCGGCCCTGATCCGATTGACTTGCAGCGGGGTGACCTCGCTGGCCTGGTTGCCCCATTGGGTACGCAGGTGGGTGAGGACGGCAGAAATGTCACGGTCGTCCAACTCCAAGACGGCGGGAGGCATGCCGAAAGGCCGAGGGTGCCCTGCCGTGGCGGGCCCATAGCCCCCGTACAAAACCATTTGCACCAAATTGGTCGGGTCGTTCAGCAGCACGGCGCGGTTGCCCGCCAGCGCCGGGTAGGCGACTTGGCCCGAGGGCGTGGTGACGCCTTGCCCTTGCTCGCCGTGACATTGCACGCAATGCCGCTCGTAGACTTTGAGCCCTTTTTCTGCGGTCATCGCCCCGACTTGCGCACGCGGTGCGGGCGGGCTGGGCTGGGTGTTTTGTTGTGCGCGGTGTTGCAGGTAAACCGCCATCGCGCGCAAATCTGTCTCGCTCATGTATTGGGTGCCATGCTGCACCACCTCGGCCATGGGCCCGCTGGTTTGGGCATGGGCAGACTCGCCGGTGCGCAGCAATTGCACGATGCGGGGCAAGGGCGTGCTGGCCAAGCCGGTCTCGGCATCGCGGGTCAGGTCGGGGGCGTACCAGTTGATCACCGGCATCAGCCCGCCCGACAAATCGTGCACTTCGCCACTGGCCCCGAGTGCATTGCGTGGGCTGTGGCAGGCCGCGCAATGGCCCAAACCGGTGACCAGATAGGCGCCCCGGTTCCATTCAGCGGTTTGTGCAGGGTCGGCTTGGAAGGGCGTGGGCTTGAAAAACAGCGTGCGCCAAACCGCCAATGCGGCTTGGGTGCCCACGGGCCACACCAAGGTGTGCGCGGGGGTGGGCTGGTGGACAGGGGGCAAGCTTTGGAAAAACGCCAGCAGATCGTCGCTGTCTGCGCGGGTGATGACACTGGTGTGGTTGTAGGGAAAAGCGGGCGCCAGCAAGCGCCCGTCGCGGGAACGGCCGTGGTGCAAGGCTTGCCAGAAATCTTGCGTTGTCCAGTGGCCAATGCCCGTCTCGTTGTCGGGGGTCAAGTTGCTGCTGTAAACCGCGCCAAACGGCGTCTCAATTCGTCGACCACCCGCCATGGGCGGCAATCCGCGCGCACTGTGGCAGGCCACGCAGTTGCCCGCCCGCGCCAGATATTGGCCGCGTTCGATGCTTGCCTTTTTTTCGAAGTCACTCCGTTCGGCTAAATCCGTGAGGGCGGGTGTCGGGCGGGCAGACAGGCGCCACGTGTCGCCCCAGTTGTCCCACACCACGCCAATAGCCAACACACCTACAGCCAAGCACAAGCCTGAAACAAGACGGCCTATCAGGCGGTTTTTCATGGCGTGCCTTTCGTGGCCACGGGCAACTCAGGGGCGCTGCCACAGCGCAGGGCGGCTGGCAAGGCGGGGCCTGCCGGAGGGCGCGCTGCGGCTTGGGTGTCGGCCGGCAAGGGCTGGCGTGCCAGCCAACTTGAAATGGCAATCAAGTCTTCGGGCGGGATGCGTTTGACCACCTCGGCCATGCAATCGGGCGCATGGGCCTTGCGCTGCCCGGTCTGCCAAGCGCCCAATTGCGCGTTCAGATAGTCAAGGGGCAGCCCCAGCAAACCGGGCACATGCGGTTGCACCCCCGTCAGGCGCACACCATGGCACTGCGTGCAAGCGGGCAGACCTCGGGCGGCATCGCCTTGGGTGACCCATTGCTGACCGCGGGCCAAGCGTTCGGGCGATATCGCATTGCTGGCGCTGGGCGGAGGGTAGGGCAATGACAGCGCGGCAAAGTACCGTGCCATCTCGGCCATGTACTCGTCTGACAGGGGGTCGATCAGGCGCGTCATCAACTCATAGTGGCGGCGGCCTTGCGCAAAATTGCGCAATTGGTTGTGCAAATATCCGGCGGGTTTGCCCGCCAGGCGGGGGTAATACCCATCGGGCCCAGCCCGGCCTTGGTCGCCATGGCAGGCGGTGCAAGCGCGGGTTCGCTCGGCCATAGAGTCTTCAAACCGTGCCGATTTTGCCGTCTCTGAGCGTGGGCTGGCGGGCGCAGCAACGGGCGCGGCCGTCTGAGCCCAGACGCTCACGCACAGCAGCCAGAGCCCGCTGGCGACGCCGATATTTATCAAATTCATCAACTTCAAAGAACGCCTCATGCCTTGAAGATAACCGAAGCGGCGACAATATCGGGTGATGCCGCTGGTCCAATGGGCTTCAGCGGTCTTTGTTTTCAGAGCCATTTCTCCATTTCACACCCACCATGTCCGATATCCAAGTTCGCTTCGCCACCCTGAAAGACGCGCCCGCCGTGGCGGCATTGCATGTGAAGGCCTGCCGCGCCGCCTATGCGGGACAAGTCCCCGACACACATTGGAACGCGACCCCCATGCCCAAGCGGGTGTCGTTTTGGAAAGAAGCCATTGAATACGGCGAGCCGCAAGTCATCGTGGCCACCGAAGGCGCAGATGTTGTGGGCTTTGTCGGTTTTGATCGATCCCGCGATCCCAAGTCAAAAAATACCACCGGTGAAATTTGGGCGATTTACGCGGCGCCTGAGCGTTTGGGCCAGGGCATTGGCTTGGCCTTGTGGGACGCGGCGCGCGAAGGACTTGAAGACGAAGGCTGCACCGACGTCACGGTGTGGTTGCCTTTGTTGCACGAACAAACATTGCGTTTTCACGACCTTGCTGGCTTCAAGCGCGAGATGAACACCGCCCGTACCGTGCCTTTGGGCGGTGTCAAGGTGGAAGAAGTGCGCTTGAAACGCAAGCTGGCTTGATGAACGGCCATCGGCCATCGGCCTGACTTTGGCCCCCGCTGACCTCCCTCACCGCATGCTCATGAGCCCGCCGGGAGCCCGTATTTTGTTGGCCCCCATGGAAGGGTTGTTGGACCACACCTTGCGCGACATGCTGACGCGAGTGGGTGGCGTGGACCTGTGTGTCTCTGAGTTCATTCGGGTCACCAACACCGTGTTGCCCCGGCGTGCTTTCATTCGCGTGGCCCCTGAGTTGCTGAACGACAGCCGCACGGTGGCAGGGGTGCCCGTCAAAGTGCAACTATTGGGGTCTGACCCCGATTTATTGGCGGCGAATGCCGTGGCTTTGGCGGAGTTGGGCCCGGCGGGCATTGACTTGAATTTTGGTTGTCCAGCCAAGACCGTCAACCAGCACCGCGGGGGTGCGGTTTTGTTGGACGAGCCCGAGTTGGTGGGGCAGATCGTGGCCGCCGTGCGCCGCGCTGTGCCGGCGCACATTCCGGTCTCGGCCAAGATGCGCTTGGGCTACAACGACGACACGCGTGCCGAAGAGTGTGCCCTGGCCATAGAAGCGGCCGGCGCCAGTGAACTGGTGGTGCATGCCCGCACCAAGGCGCATGGTTATCGCCCCCCCGCTTACTGGGAACGCATTGCCGACTTGCGCCAATGTGTGCGTCTGCCCATCGTGGCCAATGGCGAAATCTGGACGCTGGAAGACGCCTTGCGTTGCCGTGCCGTGACCGGCTGCGATCGCTTGATGATTGGGCGCGGCATGGTGGCAGATCCGGGTTTGGCCTTGGCAATTGCGCAGCACGATGCTTTGGGGTCTTCAGGCGCTCTGACGAGTGCCGTGGCCTGGAGCCAAATCGTGCGATTGATGCGCTTGTTTTGGCAGGGCATCGCGCTCAGGGTGGCACCGAGGCACCGGGCGGGACGTCTCAAACAATGGCTGAATTATTTGCGCCGTGTTTACCCGGAGGCGCAAGAGGCGTTTGACCAATTGCGGTTGCTGAATGACCCTGCAAAAATTGAGCAGTGGCTGGCCCTTCAGGCGCCAGACGGCAGCCCCAAGTGACGGGCCACTTCAGCGCGCAGCTGAGCCAGCTGGGGCGCAATTTTTGAATAGGCCGCCTTGACGTCTGCGGGCGCACCTTGTTTGCTGAGCTGTTCGACCTGCACCACCCCATCGACCAAACTGTCTACACAAAACACTGGGGCGAACCCCTTGAGTTGGTGCAACAAAAAATTTGCACTGGGGACGTCCCCCGCCTCTAAATGCGTGGCAATGCGGGGCAAGTCATCCCCCAAAGTTTGGTGCAAGGTGTGCAGCAGGGTGTTCACCCCGTCCGCATCACCAATGAATTCCATGGCCCGTTCAACAGACAGGTATTGGGGCGCAAGCGGGGCGTGCATAGGGGCTTCCTTGGGGTGAGGTCTTCAGGGCGTGACCGCTGAAGTGTCCAGCAAAGCGGCCAGACCCCTCTCGGGTTCAAAGCGTTTGTTTTTAAACATCAGCCGGGTCGGTCCCGGAAACGCCCGCTGCCGAACCGAATGCTGGGGGTCGCCGGGATAGCAAATGGTGCGAATGCCGTCTTGGTCAAACGGCTCGGGCTCAATGATGGGCGGTGGACGACGATGGGCCTCTGCGAGGGCGCTGGCGCTGTCTGCATGGCGGGCCAATTGCACCAAGCCCATGATTTGCGGTGGCGCCAACTCGATCTGGTGTTCCCAGTAGCGCACCAAGGCTTCGCGTGGGGTGGTCCACCAAGCTTCCGTGGTCTCGTGGTTGTCGTGTTCGGCGGTTTGGCCTTCAGGCACTCGGGCGATGAAAAAGCGGGTGTCAAAACGTTTACTGGTCACCGAGGCTTGGCGCGGCGTGATCCAGCGCGTCCAAGGGACCAAATCGTG
>JACCEE010244091.1_pt1 | contig 43853 bp, 83 predicted proteins | sample 7449931 | NCBI WGS metagenome assembly JACCEE01 (sample SAMN15323457, study PRJNA562643) | freshwater metagenome | isolation source: river surface water | place: USA:Blue River Watershed | collected 2017-08-19 | reverse complement strand
TGCAAAAGATAACTGTTCCCACATTGGTCTGTCAAGTATAAGCTTATTATTATTAGTCATTTAATACCTCTTGTATATCATTTTCATTAATTATGAACATTGTATCATATAAATAAAGTACATTGTTATCATCAATATTAACCACTCTATCTATTGTCATTTTGCTTTCTAAATCTTCATTATCAGTTACTTTTAGAATGATATTACGCAAAGTTTCTCCTATTGGTTGAACTAAACATAATCGCACTATTTTGCATAATTGCAGATGGTTTTCCACTATCTCCAATACACCCGTTTGATTGTGACACTGTTCCAACTGTAGTTACTGTTCCTAATGTAGGTAATGAACTTACTCCTACACTTCCACCTACTCTTAATTGTCCAGTTGTATCAAAAGTAAATCTACTAATTACATTTTTTAAAGCTTTTATTGTAGAATCTAAGCCTAAATCACCGAATAAATTTTTTACCATTTTTAATCTCCTGTTACTAAATTAAAAGTTATATCGCCATTTGTTGTGTCTAACCATAATGCTTTATTTCCAGTTGCTACACTAGGCTCTACATCTTGAATAAAAACATTTTGAACGCCACTCCCGCCACCGCTATTTGCTTCAACTTCTTTAATTTTTGCACCAACCGCAGTTGCAAAATCTGATAATCTTTCTTGTAGTTCCATAACTACACCAATGCAGCATTAAAAACCGCAACTAAATCAGTATCAGGATTACCAATGCCAATATTTGTACACGCTTGTAATTTTTCAGGTGTTGTTAATGTTTGAACATCATCGAATCTTACTCTTTTTGTAACAGCAGTTGATAGACTTACTCCGAGTGTTTCGTCTGATTCTACATAAGTTGCAATTTCTTTTAAAGTATTTAAAGCTTCAGGTACGCCTACACCCATAATTTCAGTTTTAAGAGAATCTATCGCAGTTGTAATATCTGATTGTGTTGCCTTACTTGAAGCTAATGTAAAAATTTCATTTAATGCACCAACTAAATTACTTTTTTGAGTTGTATTTAGTGATGATAAATCGCCTTTTGCAGTTTTTAAAGCTTTTATATCTGCTCCAATAGCTTGTATTACTGAACTTAACCTTTGTTCTAAAGTTGCCATATTTATTCCTTATTTAGTATGTATATCGCTTGTAAATCTGTATTTAATGTACTTGTATCAATTTCAATACGACTTGCAAAATCTTGTTTTTGCTCTTCTGTTAAATCTGAATAAGCAAAAGTATCGCCCTTGTCTCCTTTTGCACCTCTAATCCCTTGTATTCCTACATCAATTATGCTCATTGATATTGCGGTTTCTTCTGCAATAGATAATATTTCAGTGTCGGGCTTAATTATAGTTATTGAAACTATTTGATTATCTACATTGATAAAATCAGACATTTATAGCCTTACTACTACTTTTAAAATAAAAGATTTTGAAGACCTTTTAAAACCCAAAGGGTCGGTGAATTCAATATCAACATCATAAGCTCCAATTTTAAAAGCAGTAGTATCTTTTATAACAATAGAAAATATACCAGATGTTTCATCTACTGTTAAGTAACTATTTGGGTCGCTTTCAGTCGATAAAATGTTAAATAAAACTTCTTTATTTATTTGATTTATTGCATCTATGTCAATAATAACTCCAGTTAAATCAACAGGAGTTATACCATCACTTTGTTTATAATTAATTTGCCAAGTGATACTATCTCCTATTTTATGCACTATTATGTTACTCATTCTGATTTACCTTTTTTTGTTCTTCCTACTGACTCAATCATCCCTGAACCGAAATAAAAGGCAACAATTGTTATCATTATTTCCCCCAGCCACATTTCATTCGCGAATTTCAATGATTCTCTTACATTTTCCATATTTACCCAACCATACAATGAACCCAAAATTCCATTTATCATAATAAATAAATAAACAAAAGTAAACATCAAAGCTAAGTACCTTTGAGCTAATTTAAAAGGTGCATAAGCATTTAATAAGGTAGCTTTTGCATTTGTTTTTGCTTCAATGATTTTTACTTCATTATCTGCTTTTTCTTCATCTGAAGTCCAAGCTTCATCTATCAAGTCAAGTCCTTTTTTAACTACATCCCCACTACCAAAAATATTACTTAATATACCTAGCACTTTAATCCTTTTTAATAAAATTTAAAATTTGCTTTAGCGATGTTTCCACACTATCAAATCGTCCATCTATGTGTTTCTCAAACTGTCTAAACATTTCTTTAGATAGATACTTTTCATCAACTTCTTTAGCTGTTATAGCTAATTCTGCTTTAGTATTTAATCTCACCAAGTCGTCCCCGTGAGTATCTAATCTTCGATGGTAAGCGTCCATTTTATTATGTAACGATTCATTGTCTTTAGTTATCGTATCTACCTTGCCTTTATAATATCCAACTGTAATGAAAAATATCACTATTGTTACTAAATTTGCTATTATCCACCCGCTAAATTCCATAAAATACCTTTAAAATAATATAAGCATTGCAAATAAAATGAATAAATCCGTAGTATAATTCTTGCGTTTCCCATTTGCCAACTATTGAAATAAATTTATTTTTATAGTTAAATGATTTTTTTCTACTTAAATAACAAGCTAAAGGAAAGCCAACTCCATACATAATAGAAATTATAATGTATTCTAAATATGAAATATAATCAAATAGAAATAATGATAAATATATAAATAATGCCCAAATCATACCTCTAAAGTATAAAGCCAAGTTGCAATATTTAAAATAACTTACTTTTTCTTTAACGATAAAATTAGCCATATAATGAATAAAAGGAAATTTATACCCTTCTTTGTCCTCATATTCTTTTTGTAGATTAGTATTTTCAGGATAACATAATGAACCTACCCATTTACCCCATCCGAAAGATTCACCTATTAAAAATCCGATAGAAGTTAATAATCCGATATACCATGTAGTTAATAACCCAAATAATAATCCTAAATATAAAGCATAAATTATTGTTCCAGTTATTGCGAACTTAGAGATATAAAAAATATCTCCAGTTCCACGCCATCTGTTTAAAAATGGAATTAATACAGTTAATAATAAAATTTCCATTTATAAACCTTTTAAAAATGATATATATATTTCTCTTTTATTTATTACTTCCCATTTAGAACTTTCTTCAGGGATTAATTCTAAACCTAAATCATGCCTAATCTTATATGAATTTACCCAATCAGTTTGTATTAAGTATTGATTAGCTTCTTGAATCTTTAAGTTAAGTATTTGAGTTTCAATTTCTAAATCTGTTCTAAACTCTTTGATTATAAACTTTTCATTTTCATAACAATTAGCGTTTATATTAATTGCTTCTTGCCAAACCTTTTCACTTACTTCAATATTTGGAGTTGGTATTTCTAAATGAATGTTATCATCATACCAACCCAACAGTTTATTTGTATCTTTGTCTAAATGTGCGTATTTCATATTTTCTCCTTAAAATCCTATTGCAAACCATCTAATTTGTGTAATTGATGAGTCTACATCATTATTAGTGATTGACAAATTTGATGTAGTAGATGCTCTTACAAAAGGAACATATAGATCATTGTTTGTTGATGCACTTAGAATCGCAACATCTGAATAAAAAATATCATTTGGAAATGCTATTGGAAATGTAATATTTAAAGTTTCACCAGGAGCTATATTTGTAGTTGACCTACCCCATTGCATAATTACACCATTTGGTAAATATGTATATCCAGCAGAAACATTTATATTGGATGCTAAATCTTTACTTCTTGAAACAAACCTATAAAAAGCATTACCATCCGATTGTAAAATCAAAACTTCTCCAGCTAAAACTGTAAGTCTTGATAGGTCTGTGCTATTTCCATTTGTGACAAGTGATAATATTCCTGTTCCAGCATTATTAATTATAAATAAATCACCTGAATTAATTGTATCAACTGTAGGCAAAGTTATGTTAAATGTTCCACTACAAACTAAAACTTTATTTTTGTGTGTAGCATCAAGAGTGAATGAAGTACTAAGAGCAGGTGACTGAGTATTAAGTCCTACTGATATGTTTGCACTACCATCAAATGCCACCCCGTTTATTGTTCTAGATGTTTCTAGTTTAGTAGCAGTTGCTGAATTTCCAGTAATATTACCAACTATGTTAGAAATAAATGTTTTAGTTCCGCCTATTGTTTCATTACCATAATTATTTACTTTTAAATTCCAGTTACCTAATGCTAAATTCCAATATAAAGAACTAACATATGTTGGATTTTGTCCAGTTAAATGAGTTAATTTGCAAATATAATAAATTCCACTTACGCTTACTGTTTGCCCTAATGTATATCCTTGTGAAATCCAATCACCTTGATAGTCGGCTAAACCTTGTGCAATAGTCGCATTTGTATTTAGTTCTGTACTCATTGCATTAGCTTCCGTTTTCCAAAGTTGCATTTGAGTAGACCAACCATTACCCAATATTCCAAAGTTTAATTCAGCTGCGGCACTAAATGCAGCCCAATCTTCTTGGGTTGGATAATCTACTTCTTTTGGAAAATCTAAAGTAGGTAAAGTAGCTGTTATTTGAGTTGCCATTTATATCCTTTTATTTTAATTATATCATTTCTATAACTGTCCAGCTTAGAACAGTTTTATCATTATTTGTAGCCAAAGGTTCAACCGATTCATAAACTCCAAGAGTCACTATATTTTCATACACTGAATTTGGATTATTATCAATAATAAAAGCCATAACAGTATCTTCATAGTTTTCGATTATTCTTAATGTATTCATTGTAATATCCGAACTAACAGAAGTTTCAAAATCGTGATATTTTCGCTTAGCCCTTGATGTAATGGTTGTTATTCCAAATTTATCTGTGTCCTTAATAGTATAAGAGGTTCTTCCAAGTTTTACACCCTCTTTAGTTTTACCCATTTGTGTACTTCTGCCACCAACCATAAAACCAACTTGAACATTAGAATATGAACCTTTAGAAAAAGTTACTTTAATTTTACTGCCAAACAAAGGCAAATAAAATACTTTTGACTTACTAGAATAATCTATAAATTTGGCGTGAATCCAGTTTAAATAAGAAGGAAGTCCCTCTCTTCTAGGATTACTAAAAGTTTCAGTAAAAACAACATTATCTAAAGAATCTAAAACTTCGACTAAAATAGAAGTTCCTTTAAAATATCCAATTACTAAAGTTTCGATTCCTATCTTATCAAAAGTAACTACAAAATCAGAATTCACAACTGTTAAAGTTTGACTTCTCAAGTCTATTAAACTCCAATAATTAGATGTTCCCCATTTAGTCCAATGCGGACTATCTTCTTTCGGTTCAAAATTTAAACTTCCAGCAAAAGAACAAATCCAAATATGGTTACCATAGATAGCTTTATCGCCTACTATATAAGTAGTTGCATCGCTCCAATCGGCATATTCAGGGGTTAGCTGTGGACTAGTATATGCTGTTATTGTTTGAGGTACAAATTCCATTACACAGTCACATACTTTCCAACCATTAAGATTGTATCCTTATCAAAAATATATGTATGTCCAGTTTGCAAATTAGAAATAGCATCATATGTTGTCATAAATTTAACTGTTCCATCTATTGATAACATTACACCTTCTGTTTTAATTTTAGTAATAGTTGCAGTTGGAAATTTAGTCAAAATACTTGCTGTTGTTGTTGGAGTATTTGCTAAGCATTGAAAACCTCCAAGTGCTTCGAATGCGTCCGTTTGAATTGCCATTTTACAATCCTTTTTTATTTAATTATAACATAGGTAGAACCTATGCTATTGAAGCTCTTTGAAGCTGTAAAGTTTTATTGCTGTTTGCTGTCTGTCTAGTATTTAATTGGTTTAAATAAACTAATTCATTCTTAACATCGTTTAATGCTTTTACGATTACGCTATCTTCATTGAAACTGATTTTTAAAGTATCGTTAATTGTTCCTAAAGTTACATCTTCTGCATTAATCACACCTTCAAACTTATTAGATACTACTTTTTTAGCAAATTCAATTTCTGCTGAACTTTTAGCAGTTCTTGCAACTGTGTCTAAGTAAGATTGAGCAGATGCAATAGTCGCATTTCCAATAGATGTTAAATCATCACTTCCTATTTTAATTGCTTCAATCATTTCATTAAATGAAGTGCTAAAGTCTTTAAATGTTGTTGTTTTAATTAAAGATGAATTAATTGAAGATACAAAATCTTTTAAACTATCTATTAATGAAGTTCTATTTTCTACTTTTATATCTGCAGTTTTATCTGCAGTTTCTATTATTTCAGCAAAAGACTCATTTAGTAAAATTAATCTTCCGTATAATTCCTGCCCTGATTCTGTAGAAACATCTAAGCCTTTAACTAAATCTGTAAATCCTTGTTTTGTTGTAGGCATAGTCATATTTAATTTATCAAATTCTTTAGCTAATTCTTGACTTTTAAATGCCAACTGTTCTGATTCACTTAAAAAGTTTTCAAAATATGAATTTATTGCATTTGAAAATTCCTCAATTCCACCAGCACCATTTATTGATTCGAAACCTAATGCTTCTTCATTTACTCCCGTGAATTTGATTGAACTTCTTAAAAAATCAAGCCCTTTGTATGACTCGTAAAGTTCCTCTGCTGTTCCAGTTAAGCTTTTAACTATTTGAATTAAGTTATTATCAACTCCGTATAGCGCTTCATCTGTTTTTACAATTGATTGATAAAGTGCTTCAAATCCGACATCGCCTTGTTTGTTCATAATATCTGTATATGATATTTTTTCAAAAGTTTTACCTAGTCTATCAGTATAATAATCTGCTTGTTCTATCCCACTTGCAACTCTTGTCATCGTAGTAAATAAGCCTTCTCCAATAGCCTGAAACTCCACTAACACTGGGAATGTTGAACCAGCTAATTGGTCGCCTATTTTTCCAAATATAGAAGTTAATGTACTTTGAATTTCTGAACCACTTAAACCCTTTAAAGACACTTTCCCAATTGATACTACAAAATTATTTAATTGACTTTCAATTTTTTCACTACTTTCTCCTAGTGCTTCTCCAGCCAAACCAACCGAATCATAGATTGATTTTAAAACTAATGAAAATTGTCTTTCAGTTTCTGTAAAGCCTGACATATCTTTAAAATATGTAGTTGTTTTCTTTTTTGTACTTGTGCTACTCCCAAACCAAGATTTGGTAGTAGTTGTGGTTTTTTTCTGAATCGTTTGATAAGCACTTCCATAAATTTCATCTATCGCACTACCTAACAATTGGTCTGCAAAATAAATTCCTGAATCAGTTAGCTTTTTGCTTGTAGTTGTTGATGATTTGCCAAACACTCCATTAATTACAGTGCCTATGGCTTTATTTGCAATTACACTAGGTAATGTAAATAATTTTCCAGTTATTCCACCTATATCTTCTCCTAGAACAGTTTTAAATGAATCTTCTATTTTGTTAGTAACTTGATTATTTATTCCTTGATATGAAACTCCTAAGCCTTTCCAACCCGTATCACTAGCTTTTGGAGTAAATCCAGCACCAAAACCAAATCCACCCGACTGAACAAGTAAGGCACTAACTCCACCCATCTTGTTATCAATACTTTGTAGACTCTTAACCATTTGTTGCGTTAATCTAAATTCAGGCTTTGCATAATCTTTTAAAATAGCTAATGATTGAGTAATTGATTCACTCGCTTTTGAAGCATCTCCCAAAACGCTTCCAGTTCCCGTATTTGCTTTTTGAGATGAAACACTATCACTTATAGATGTAGTCGTATTTGTTCCGCCTATTCCAAGTGATACACCAATATTCCCTAGTAATGATTTAACCATTATCGCCATTGCAGCCATTCTAGGAATAGCAGTGTAAGGGTCGCCAGTTCCAGCTGTTAATATAGCTCTTGTACCCTCAACTAATGCTAAAACAGTTTGAGCAGCTTGAAAAGTTGCAGCGTCTTTACTTCCTTGTTGGAACATTCCACTAATAGCACCAGCAATATTTGCATAACCTAAAATTTGATTATTAATAGCTTGTTTATTTAGTAAATCTGTATCTTTAGTATATTGTTGCTCTAATTCTTTAGTCTTTTCTACATCACCAGCATATTTAGTAAATTCCGTAGTGTATTTTTTGTTTAATTCAGTTTCTGCTTTTTTAGATTTTAAACTTGCGTCACTCATTGCAGCTAAAGATTTACTAACTTCCATTATCTCACTATTAGAAGATTTAAAACCAGCCCCAAAATCAAATATAGCGTTATTTAGTTCAATTTGTCGAGCTAAAGAATCCTCTTGAAATGATTTTAAAGTGTCTTGAAATTCTACATTACTATCAGCTTTTAATCTTTCAATAGTTGTATTATAAAGTTCTGTTTCAAGTGAAATAAGTTTTTGCTTTTGTTCGATAGTTTTATCCGAGCTTTCAATCGCTAAAATATTATTAGCATATTGAACACCTTTTAATTCTAATTCTTTATCTAAACTATCTTTTTGAAGTTGTAATTTTTTCTCATAATAAGATAATTCTTCTTTTAAATTTTCTAGTAATGTTTGAGTATTTAATTGTTTTTTTAAATCTATTTCTGCTTGTAAAACTGTATTAGAATCTACTCCTACTTTTAACCATTCTTTAGTTTGTTCAGTAATTGAAGATATTGATTTATCGTATTGACTCATTCCAATTTGTGCAATTTGTGTATAAGCTTTTTGTGTATCTTCTAGCTTTTTCTTTTGTTCATCTAAAGATTTATTTTGTTTATCTAAAGATTTATTTTGCTTATCATTAAATTCTTTTAATTGGTCCGCTCTGAATTTATTAATTTCAGCTTCTGTTGCACCTACTTTTTTTAACTTATTTACATTATCTTCTAATTGTAAATTAAATTTAGATAATTCGCTTCCAGCTAGTTTAATAATTTCACTTTCATTTCTATCTATTCCATTTGAAACTGTTTTTTGTTCACTCAATTTATTCATTTTATTAAATTGGTCGTTTATAGATAATAATTCTAAATTTGAAGCTCTTAATTCTGCATTTAATTTTCCAGTTGATTGAAAGAATGAAGGATTAGATAAATCTTTTTGAATTTCTGCGATTCTTTCAGTTACTTCAACAGCTCTTTTATTTAATTGGTCTGTCGTTGATAATTCGCTAATTGATTTAAATTTATCATAAAAAATAGTAACCGATTGAGTCAAATCATTAAACATTGAAGATAATCCGTGGATACCTCTTTTAACATCATCAAAGAATGGTTCAACTAAAGCACCAGTTAATTGGTCAAAGCTATTTTCTAGGTTAGATATCTCTTCTTCATACCCTATAATGCCTTTAACATCTTTAAATTTGTTGTTTAGAGTTTCATATATATTTGTAGAGTTTTTTAATACTTCATTTCCTAGCCCCATTGATTTAAGAAATCTTCCTAATTCACTAGATGCCTCTACTGTTCCAGTTGCTAATCCATCTATTCCAGATAATAACTGTTGAAACTCAATTCCATTACTTCCAGCAGCAATAGAAAGCTTTTTAGTTAAATCAATCATTTGTTCACTAGAAACACCAACCGAACGCATAGATGAATACATTGATTTATATATTTGTACTGTTTCATTTAAAGTGTGTGGAGTTTCAAGATTTATTTTATTTAGTTGTGCAATAGTTTCAATTGATTCTCTTGAAGCAATATTATATTTATCTTGTATACTTAATTGTTTTCCAAAATTATCAACATTAGATGAAGTTAAAGCATTTAGAGTAGTTAATCCATTAGTTAATTTTTCTATTGTTGCATTATATGCTATGCCTTGTTTAGTTAAATATGATAAACCAGCTCCAACTGCTGCAATTCCTATATTTACTTTTGAAAATGCTCCACTTAATTTAGTTGTAGATTGTTCAGTTTTACCTGATTGATTAGTAAGTTTAGATAGTTCGTTAGTAGCTTGTTTTATACTACTTGAATCGACTTTTATTCCAAGTTGAGCTATGTTATCCATTGATATAATTCCTTATATTGTATTAAAGATATTATAACTTATTCCCAATAGCCTATATTAACCTACCTATCGAATTAGCGAATTCAATAGGGTCTTTAGAACTTTTAATATGGATATAAAATTATAGCACTTTAATTATTAATTATATCTAAAGTGTAGTAACTGAATAAGGAGCTTTAGATTCTGGGTTTGTATCGTTAATTTCTTGGATATAAGCCCTACTCATTTGGATAATTAAAATTGACTCTTCACTGTTTAAGTCCGTATTGGTTCGTCTACAATATGAATCTAACTCTTGAAATGTAATTGGAATCATTCCCATTCCATTTGACATATAAAAACCTAAGTTTTCTAAGTGTTCTATTAAATATCCACCACATTTTAAAATAGGAAAATCAGGAACTTTACCCATTTTGTTATAAACTTCAAGTCTGCACGATGAGTCTTTAGGTTTATAATCTGGGTCGGGAGTTGCTCTTAAATATCCTAATTGTCTAACAAAAAGAAGTAAACTATTGCTTACTTCGTTGAGAAGTTTCCCATTTTGCTTGATACTTCTTCTATTAGATGTCTAATGTAAGGGGCTTCTAATAAAATCTTAGTGTTTTGTTCATTAAACTCTAATTCTTTTCCTTTGTCATCTTTAAAACCTCTATATGAATCAATCATTTCAAAAAATAACATATCTTCAACTTCTTTTTCTGTTGGAGCGTCTTTTTTTTCTTTTGCTAATTCTATTATTTTTCTTTGAAGTTCTAATTGCACTTTTTTCATCTTTTTAGAACCCATATAGTATAATGAAACAAAAGCTGGAGTATCTTCTAGTTTTTTAGTTTTTGGATTATATGTTTGACTTCTTTTACCAGTTAATGGGTCAAGTATTTCAAACTCTTTAGAGTCATCTAGTTTTAGATTTGATAGTGTTGATATTTGCATAATCTTCCTTTTTTAATTTAGAAAATTATAGCATAAAGTAAGTAAATTTTATTGTTTTGTGATATAATTGTAATGTTATAAGTTGATTAGAGCGATAAGACAATCCTTACGCCCTTATCGCTTTAATGAATTTATAGAGCGTAAGGAACTCATATATGCAAAACAATCAAAAAGAAATTATATTGTTAGAAGATTTAGGTATGCACTACCCAAATGAAACAAGCAATAAAAAAGTTAGATACGGAATTTATAAATGCCATTGTGGTAATGAGTTTAAAACAGATTGTAGAAGTGTAAAAAGAAAAAGAACTAAATCATGTGGATGTTCAAGGTTTACTCATAATTTAACTAATCACCGGCTTTATAATACATGGAGTCACATGATGAGTAGATGTTATAGTGAAAAATGCACTGGTTATAAAGACTATGGACAAAGAGGAATTAAAGTTTGTGAAAGATGGCATGATGTTAAAAACTTTATAGATGATATGTATCCTAGCTACATTGAGGGATTAAGCATTGATAGAATAAATGTAAATGGAAACTATGAGCCTAGTAATTGTAGGTGGGCAAATGATAATATTCAAGCAAGAAATACACAAATGTTAAGAAGAGATAATACAAGTGGATACAGAGGTGTACATATCAACAAGAAAGATAAAAAATATATTGCTCAAATAAGAGTAGAGAAAGAAAATATATATCTTGGATATTTTAAGAATAAAATTGATGCAGCAAAAGCATATAATCAATATGTAATAGATAATAATTTAGAGCATACATTAAATATTATAGAAGAGAATTAACTCTTCTATAAATTAAGCAATAACCTCAACTGCTTCCGAGTTTTGTTCGATAGTAGCTTTATATATTACAAATTCATCAATGTTATATGTTTTCATTGAAGCTGATATTTTTACATTTAATACTGTAAAAGTTGTATCAGTATTTGCAATAATTAATTTTCTTTCAGACTTATCTTTATAAGCTGTTTTTAAAATTGATTGCCCTTCTGTGTCGTTTGCATCAAATAGACATTCTACTGGCATATTACCATAAGAGATGCTCCCCATTGATTTAACCGAGTCATCTGCACTTAAGAACTTGCTTTCGCTTGTTGCTCTTGTTCCACCAATATCACCAAAAGTCTTAAGGTTTTTAATCCTTTTAGCTGTTGAGATAGCTGTTGTACATTCTGCTTTTGTTGTTGTTGCTACTGATGTAGCAACTAAATAGAAATCTGTACCCGTTGAGTCTACAAATGCCATAATTGTCCTTTATAATTAAAATTTTAACTATAAATTATAACACAGCTAAAAAGCCTACCCTTAAGGCTATTTTGTACCTACCATTATCAACCCCAAGATTAGTAATTTGTGGTACACCCTTAATTCTAATCTTTAAAGTATCGATAGTTAAAACTGTACCGACTGGAAATAATCCCATATATAGATTAGCTCTATCCATTGCTTTACTTCTGCCTTCATTGATTGCATAACAAAGTGTAATTTGTACTAATCCTTCCATTTCGTATGAAGTTTCATTCATATATGGTACATTATTACTAGATGGTAAAATATAGACTTCTTGATACTCTTTTCCAGTTGTTGGAATATAGTCTTTATTCTCATAAGCTGTATCAATTAATGGAGTTAGTGTGTTTAGTTTTGTTATAAATGCTGTATATATACGATTTAAACTCATTTTAATTATCCTTTTGTTACACAATGTAACATTATGTAAATTTATTAGTTATATTATAGCTAAATGCTTGTTTTGCTTTTTTAAGTTTGGTATAGTTAAATAAAAAAAAGGATAAATAAAATGAAAATAATAAATTTAGACGAATTGGAATTAAAATGTTTAAATTTTGGCATAAAAAACAATTTTTTTACAAAAGAACAATTACAAGATAAAAATTTAGTAACAATAAATATTATAGGAAAATATCATAATAAATGTTGTGAAATATATTTTAGTTTTCCAAATGTACCACTTGATAGTACAGAACACCTAAATATAAATAAACCAATTAGATTTATCTCGGAAACATGGGAAAATTTATATTATCAAATTGATAAGTTTTTTAGTAATACATGGGATTATATAGAAGATAATTCAAAGATGCCTTTGTATATGAAAATAGCTGAAATGATAAGCAAACAATCTAAAAATGGATTTGTATGTGCTGGGAAAATAAACGAGGAAATAAGAAAGTTATTATGATTAAATATCATGGAACACCAATAACACCAAAAGAAATATTTTATAAGGCTATGCCAAATAAAAATGCTTTAATTAGTTTTGCACATCCTCATGATATAGATAAGGCTTTTTCAAATTGTAATAAGGTATGTTTGGATAATGGAGCTTATAGTTTTTGGACTAAAAATAAACAAGTAAATTGGAATGATTACTATAAATGGGTAGAACAATATGAAAAAAGAGAATTCCATATAATCCCTGATGTTATAGATGGCACAGAAAAAGAAAATGATTTACTACTACAAAGCAATGAACTAAAAAAAGGTATTCCAGTTTGGCATATTGCAGAAAGTTTTGAAAGACTAAAAAGATTATGTAACAAATATGATTATATTGCATTTGGAAGTAGTGGAGATTATCAAGAACTAGGTACTAATAAATGGCATGATAGAATGAATGAAGCAATGAGAATTATTTGCAATAGTGATGGAATACCACAAACTAAAATACATATGCTTAGATGCCTAAATCCTAAGATATTTACAAAATATCCATTTTATAGTGGGGATAGTACAAATTTGGCTAGAAATCATTCAAGGGATGGATGGCAACAAATATTAGAAAGAATAGAAAAATACAATAGTCCATCTTTTTATAAATTTAGAAATATTCATGTTCAAAAAAGTTTATTTTAAAGATGCATAATTACCTCTTATTTAATATCCTTGTTTACTTGATTTACTATATGTTGGAATCTCATTAATGTAACGCCCACAAACCCTTTGGGACTTTGATTACTCCAACCGTACTCCAGGGGTATTATATAATCTAAATTAGAAGTTAGGCTAAAATAACTACCTAGTTTTAGCTTATTTGTTACATTAGAAACTCTTGCTAAGCTTTTACTTCCTGATTTATCCACATCATCTATTGCATTTATTTCACTACTTACTTTATCTATATCAGGGAAAAATGAGCCTTTAGCTCTTCCACTGTCAATGGGTACATTTGTAATTACTCCATCTGATATTTCGAAACATACTTGACTAAAAAGCAACTCGCTTTTTTCAGCAGTCATATTCTCGAACTCTTTCATCTGCAATTCAAAACTTTTAGCCATTAGATATTAACCACTAATTCGTAATAAGCAATCATTTCACCACTATAAGTAGGATTAATTACAGATACTTTATATCCTATTGACTCAATCAAGATGGTGTCTTGTAGTTCAATATTGAAAGTTATATCACTACTTGCAATCATTAGTACTAGGCTTGTAGATTTAATTAAGTTATTATCAATTAATCTAATATCAGGCTTTTGGATTAAAGCTTTAATTGCATAATCAGTCGTTGAACCAATTATGCTAGTGTCTGTTTCTCCGTCATAACTTCCCTCGACTACTTTTCTATATGTAACTAGCTTTCCACTTTTTTTGATTAGCTTAGTAGCTAAAGGTAAAGCCCATTTGTCGTTGCTAGTCATTTTTAGCCTTTTTATGATACTTAATCATTCTTTTATTTATCTCTTCAAATAAGTGTGTTTGAATATATGCCATAGCTTCACCCATTGAGTCGTGAGGATTCATAAATCTTGACTCCAATATAAATAGTGTTGCATGTGTTACTTCATGTACTATCGTTGAAATACTATTATTAAATATTCCGATAACTACTTCCCCATTTTCTGGATTCATAAAGCATTCACCATTATTTGAAAGTGGTCTATCTGCTTCATAATCTTGATATTGTTTACATAGATAATTAAAGTCATTGTGATTAAAAACAAAATTCATATTCATACCAAAGATAGGCAAATAGTGATGTGTCTTTTTATATTTTTTACAGTATTTCATTTTAAACTCTTGAAATAGAATAACTAAATGAACTCGTTGAAACTAAATATGGAGCTAATAGTTTGTTTACATAATTGTATGATGTTAAGTCGTCTTGATTAGGGTCGTATTCAACTTCTAATGTACCTACTTTTTCTCTGATTGTAGTTTTTCCAGTATCTTGTAGTAAATCCCCACTATTTGCTTTAAAAGCCAATTCGCATACGGCACTTTTTAGTGAAGTAGGATAAACAGTTTCTCCATTAATCAATCTAGGAAATGAGAGGCTCTGAGTAGATACTAATTTTGTACCAAGGTAAGTATAATTATTCTCAATATAATCCATTGCTAAAACAATTCTTGACTCTTTATTTGTAATTAAGTCCCACTCTGTATTCCCACGCTTTAAAAAGTATGCATCAACATAAGATTCATCAACATAAGATTCACTATTTGTTAATCCCGTTCCATCTTCTAAGACTAAAGCCATTTTATACTCCTTTTATTATTCAAGACAATCTTACATATTTAATTTAATTAATCTTGTTTCTAGTATAGATAAATAGCTAATCATAATATCTCTTTGAACTGTTAATATGTTCCAGTCGTGTTGTTCCATCTTTTCTGTATTATTATACACTTCTAAAAAAGAAATTAATCCCTTAGTTTTTTCTTTTAGTTGCTTGTATTCTAAAACCAATCTTGATTTAAAATCATTATCTAAAGTTTTAGAAGTATTGGTAAAACCAAAACCCTCAAAAAAACCAGCATTAAAAGAAGATTTATCATATCCTAAACTAGAAAGCTCTTCTAGTCTTTTATTTTGTTGTGCAATTATATCTGTGCTATTCATTTTTTAGCCCTTATATTTTATTCTTATTTTAACATAATTACGGGCATAAAAAAAAGGGAGCGATTAAACTCCCTTGCTTTAATAGAAATTATAATCAGATTATAAACTATTTTTCTTTAGTTTTAGCTTTTTTATCTTCTAAAACTTCAGCTTTCTCTACTTCTTTTGTATGCTTACAATTTTTCATTTCAGCTTTTGTTTCGTGAAACTTATTACAAACAGAACATAAATAGATACTCATAACTATCTCGCTATATATCTAATATATGCTTCGATTTTACCAGTTAAAGTTGCATCATTATTTACTGCTACTGATTTAACATAAAGTGGGTCTGATGGTTTAACTACATATCTTGCTAACTCTGTACCAGCTGCTAAAGTTGTAGCTCCTGATGCTGTTTTAGTGTATAGAGTTTGTAAAGCTGTAAAACTTCCACTTTCTGTATCACTTCCAGTTAAAGAGATAGTTAATACTTTTGTATCAGCTAAAGCAATAGCTACACTTCCTACATTTACTACGATTTCGAGTGCAGCCTGAGCACCACCAACTAATTGAGCAGAACCAGTTAAAGTTGCATTTGCTGTAACTGTTGCATCATTAAATAAATAATCCTGAGCAGATTTAAGCTCTTCTGATATTTTTCCAATAGCCATTTTATTTCCTTGTTTTAATTTATTTAAGAGTGGAAATTAATCCACTCAACTTATGCGATTGTAACATTACCTTCTAAAGCATCTAAGAAGTTGTAAGAAGTAACGATTGGAGTTCCATTCCAATATGCAACTGTTCTATTAACATCATTTTGATTAACTACCATTTGAAGTCTTGAAGCTTTATAGTTGAAAAGCTCTGTTAATACTCTTGGGTGCATATATAAAACTGTTGAGCTGTTAGCTCTTGCTTGTAAAAGAACATTATCCATCATTCTTTCTGTTGGAGGCTTTGGAGTTCCTGAATCTAAGTCAATGTTTACGATTGAAGAAACATATCTTTTATTAGCTAACTGAATACCTAAATAAGATTTAAGTCTTACTCCATAACCTAAAATGTTTTTACCATTAATAAGTTTTTCATAAACAGCACCACCATTGATAGGTAAAATGTCAAATACTTTTCCATTACCAAAACCATTAGGGTCATATAATCCAGTAATTTCTCCTGGAGTCCATGTTACAGCTAAGATTGAATAGTTAATGTTTGAACTTCCACCAGCAGATTCAGCTTTACCTTCTGTAATAGAATAAGCTCTAATGTTATTATAGATAATTGCTTTTTCTACATCTTCACCAGTTTTTCTTAAGATTAAAGGTTCTTTTTTAGCAAAATAAGCAGCAGCACCACCTAACTTTTTTGCTTTATCTTCACCAACAAACATTGTTCCACCTAAGATAGATAAATCAGTTTGTTTTAATTCTGTTTGTGCATCTACTGTTGGTAATTCATCATCAATATCAACCATTCCAGCACCAGTTACACTTGATACTTCTTCAAATAGATTAGATAATCCGTGAGTTGATGCTTCCATAGGCATCATTGCAACGATTGGAGCTTCTTCTAAGAATTGGTCTATCATTACACTTTGAGTTTTAGCTTCTTGTAAAGCAATATCTCTATAAATATTTTTAACTGCCATTTTAGTCCCTTTTTATTTTATTTGAACATTTCAGCATAAGCTTCTGTTCTTGTTTTTGGTTGGTCGTTTGGAGTAGTAGTTGTTCCACCACTTGCACCACCACCACTATGCTGAGTCCCTTCTAAAAACATATAACCCTCGCCAGTTGGAGAAGTCCAGTCTTTTACAAAGTCATCAACGCTCTTATCGCCGAAACTTAATGCACCATCTTTAAATGTTGCTTCTGCTTTTAGCAATTTTTTTGCTATTGCTTGTTTATTTCCAGCTAATTTTAAACCATCAACTACTTTAGTTATTGCATCATCGTATGATAATTGCTCTAACTTTCCGTTTGCTTCTTGAAATGATGTACTAAGCTTTTGTACTTCGATTTCTTTTTGCTTGATAGTTCCATTTAGTTTAGAATTTTCTGACTCTAATTGTTCTACTTTTTCAGTTAGTTTATTAAAATCTTCTAAATTCAATTCTCTGTTCTTATTACGCTCTTTTTTAACTTCTGTTAATAGCTCTTTATTTTTATTTTTAAGTGCATCAACTTCATCTTTTAAAGCTTGTAATTCTTCTTCCGACATACTAGTATTCCTCACAAAGGTATATTTTTATAAGCCACAGACTCATAATTGAGATAATTATATCATAATCTTTGTAACTAATTGTTACAGTTAGATTAATTTATATTTTTATTTTGTGGAATGATTTGTAAATTTTGTTTTAGTTTGGTATAGTTGGATTATAAAAATTAAAGGGGTTTAAAATGACAAATATAGAATTTTTAGATAAACATAATTATATTAGCAAAAATACAGAAAGAGAATCATTTGATTTTATATTGGAACTTTCTAAACAAAAAATGGCTTATAAATATATAATCGCAAGAGCTAATCAAATATTAAGAGCTAACAAAGTTATTTCTTTAGAATTAGAATATAAAGAAAAAGGGATTAGTATCTTTGATATGGTTTATTATTTCCATAAGCAAGAAAAAGGAATTAATGACAGAGAATATCAAGTATTTATAGATAGAATAAAATGTATAGATTATCAAAATATAGCTATTAATTTATTTGTAACAAGTGAAAGAATAAAACAAATAGAATCATCTTTAATAGTAAAGCTTAAACATAAAAGACTATTAAGTGAATTTTTAGAGATATTTCCAACTAAAGAGGGCTAATACCCTCTTGTAAACTAAGATAAGTATATTATCTATATTTCTCTTTTAATTCTTTTAGCGATAAATATCTGCCTTGCTGATTTAATAAATCTGATAAAGTTATAGTTCCTTTTTTATATAACTCGAAACGACCTTTACCTAAGTATTCTTCCTGGAATGCTTTTGATTTAGACTCAAACCAATCACTAGCATTTAAATCTCTTGATACATATCCATCTATTGAACTTCTTGTTCCCCTATTTACTTCATCAAGTGGAATACCTAATTCTTTAAAGCTTTTTACTATTGGAAGTAATATACATCTACAAGACCATCCATCAGGTGCTGGTCTGAATTTATATTTTTTTCCTTTAGCATTTAATCCGTTACCCTCAAAATCCCACATAGCCCCATCAAGCAATAAATGTTCAGGTCTTATTTTAGAATCAAGAGTTCCGCTCCATTCCCAACCTTTAAACACATCGCTATTCTCTTTGTAAGTTTCCATTCTTACCTGATTAGTAACAGTCGCAACAGCAGTCCGAACAATAGTCTTTATGTTTTTATTGTTCTTAACATCTAAAGCACCCTTTAGTCTTGATACTATCTGTGGATTTGTTTCACCCTCAATCACAGCTAATCGTATCTGCTTAGTTAATGTTTCTTGAAATGCTTTCTCTTGTTTACTTAGCCACTCGCTTATAGTCAATCCATCCATCAAAGAAGTATTAACTATCTTTTGCACCGTTCTATCTGTTGGTAGTTTACTAACTAAATCAATTCCAATAGCTCCATTAATCCCGTTAGCCACATAACTAGCTTCACTAATTCCAAGTTGCACTAAATCATCGTTTACACTTGTTAAATCAGGAGTTAGTTTTGCATTAAGTTCATTGATGATTTTATTCATATTAACTAAGTTAATGTTTTTGCCCATTGCAATTTGAGCTAGTATATCATCAATTACGGATACATAAGCATTGACAATATCTTTAGTTAGACTATTACTTACCCTTTGGAGTAGTAAGCTTCTAGTTAAGAGTAGGTCTTTTATTTCATCTGTTAGATTTTGCATTAATCAGTTACCTTTTTACACATTATGTAAATTTATATTTATATTATAGCTAAATAGTTGATTTGTAGATTTGGTTTTGGTATAGTTTGGGTAAGAAAAACATTAAGGATAGAAAATGAATGAAACACAATGGATATTTTTTGGGTTAGAAGAAGGTGGTTATGGAAATAGGTATCACATTACTGGAAAGATGACTGAAAAAGAATTTTTAAAAAAATATGGTATATGCATAAGCATTACTTCTTATTTTCCAATAAGAAATATTAAAATGGAAAGAGTCGGGCTTAGAGAAAAATTTAATATAGGATAAGAGGGCTAATCCCTCTTATAAAATCGGACTCGATATATCTAAATTACTCTTAAAATCATCAAAGCTAATTTCACTTTCAATAATCTCGCCTTTTTGTAATTTTTTAAACATATCTTCTTGTCTAATAGCCCCAGTTTGCCACGCTGTAACAAGTGCTGTAATTGTTTGAGCGTCCATTTCGCTTAAGTTATAGTCTGTGTTAAGTTCTAGTTTAACCTCATCAGGATTTTGTCCTTCCCATTCAGCAATTATCTTTAAAGCCTGAGTTATAGCTCTTGAAGCTGTATTTGCAATTTGCATAATAGTAGCTCTATATCCAGCTGTTTTCATTTGCATAGTATTTTCGCTAATTTGTGCATTAGCTTCTGGTACTAATAATCTAGCTCCAAGTGCTGCCATAGTAGACTTACAATCGTTTAAATAGCTTTCATTAAATGCTAATCCAGTTCCTTGTGTTTCAACTATTTTCATATCAGCGTTAGGCTCTTGGAATATTTGTGCGATACTTGAACCTAAAGTAATACTTAAATCTCCTCCGCTCTCCGTTCTTGTATTAATACCTTTACCCATAAAGAATGGATTACCAACAAAGTGTATTACATTTCTTCTTTCAACTGCTACACCATAGTAATTTAAGTTTATATTTGCAATATCCATTAATGGTGGTTTAACTGGAATGATTGAAATATCTTTATAAGTTAGTGGAATAAATGGAATGTAATTAATAGTTTTTCTATTAGCCATTACTGGTTTAAATTCCATAGTAGCAATAAATGTTTTATCTTTTTCTTCATATACTGCAACATTGCAAACATTATTGATTAATCTATAAACTCTATATCTGTTTTTATATTCAGCAGTAAAATCATCTGTCCAATCTTCATAAACTTCGTGCAATACTAATAATGTTAGCTTATTAACTGAATTTATAGACTCATATCTCCAATTAATGATAGTTTCTGATTTATAAAGCTTAGTAAATGCACGAATATTTAAAGCATCTGTTTGAGGCTTAGTCATTCCCGTAGTATCAATATTAGGAACATCAACTAAAAGACCACATCGTCCAACTTCCATTAATTCATTAACTATGTTTTGAGATAAGTCTACGATTGTGTTATCGTCCATATCAATATTTTCTTTTAACAGTTCTAATGATGTAGGAAGTGAGATAGTAGGCTCTTTAGCGAATATTAATCCAGATATCCCTTTTGCAGTAGCTTCCGTGAAGTTTTCGAATACTGACCTTTGAATAATAGCGTTGTAATCTTCAATATCTACGCCTTTATTTTTAGGTACATAAGTTTCAGCATTCTTTTTAATAGCTTTGTCGCCCTCAAAGACTGTACGCATTTTGATACAATCTTCTAAGTGTGCTTTGAATAGTAAATGTTGGTTACTTACTTTATTTACGGACATAGTTATCCTTTTTTAGATAATTATATCTAAATCTAAATCCCCATTAATTTAGCTGTTGAATAAGTTTGCACTAATGGGAATCTAACTTTAGTGTAGTATCGTAACGCTGTTGTAATATGTTGATATTGACTATCTTTTTCTTGAAAAGATGAACCCTCTTTAAGCTGGGTAGTTGATAATCCTTTATCTGTATATTTACATATTGACGGATTAACAAAAAAGTTCACTTCATCCATTGCATTTAATATTCTAGCCCTTAATGAGTTTTGTCCGTCCATAATTGACATATTAGAATAAGGTACTTTATCAATCACTATCCAATTATTAGCAAATAGTATATCTTTGATTGCACTCCAGCTTGACTCTTGACTGTGTTTCTCTCCTGCTCTTCCTGCTGCATCACCATATAAAAATACTTGCTTAATTTTAGCGTGTTGATATTTCTGCACAAATTCCATTACTGCATTTCTAGCAACTGCACTTTCAAGTATTATTTCATCTACTACATAAGATACATCTCCATATTCTTGAACAATTGCACTACTCATAGGAGTGTAGTTAAAATCGTGACACCAATGTATAGGTCTATCTGGGTCATAAACTTTATCAGTATGATTCTTCTTAGAATAATCTTCATAGGCTCTACCCGTTGCAGTTTCAAAACTTGCTTCATATTCTTGTAGATATTGTTTTCTACTCATACGCCTTTTAGCTGCTTCAATAGTCTTAGTAGGTAATATCTCGCTACTTTTCCAATGATATAACTTCCATTGAGGGTCGTTTGCTGTTTCTGCATAGTTTGCCATATCGTAATAATGATTTAATCCATCAGGTACACCAATCAACCAACACCACGCTTGATAATCTGGTCTTGATGGATTAAATGTATCCAATGCAGGAGAAATATTAGCTTCCCATGCTCCCTCTTTAATATCTGCAATCTCGTCTATTATTCCACCACTCCAAAAAGTACCCTCTATTCTTTCAGGTTTATCTAATCCAATTAAGATAATTACTGTTCCATTTTTAAAATGTAATGCAAGTTCTGTTTCACTTGGTGGTTTAGCTTTTTGAGATTCTGGCATTAATTTTTTTAAATCATTCCAATAAATCTTTTTTACCTGGTCACGGGTTGGAGCAGCTACAAAATATTGTTCATTTGGATTCTTTAATGCTTGTTTGATTATATATCGTTTAGCTCTTTCAGTTTTTCCACTTCTTCTACCTGCTGGAACAACTTTAAAACGAACATCATCATTTAATAGTTCTAATTGTACTGGGTGGTCGATTAGTTTATACCAACGCTTTTTATTTATCTCTGATAGATATTCCATTAATCAGGTAAACCATTTGCAATAGCTAGGCTTATATCCTCTATTGTTAGATTAGTTTGTTGTAGATTATTACTATCGACTTTAGTATTAGTATTTGCGTGTCGCTGGTTAATACCTAGCGTTATTGAAGCTTTATCTATTGTATCTTGTGCATTTTTATAGTCTAATGAACCTAATGCAACTGGCTCGAAATTTTGAACTCCGTCACCTACATTAATCTTTTCTAGCTTTTGGTTTTTATTTAAATACTCTATTGTTCTAGCTAGATTTAAAAGAGTAGCACTACTAACTGCTTTTGTTCCATCTACTAAAATTGATATTTCATTTATACAATTAATTACATCTTCTGCAATGATATGAAACTTGTCGGGATTGTTCCCTAATGTTCCCGATACTTTCCCGATACTTTCTTTCAAGTCCGATATAGTCGATTTTATGTTTCCCGATACTTCCCATTTATTCTCACTTATTTTATTTTGAAGTGTCTTTTTTTTGTCTATATTGTACTTTATAACTAATTCATCTACTGACTTGCCACATTCATAAGCTTTTTGTATTTCAATCCAGTTATATTTAGCTTTAGCCATTATTTACCTTTTAACATATTTTATAATTGTTTTTGGTGGTTTGCGTTCTAATTCTTTAATTCTTATTTGCATCATTGCAATTTCTTTATTGTGCTTTCTTCTTAGCGTTGATATTTCATCAGCTAATATATCGCACTCATCGTGTAATCTTGAATTAATTTCTTGCAATCTCTTATTACTATTAATCTTTTTAAATATATTAAATATATATTTCATTATTCAACCTCAACCAATTTATAAACTTTTCCTTTTCTTTGAATAAGTTTATTTTTTACATAGTTATCTAAAAGGGTATGAATTAAATCCATCATAATAAAAAAACAAAAAATCATACCTATTAAAAATCCTAATATATACTCCATCACTTCCCTTTTAAATCAAATCTTTCAATAATCTTAAAACTTCCATTACTTCTTATAGGTTCAAATATCTTTAAAAATACTATAAATGAAGCCGATATTAGTTTTTTCATTTATTAAGCTCTTTATTTTTATCTTCAAAATACTTCATAAGTAAATCTATATTATCATAAAGGACATTAGTTCTTTTCATACCCTCATAAGACATTGTATAGCCCTCTATTTTGGATAAAGCCTTTATACACTCCATCACTTTTTCTTTTTCTGTTAGTTCTATTATTTGACTCATTTTACTTTACTCTCTAAATACTCAATAACTGCTTTTAGCTTTTCAATTTCTTTTTTATAATTTGATTGTTCCGTTACATAATTAAATTCTAGTCTATCAATCTTATCTTTTTGACTATGTAACATATTACAACTTATTTTAGATGATTCTTTTAGGCTTTTATTTTCTGCTTTTAATTGTTCAATTTCAGCAAATAATGATTCATTTCTTTCAATATGCCAATTTATACTATTCTCAAAACAAATCTCTTGTACTGATTTACTTTGTTCTCCTAAACTAATACACTTTTGTAATTTAAGATTTAACTTATGTAACTCTTTTTTTTGATTTAATATTTTAGTTTTACGATAACTTGGTTTTTGTATTTCTTCACATGTTCCATTTGTTCTTATAAATAAATCTGCATCTATTTCTTCTTCTTTTTCTCCTATATAAAATGATTCATTTTCTGATTGTGTAATGTTGTTCTTACCAATAAATAAAAAAGGACAATCCAGATGAATAACTATTTTTCTTCCTGACCACCAATATATACTATTCTCAAAACAAATCTCTTGTACTGATTTACTTTGCTCTGGTGTTACTCTCATTTTTATATTTGTTTTCATTTTCTACTCCATAAAATCTAATAAATTTTTACTACAAACTACTTTCTTAATCACTTTTCTCTTTTTACTCTTTGGCTTACTTTTCTTAATAACTTGCGATTTATTTCTAACTACTTTTTTCTTTTCCCAGTTGGCAAATAAAACATCATTAAAGATTAACTTATCTTTTAAGTATCTAATATAATCAATTTCACTTTTAAACTCAATCATATTAGCTCTTAAAAGTGCATCGTCTTTGTTCTCTAATATTACATTGAATATCTCTAAGAACTCTTTAACCTCATATTTTTCTAACTTCTTTAATATTTTATTTTTATCTTTAATTTCGCTATGGTGTGATATTACATAAGATACTAAATCTAAATCATACTTCATTAGTTCTAATACTTGGTAATATTGTTCCATAACTCTCCTTTTTAAATTAGGATAATTATACCTAAAAGTTGGTAATTTATTGCTTATTTTCCCATTTTTTACAACTGAAATGTTTAGTAAAACTATGCCACATCATTTTAATTCCTTTTCAATTACTAAAATTTTATCAACTATCTTTTTTACTTTTTTACTTTTAACTGCACCTTTAAAGTCAAGAATTGCAGCCTTTTTATTTCCATTATTTGCATTCAAATAAAACTTATAGACTTCTAATCCACCTCTTAATGAATTAAAATCAATGCCTCTTTCTTCTAAGTAATCTTTCCAAAGATATTCATTAACTCCACATACCCCAACATATAAATCTTGATGATTGGCTTCATAATTAAAACTTGATTCGCTAAAACATATGATTGATATTAGTTTCTTATCGTTCTGACCAATGTCGCCGTATATCCTTTAATAACTGTTTATCGCCTTTAAGTTCTTGTATCTCATTCATTAATCTATCAATCTCAACATTTAAAGATAAATTATTTTCTAAATGAATGTCAAGTCTATCGTTAAGTTCAACTGCTAACTTCATAGCTTCAATTTTAGCTATTCTTTCGACTTCTACTAACTTATGTATCCTTTTTAGTTCTTGATTGTTCTGATAGCTCTCTAAGCTGAAACAAATAGCTACTAAAACTAATCCTACAAATATTAAATCATTTTTCATGAAATAACCTTTGCTTTTTTACACCATTTAATAAGATTTATAATATATTTTCTTTTACCTAATTTATTTCCATCTTTGTGAGTTAAAACATTTATATATTTAGCCATTCTAAACTCCTAATAATATTTTCTAATTATTTTTTTTATTCTTCTTTTTTGTTTAATAGTATTATTTAAATAAATGCTTAACATTCCATATTCATTTATAAAAATAAATCTTTTACTTTTATTAGTTGCTTTTCTGTTATAGTTAATCATCCTAAACTCCTTAATAATATTTAACTAAAGATTGATATTGCTTATTTAAAGTAATCAACCTTTTAATTATTTCTATTTTTTGTTGGTTAATTGTTTTCATTTTAATTCTTTAAATAGCTTTTTTATTTCTGCTACTTTTAATAATGAAGCTTTATACCCACTTAAAAATTGTATTTCATTTAAAATACAATCTCTACCGTCATAAAAATGAAACCAAATCATAATATATTTAGGAAGAATTTCTAATTTTATTTTTTTGTGTTTGTCTTCCATTTTTGTCATTAGCATTGATACTATTTTTCTTTTTTCTTGCAAAGTCATCTTAATCTCCTCTTTTTTCTTAATTATAAGACATAAAAAAAAGATAATCAAGTTTTTAGGCTAAATTATCTTTTTATTTTTATTTTTGTGTAGTTTTGTAACTAATTTATATGATTTAATTCGGTATTAACATCTCTAATAATTACATCTTCAAACTTATCAGGATATCTTTTAGCTAACTTTTCAATATTATCTTTTCTGGCTTCTTCCATTGTATATCCAACTTCTTCACATAATTGATAAATATACCAGCATAAATCTCCTATTTCTTCTTTTATGTTTTGAGTATTTAAATCTCTTTTGTAAAACTTATATTTTTTATAAGCATCTGCTAACTCTCCAACTTCTGTTACACAACCAATAATCATATGCTCTAATAAATCATCTTTTGTCGATAATGTTCTTTTACAATTGTTTAAATACTCTAATTCATTCATATTTGAATATTGTTTTATGTTTTTTAATTTACTTTTTTTTGTTTTAAAACTAAACTTAATATCTTCCATTTGTTTTGATATAGTTTGAACAATTAAAAATACTAATAACCACAAAGCAATATGTTTTTTTGTATCATAATTATCTAAATATGAATATCCACCAATATTATCTATTATAAATAAAACTACATATTCAGCACCTACAAACATTGCAACAGCAACAACAATAACTAACATAGCTAAAATCAATTTAGCTACCCATATAAATACATTTTTCATTTCTTTTTCCTTTTCTTTTTAAATACTTTTTTATTACTAATTGATTCAACTATTTCAGCAGCACATTTAAAGTGTGTTGTTAAATTGCTTTTCTTTTTATCTTCAAACAGTTCATACTCTTTCATTAATTGTAAAAAATCAATATCTTTAAAATCTTGATAACCTTTTTCACTAAATAATCTCAAAACTTCAACAGCTAAAAAACTTGGAATCCAACTAACACCAACTGAAAAATGCTTTTTAACTATTTGACCAATTACATTATAATATGGAATTATAACTGGATTAGTTTTTACTAGTTTTAAAATGTCTTCATAAGTATTGTGATTTTGTTCAATTTTTAACTTAATCTCTTTTATTTGAGAACGAATAAAGTCTTCATCTCTTACGCATACATCTCCTTTACCTTCATCTGCCATCTTTTGAGCTTCTTCTAGTTGTAAATGGAAGTATGCTTGAACGCATCTGTATTTTAATGCTCTTATATCGTATATGAAGTTATTGATGCACATTATAATTTCTCATATTCATCATAATTTAATGAAATCCACATATAATTCTCAAAATCTTTTAAACTATCTTCTAAAGCATCATTTAAAGTTTTAATATCATCTTGAACTATTGATGTATAAAAATCTTTTGACTGCTTGAGTTTTAAAATACTTTTCTTAATAAAATCAATTCTTACTTTCTTTAATATTGCTAAGCTTTTAGCTACTTGACTTGGAGTAATTTCTATTCCTAAATATTCACTTTGTAGTCTACTTATTTCTGGAAAATTATTTCCATATATTTCTTTTCTTCTTTTGATTGTTTCTTTATCTATCATTCAAACTCCTCTTTTTTCTTAATTATAATCTATAAAAAAAGATAAATCTAGTTTTTAGGCTAAATCTATCTTTAAATTTGTTTTTGTGTTACTTAGTGTTACATTGCGTGTAAAATATAAGGATATTGTAATCCTAATGGAGCAAATGGAATGCTATCTTCATCAATAGATATTTCTGGAAGTGAAGTATGTTCATATTCAATTCTAGGCTCTTGTTTTTGTTGTTGTCTTTGAGATTCTTGATTATCGTCTTTCTCTTTTGGAATAAAGCTAATAGTTGGAAATAATAATTTGTTCTCGTAAGCTTTTGTTCCATCGTTTTTATCATATACATTAGTAACTAATTTACCAGTAACAACTGCAACGCTTCCATTTTTAAAATATTTATTTAAAAATTGACTCGCTTGTTCCCATACCTCGCCTTTTATATAAAGGTTTTCCCATTCTCCTTTAGAGTTTTTTTCAGAACATTCTATTTGAAACTTTGTAACTTCTTTTCCTGATGGAATATATTTTGTTTCTATTTTTCCTAAAGTTCCAACTATTGTAATTATTGGTAATGCCATTTTTTAATCCTTTTTATTTTAATTTTATTCTCTACAACTTGCCATTAATCTAGCCCATTCTTCGGAGACATAATCAAAAGTATGTCCGTTGAATGATACCATTCTTTCAATCCATTGTACATGTTCAGTCATTTGAACTGAAGTCATATATTTAGTAGATAATTTACTTTTATTTTCATCTAATGGATAGTTTTTATTTAACTGCTTTAATATTTGATAAATTGATTTGCTTTTTACTTGCCTAAAATTTATCATCGACCACTCACCCATAAATCTAATCTTCATGGGTGGTAACTTTTTAAGCTCTTTGCATACCACACCAAAAAAAAATTTTCTAAAGCTACAAGATATTAACATTATTGGCTATCCTTGATATTGTTGCATATGATGTATTGTACATATCTTTTATTATTTTTCTTGAAATACCAGAATCTATTTTAAGTCTAATTTCTTCTCTTGTTTTATTATTAATTTTTGATACAGATTTTGAAATTTTTTTTCTTGCTTCATTTGTATGGGAAACTCCTATCCTACTTTTTAAAAGTGCATTCTTTGTTTTATCATTCATTACTCTTCCATAGTGAGCTCTTTTTGTGTTTTCAGCTCTTGTTATCCATCTGCAATTATTAGGCTCGTAATCTCCATTAGAATCTATCCTGTCAATTGTAAGTTCATCTTCATAACCATTCTCTATTGCCCATTTCTTAAATAACTTGTAGCTATTACTCCATTCTTCGCATATATTAATTCCCTTCCCTCCATAGTACATATACGCAGTATCATTTTTGTTATTACATCTTTGCTTTATATGGCAGTAAATTCCATTTAATCTTCTATTGTATGGCATATTTTATTCCTTTTTTATAAGTATACCGAAGAAACTATGAAAAGTCAAGAACTTTTGAAATTGATATTAAATAATCATTTTCTTTTGCTATTAATTCTAATTTTATCTTTACTAGCTAAAGTAACTTTAGTAGTTGTAATTTTTTCATAATGAGCCAAACTATTTTCAACTAAATATTTTTCCATTCTATCATTATCAATATCTAAAACAAATTTAGTAGTTACAATAGTTTCTTCTATTTCTTCACTACCTTTATTAATAGTAATAGAACTACACTCTAATCCATTTAATTTGTCTATGCCTTGACCTTGTATCCATTCTGCAATTTCTTCACTTACAGTTGATTTATATGTTTCAAGATTTTTAACTTCTTTTAATATCTCATCTTTATAAGCGTTTAATTGCTTAATTTTTACATCAATATTTGATACACCAAAATAAATATAATCAGCCATTCCTTGTTCAACTGGTAAATTATTATTTGTTAATTGTTCTAATTTCCAATTTAAAGTTTCTTTTGTATCTTGACTTTGTATTTCAAGTGATGTTTCTTTTTTAATTATCATTTAATCCCCTTTTATAATTTATTCCACACAAATATTTTTCTTTACTCTCACAATACTTGACACATGGAATGCCTTTTAAATGACATTCCCATATTTTTACTTTGATAATTTGTCAATAGCCTTATCGTACCAAGATAAAGGTAAATCTTCTATTTTGCTAATTTTACAAGTTGCTAAAAAGTCATTTTTGTGTTCATCACTTGTAAATAATCTAAGTAACGCTTTTACTTGAGTTTCATTAATCTTTTCAATAACTTTAGGTTGTGGCTTTTGTTCTACTATCGGCTTTTGAACTGGCTTTTGATTATTCCCACTTGCTAAATTTCCATCATCATCTTCTTGTTCTAACCCAAACATAGAAACAAGTCCATATCTTCTTGCGTAAGTAATTGCACTACCTAGCTGTTGCATATCATTTTTACTTAATATTAATGGTATCTTTGAAGTTAATATATTATCACTTTCAGTATCGTAAATAGTAGTAATTAAGTTTAAATCTTCTACACATTGAATAAAGCCTAAACCAGCATCTAATAATGGTTTTTCTATTGTATCAAGTACACTTTCAATTGAAGCATATTTATTTTTATAATGTGGGTTAGTGCTATCTTTTTTTATAGCTCCAACACTTTTTTTAAATTCATTTAGTTTTTTGTAAATGCTCATCTTTTAGCTCCCTCTATAATTTTAATCTGCTCTTCAAACGATAACCCGTCAAGGTCTTTGTATGTATATTCCATAATGTCCCCTTACTTAATTTCTTTGATTATATCAATCAAAACTTCTCTCATTTGTTCTTTAAAATCGTAACCATCAAATAAATCAGATTGCATTAAAATCCTTTTTGCTTTATCTTCGAACTCTTGTAAATCATCTGCTAATTTTTCAGTTAATGAATCCCAGCTAATCTCTTGACCTTTCAAAGCTTCTTCTCTTTTTCTTAATGCGTTATCTACTGCACATTCCATTCTTTGCTCCTAAGCTTTATTAAATATATAACCATGTCTGGTTAAATAATCATGTAATAATTCTTGTTTTTCATTTAGTAATTCAAAAAACATATCATCAGTAATACATTTTTTTAATGTATCAATCCCATCTTCATTAAATATTGTATTCAAAAATGACTCTTTTAGTTCATTATGATTATCATCTATACTTATATTTGTTTCAATATAATTGCATCTAATCTTAGTATCAATTGATATTTTTGCACTATAACCTAATTTAAATTCCATTTAATCCCCTTATTTATATTGATTTACAAAAGATAAATCGTGAACAATATAACAATTGAATACTATTCCAAACTCATTGCAAGAAGTTGTAAACTGTATGCTTTCTATTTTTGAACCACAAGTATCAATATATTCATTTACTGCTTTTTCCAATTTTGAACTATCTATTTCTTCAAATATTTTAATCATTTAATCCCCTTTTCTTTTGATATGTCCAATTATAAAACAACTCTAAACTAAAAGCAATATTTAGCTTTAAAATTGTTAAAAACTTTTATTTAGTGTTACTTATCTAAACAATTTTTCATATAACCGTATCTTTTTTCTAAATACTTTAATCAGTCTTTGCAAGTATTCAACTGTGTATTTTTTTGTTTCGTGATTAGCTTCTAGCTTTTCGACCCATTCAATACTAAACTTTTCAATTAAAGCTTTTCTATAAGGCACTAAATTTCCTGATTTATGGTTATTACAAATAGAACAACTAGCCCAAATATTAAGAGTATTAAATCTCAATTGTTGCACTTGTCCTGCGGGACGAAAATGTGACCCGTGTATCTGTCTACTTCCTTGTTTGAACTCATAATTGCAAGATATGCACTTTACTTTGTTACTATCTCTTAATCTTACATAAGCATTTACAACAGTTTGAGCATTAGCTAACCATTTGCTTTTATCTGGATATTTTTCAATAAGCTCTTTTTTCTTTTCCATTTTATAAGCTTTTTGAGCTTTTGGTTTTTTACTCCATTCAATAGCACATTCAAAACTACAAACTGGCTGCATTTCTCTTTCAGGAACGAAATATTGTAAACAATTTTTACATTTCTTTTTTTTCAAAATAAATCCAGTTGGTTATCTTCATTTTCATATTCTAAAGACTCTTTTTTATAAAAAATACACCCCTCATATTTGAATACATCAAGTTCATGCATTAAACTTAAACTATGAGTGCAAACATAATCTAGTTTTTTAGTAGCTCCAACAAATAAACAACTCTTGCATTTGTATTTGTTTTTATCTTCATAATCGTTTAGATAATCTTCGATGTTTGTTTGAAACCTATGGATTATTATTTCATCATTCATTTTTGTATTCCTTAATTAAAATTTGTTGTATGTTCAAGATTGTTATCTATTACATATTTATCGTAAGCTTTTGCTGCTTCAATAATATCAGTAAATATTCCTAAATATATTCCCTTATTGTTTACAACTATTTGAGTTTTCCATTTTTCGCCAGTAAAATGAACCCCTCTATATCCACTTTTATTTCTTCTATTTAACTTTCTACTATTTCTTGATTGTATATTTCTCAAAACCCATCTACAATTATCAGGACTATATCCTAAATCATTATTTTCTCTATCAAGTGTTAACCCATCTTCAAAAGACGGATACATATCCTCAATAAAGTTTTCTACTTTTAGCCATCTTTCACAAACTGTTATTCCACGAGCTCCATAATATTTATAGCTTATGCATTTATTATTATTGCATCTACTAACCATATCACACCATACTTTATATATTCTATGATATGCTAACCCATGCTTAGTTTTAGATTCTGAAAGCCTTTGTCTATTATAACAACCACAACTTTTAGTATGTCCATTTGCTATATATCTAGGCTGAGTTCTAAACTCTGTTCCGCAATGGCATTTATATAATGCAAATCTACATTTTTGACTTGATTTTTCGGTTGGAAATAAATATCCTAAATCTTTTAACAATATAATTTCTTTTTGATTATTTTTTATCATTGTAAGCTTCCTACGGCTAAATTTTTAAGAGCTAATAAGAGCCGTAGGAGTAGACCTATTAGCTCTTAAAAACTTTCTTATATAATTATACTAAATAATTGCTTTGTGTATACTTTGTTACAAACTAAACTATTTTACTTAGTCGTTCTAGGTTAATACTAATACTATCTTCTCTATTTAAAGACTTTCTTAATGAATCTTTTTTTCTTAATTCATCTTTGTATTTTTCGTTACAATGAGCACAAGTATCAGCAGTAGCATTAACTACTTTTAAATCGTATGTTCTTTTACATTTAGTGCATTGATTTAGTTCTAGTTTTCTTTTCATTTATTCCTCTTTATATACCAAATACAATCAATAGCTTTGTCAGCTATTGAAGATTTAGCTTTTTTATTTTCTTCAACCATTTTTAACTTACAATTTAATTCATCTAAGTAAATTGAATTTATACAATCTTTACAATCGTATATCTTTTGTTCCTTTACTTTTTGCTTAGCCACTATTTAATTAAATCTTTAATAGCATCGTAAAATGACTCTTCTTTCATTTTATGTCCAAAATAAAATTAAGAGGATGATGTAAATTATTATCAATGATGTATTTATCTCTAACTTTAGCAGCTTCTTTTTTATCTAAAAAATGACCTAAACATATCCTTTTATTTGAAATAGATATAGTTGCCATCCATTTGTTTCTATGTTTATTCCAAATTACACCATTATATCCGCTTGTATTATTTTTTCTTATTAACTTTGTATTTTGTGCTTGAACACTATCTGTAGCCCATCTGCAATTTGATGGTTCGTAATTACCGCTTGAGTCTATTCTATCTAAAGTTAAGCCCTCAATAAACGATGGAAACATATCACTAATAAAATTAGCTACATCGTGCCATCTTAAGCAAACAGTTACTCCTTTTTTACCATATAGCCCATAACTTTCTGCATTTTTATTATAACATCTAGTCATCATTTGTTGCCAAGTTTTATATAGTCTATGTTTGCTCAATCCATGAGTTGTATTTAAAGATACAGATAGTTCCTTTTTGTAACAACCACATGATTTAGTATTTCCACTTTTTACACAAGATTTAAAAGCTTCGAATTCTTTGCCGCAGTAACATCTATATAAAGCATAAGATTTTCTATCTTGCTTACCAGTATCTTTTCTTATAGAATTTAGATATTTAAATCCTAAGTCTTTAATTAAAACCAAACTCATTTATTGTCCTTTAACCATTGCGTAACCAACATATTTACACATTGACTCATAGGCATGTTTAACTGTTTACTCATTTCTTTTAATTTTGCGTGAATTTCTTTTGTTATCTTTACTAACATTTATACTCCTTTGTATTTATATTAAAAGTATACTATTAGTAATATTAAAAGTAGATTAATTACTTTTCATTTAAAATATATTCCAAATCTTGACAAACCTCTCTTAATACCGATACGGTCTGTATCTTTTTATCATCTTTAAAACTATCATTTTCTTTTAGCTTTTCAATTTCTTTTTTATATCTTTCAATTAAAAACTTAATTGATTTTAGTTTTGCTTTATCGCTCATAATCTTCCTTTTATTTTATTTTATACTTTTTAAAATATAAAGTAAACTAAATCTGATTTTTTTATTTGTATATTTAGCTTACTGTTACATTTTTACTCAATTTAACATTAAAACTTTTTTAGTATCTATTGCTAGCTCCTTAGCTATTTGTTTATATTCTTTTACTGATTCAAAATCTTTAAACTCTTGTTTAGCTGTGTATCCATAATTTGAAGGCAACCAACCTTTTTGTTTTGCTACATAGATATTAAATTTTCTTAGCATTTCTAAATCGTTAAAAATTAAATGAACTGTTCCTTTTAAATAAAAAGTAATTGTAAAGTATCTTGTTTTAATATTTTTTGTTTCGCCTAGTGCTAAATTTCCTGCAACTATTTCAGCTGTATTAGTTGTAGAAATATTTGTTTTGTATCCAGTTAGTTCTGTATACTCTAATAAATTATTTTCAATACCTTTGTCATCAAAATAATTAAATACCATATCAATATCATTTAAAAAGTTTTGTTTATCTGAATATAATCTATTTCCATATTCAGCACTAAAAGGTAAGATTATTTTCTTATTAACCTTGTAGGCTGTATTTGTTTTCCAACCATTAAACAAGTGTATATTTTTACAATATTCGTTATTTGCATTTCTTCCATCTCTAAACGCATACATAGTAAATTTATCAAACATATCATTAATCGCTTCATCTATCATTTTTGGATAATTAGCCATTAAATTTTCAATAAATATTTTTATATTGCTTTCTGTAAAATCCATATTGCAATACTTATTCAATTCGCTTGATAACTCTTGCTTTTTCTTAGATGTAAGTTTTGAGTTTATTTCATCTAGCTTCATAGCTTCTAACCAATAATCACGCTTTAGTTTTACTACAAAATTATTTAATTTATTTTTCATAATGCTTGTTAGTTCTCCAGCTTCTTCCTTTACATTTTGTGAATGTCTTTGTATATCTTCACCAATAACTGCTAAAGTTAAATATTTACTTACTTTTTTATAGTTCTTATAAAAGTCCATAATTTGACTTGTAACTGTTTCTTTATCTTGGTTGTATCTTTTTACGATATTTCCAATACTATCCTTTGTAGCCACTTCAAAACTCTCTTTTAACTCATCAAAACTATCTTCGCTTGAACTTACATCATTAAATAACTCTGTTTCAACATCTCTGATTTTTTCAATATAAATTAATGCCGTTTCAACATTTGTTTTTCTATCTGCATCACTAAAAGCATTTTCTAAATATTCAATTTTTGCATCAAGTTTATTTAATTTTGATACTAAATCTTTTCTACTATTTGAATATGGATTTTTAATTGTTGCAGCATTTAGTAAACAAACTATTTGACCACTAAACAAAACATCTAACGCCTTATGTAAATGCTTATCACCATCACTAAATGGAAAATTAGCTATGATTAAATCAAACTGTTCTAGTCCATTATAAGCTAGAAAGTCACTATCAATCACTTTCACATTTTTAGATAATAAAACATTTCTACATTTATTATCAATTTCAATAGCACAAACATTATAGCTACTATATCTATTTATATCACTGTTAATTACATCTATTATATTTCCCAACCCCGCACTTGGTTCTAAAATGTTTTTTATCTTTTGATTTCTAAAATCTACTTTTGATAACATTTTTTTAACTAACCATTCAGGCGTTGGGAAAAGGTCTGGATTATTTTTAAACATTATTTTCCTTTTCTGCTATTTCTCTCCAATAGTTATTAATAGAAAATTCAAAAGCACACAGTCTAATAATTTCTTTTTCTGTATATCTATTGCATTTATTGTTGGTATCTCCAACATATTTAAAACTATCAAACTCATCCACTTCAATATCTTTTACATATCCGTCAAAACAAATATATTCATCATTGTTTATTTTTTTAATCATAGCCCTTGTATAATATGTTTGCATTGCAAAGGGTACATAACAAACATCTTCTATATTTACTAAATGTTTTTCAATATACTCTTTTGCCAGTTTTGTAAAAAAATTAATATTTTCTTCCAAATATTGACCGCTTGTTTTACTCATTTCAACTCCTTTTTTTCTTAATCCCATCATAACAACATTTTAAAAACATAGCAACAAAATAAACAAAATTTATTAAAAAGTTTTATTTAGTGTTACTTTTTGGAACTTTTTTATTAAAAAATCTTCTCCAACTATAAGCCCTACAATATCCAAATATAAAAAATATTATCGTGCTAATTCCTGCTACTATGTATTGCTCTAAATGCTGAAACAATGGGAAAACAAAGTAAACTATTAAATACCCACCAATAACTCCACTTGCTTGATTAGCAGATACCTCTAAATGACTATCTTTTTTACTTTGCATTTTTGTCATTTTTATGATACTCATTAACTATATTAAATATTTTTGCTAAAGTCCTGGCACTTCTTAAACAATCTAATCTAAAGTTATTTTTATACACCTCATATCTTTTGTAAAATAAAGTTTCAATCATTTTAGGTGTAACAACTACAACTAACATTTTCCTAGCCATATTATCTACCCTAGTTATTTTAATATACTTTTTAGTAGTTAAATTATACTCTCTAAGCAATAGTTTTAAGTGTGTGGCGATTGAATTTGTAACTCCAATATTATTGATTGGAATTTTTTTATTATGCTTAACTTTTCCTATTTCTAATAGTTCATATTTCCAATTTGCTTTTTGCTTGATATAACTTTCTCTTTGATTAAGTTTAGAAATATCATTTGCTAATTTTCTTCCATCTGATGCACATTCATCGCTACAATAAACCCATTTTTTTGGATTTGTTATTTCTTTGTTACATATTTTGCATAGTTTCATTTTTCTTTTCCTTTCTTATTTTGTATCTTTTAGCATTATATTTCTTTAACTCTTCCCGTCTTGTATGATACCTAAGGGCGTCATATTCTTTTCGTTCTTCTTTCTTTGAGTCTCTATAGGCTTTTTGCTTTTCTTTGTTTCTATCCCTATAAGCTTTCTTTTGTGCTAATACTTTTTCTTTATCTTTTTCTCTATTTATCTTTTCGCAATCTTTACAATAATGATTACTTTTATTTATTGGTATTTCTGCTCTACAAGATGGATTATGACATTGAGATAATCCATCTTGTTTAAGTATTTTATTTTCAACTAAAACTATTTTATGAAGTTCTGTTTTTATTCTTAATACTTTTTCAGCTTTTAACTCTTTTCGTCTTTTGCTTATACATTCTTTACAAGTTGGGTAAAGTCCAAATCTAACACTATTATTGAAGCTAGATTCATCTTTTGATTCTTGACATTTATTACATTTTTTCATCGATAAATATATCCAGTCCGTCTACTGTTTCACCGAGTTCTGCTGCTCTCATTTCCAATTCTTTAGCTCTTAACTCTGTATTATAAGTCTTTGTTAGTGTATCACTTACTCCAATTACTGCATTGCACTCTATTTCATTTAATTTTCCACTTTCAATATCTACTAATTGTTTCATTAATAGCTTTCTTGATTTTTGCAATTTTGTCATTTTTTTCCTTTATTTATTTATTTATATATACTTTCATTTTTAACCTTTCTCCTAAATATATCTTTTTACATAATCAACTGACTCTAAAAAGTTTAAATTATTTACTTTTTGAACAAAATAAAATATATCACCCGATATATCACTTCCAAAATCTTTAATTAATGGATTAGTTCCATTATTAATACTTGCAGATGGAGTTCTTTCATCTTGTCTATACTTAAATTTAAAATTTCTATCAACCTCAAATCCTAGGCTATTTACTATCTCGGCTACTGTTTCCCTAGTCAAACTACTTTTAATAGATTCTAGGGCTATATCTGCTTCATTAAATGGCATTTGTTTATTAATTATCTTTTCTACTTTTTTAATTGAAACTGGTCGCAATATATCCATATCAAATAAATCTCCATTATTATACCAATATTCACATTTTGCAAAACCTAAAAAAGCTCCCGTTTTCGTGTTCACTTGAACATCTATAAAAGAAAACATTTTTTCTAAGTTTCTCATATAAGAAAAATAATCATCTCCAATAGGATTATTTATAATTGGTAAAATAATTCTAAATCTATCGCAAACTAATCCTTTTTTTTCTTTTTGGTGTGATTTAGTTGTACAGATAAAATATTTAAAGCCCTTGAATATTTCTTTTGCTTTATCAATAGTCAATCCATCATCAATATCTAAAATTAGAATATTTTGATTTTCATTATTCCAATTCTCGCTTTTTTTAGTTCCATCTTTAAAGAAAAAAGGACTGTATTGTCTATAATCACTTGAAACCATTCTATGTAATTGTTCAAATTTAATATTTTTATTTTTATAATATGGTTTAGCTGTAATCCACATATTCTCATTTAGTTTTAAATCATCACTCTCTAAAGGTGTATTTAAGTAGCTAATATTAATTATCATCAAAAACTCCTAATCCTTCAAATTCTGCTTCAAAAATAGGTTCATTACTAAATTGTAAATGAACTGGTAAGTCTAATTTTCCATTATCACTTTGTATTATCTTGTTATTCTTTGTGATAAAGTGATTATCTTTGATAGTTGTTAATAGTACAGATTGTTCCCAACCTTTTTTTATTTTATCAATTCCTAAAATCTTATCGTGTTCCATTATCTTACGAATATTATAAGCAACTCTTGCTTTGTTTGTAATAACCCCAGAACCTCTCGCACCTCCTAAAGCACCTTTATTAGTATGATGTAAAACTAATATTCCAGCACCAGTTAAAACCCCTAGTTTCTGTAAAGCTTCAACTGTGAAAAACTTCATATCTTCTGCATCGTTTTCAGATAATCCATTATGAAAAGCTTCGAATGGGTCTAGTATAACTAATCCTATTTTATAAAACTTTGCATTCATAACAAACTTTGTAAAATACTCTTCATTTATCGTATTTTGTTTATTTACTTTTGAAGCAAAAACTTTTCCATCGTGATTATCTAAAGTTTTAAAAAAAGTTCTATCTAAAATATCTTGAAAATTAACATTCATAATTTTTGTAATTAGTTGTAATCTTTCCATAATTGTACTTCTTGCATCTTCTGTATAAAGTGCTACCGCTTTTTCATCTGGATTAGCTCTCAAAAAATGAACTAACATTTTCAAAGAAATTAAACTTTTCCCAGTTCCACCATTTCCAGCTAATATATTATAATTACCTTTATGTATTGGAATATAATCTTGAATAACAATGTCTGTTTTAATTGCTTCAATATCTGTTAGTTTATGTCCTAATATTTCACTCATTTACTTCTCCTAGCCCAAGCGTGATATGTCATTGCAAAATTAACATATTTCTTTTCATAATTATATGCACCTAAATAGAAATCATCCCATTTTAAAACTTTTGACAAATTACCACCATTTATATTTATTTCTATTTCAAGTTTATCAACATAACTATTTATATATCTTTCTAATGTTTCTAAATATTCAGATGGAGCATCTCTAAATAAAGAAGGCTTACTAAGACTAAAATGCTTCTCGTTTAATTCATTAGTTGGAATAGATAATATTTCTTGATTAAAATCAATAGATGACATTACCCTTTTCCCTTTCACTTGTACTTTCTCTTTCTCTTTCTCTTTCTCTTGTTGTGTAGGGGCTTGGCAAGGGGCTTGGCAAGGGGCTTGGCAAGGGATGTCAAACATATCTTCATAGGGTATATTTTTTTTATCACAATACCCTTTTACACTTGCATTAATACTGTGTTTTACGGACTTCCATAGAATATTTAAAAGTTTATCTTCAAATAAAATGCTTTCAATATGTTTATCAAAAAACATTACTTCAAATATAGCCATATTGAATTGATAAAATTGTTTTTCATTTAAATCTTTTGATACTTCAAAGAAAGATAAATAATAATTAATTGCTTTTTTATCTATCATTTTCTACCTTTAATTTTAATCCATAAGTAGATTTTATATACTCGTAGCATTGGTTGATATTATAAAAATATTGACTAGCATTAAACCAGCCTTTTTTATCTAAAACAAACATTTTATTAATATCTTCATTCAGTAAAATATTAATAATGTTATCTTTAAATTCGTGAGATTCTAATCGAATTAAAGTCATAAAAACTTTCCGACATTTGTTAATTTTAAGGGGAGTATGTAGAAGTGTCGATTTTCATATACTCGTAAGCCCTTAATAGAATGATGGAGTATATAGGAAATCGACTAACCCTCGCTTCATCACTCTATTAAAAAGCTTATTGTATTATAACTAAATAGGAATTAAATCCTAATTAGCTATTATAATAAATCACTTAAAGTAATTTTATTAACAATAATACACGAATCATCAAAATTAACTTTTGGAATTTCCATATAACTTGAAACAATAAAAGTATTTCCCATGTTATATTCCTAAATCTTTATATGTTAAATAGATAATATCTTCTGTAATATTGCATGGATATTCTTCTGAGATATTTATTAATATTGGATTTTCAAAATGTGTGGCATAAGAACGCAGTTGTTTCCTGCCTGACTTATTTTTTATTTTTAATTCAATTATTATTGGTCTATCATTATCTTTTGTTTTTGCAAAAATATCAATCTTGTCACCATCATTAAGCTTTTTTTCATTCTCAATAAAGATATAATTATTAAATATTTCAATATTATTAAAATTATCAATAATTTTATTTTGATAATATCTTTCACTATTTAAAGTTTCTTTTTGTGGTTCTACTAAAGTAGAATATAATAGTAATTGCATTATGTGAGAAATCCCACTGCCAAATAATAAATCTATATCATTTTTATATTTTTTTAAAACATCAAAATCATTTAAAAAGCTTGTAGTTAATTCTTTTGCTATTTTCTCACTTAATTCATCTGATGCAAAAGCCCTACAAATAGAAGCCTTACAAATTTCTTCTTCTGTTATTCCATTTTTGTAATTTTCAATAATAAAATCATTTGCTTTATTAGAAAATTTATCATACATTTCTTTTATTTGGTCTTGAATTAAAGAATTCATTTTGTACCTTTCGATACCGCATTAATAAAATTTAAGAGATTGTTTTTATTGATAGAGTGCGGTCGGTTCTATCTTAAGCCCTTAACAAATCCCACCTGATAGAACCGACCAAAGTGCAAGATGGGATTTATTAAAAAGCTTTTTTAACAACAATAAAGGCATACATTGGGATATATGCCTTAAGAATATATTTGAACTGTAATTATAGCAATTCAAATATTAAAATTTACTTTTTCAATAACAAAAAGTGAAATGGAATAGTAATAAACAAAGCTGGTATAAAAAATATAACCGCTGTTATGTGTAGTAGTATCATTATTATGTGCATTTTAGTTTCCTTTGTTTTTATCTTTAAACTTTTTAAAGTCTATTTCTATTTGAGTTCCACCTACAAAATCAATACAGTTTTTGCAAGTTTTAAGTGGTTCTTCTGTAGAAGAATCCTTGTAGCCCATACAATAATATTGTGGTTTTCCGTCTTCGTACCACTCAATTGTTGGTTTTCCTCTAATAGTTATACTATCTTCTGTTTTTATTGCTTTGCAATATATTTTACTCATAGCTAACCCTTTATTGTTTAATTCTAAAATCTACAATATCCCAATTCCAAGATGGATTATCTACTGTTTGCCAGTCATTGTTTTTAAAATTATAATTTAAGCATTCAATTTTTGCTCCATTTTTAAATGCCGTCATAACTTCAATCATTTGTTCTATTGTTTTCATTCCCAACCTCCTAAATTTTAAATTACTCAAACTATACTAAGATTTTTAAAAGTTGTAAATGATTTTTGATTTTTGTTGAGATTAAATTTGTGAAGTGTTACGATTGGTAACAAAGTTGATAATTTTATATCTCTAAGTGTATTTGTTTACATAGATTTTATTTTTCACATAGAACTACTAAATACACTATAAAAATATTTGTGGTAAATATCGGATAGTTGCAATTCTATCCGATACCAAGAAAGGAGGTTTAAAGAAAATGTATGTTGCAATGCCTAAAAGTAACCATGTTATAAAGAAAATTTGAGAAAACTTTATAACAAGAGTATTATAATACATTAAATCTAAAATGTAAAGTGATATTTTAACAAATTTTGTAATTTATTATTTTTGAGTAGTATAGTAACATTATTAAAATTTATTTTGTTTTTTAAGTTGGATTACTTGACATTGGTTTTATTTTGGTTTATTATGGGGATAAGAAAAAGATTAAAGGGGTTTAATGAAAACTAAAAACAATTATTCAAAACTAAGAAGTCAAAAAAATAGCTTACAAAATAGGCTAAATATGGCTAATAGAACTGTTTGCTTACAAATCAATGAAATAAAAAGACTTTTAAATGTATTAGATGCAGAACAAAGAGCAAATCAAGTTTTAGAAAATAAAATAAATTTAGAGATTGAAGAAAAAAGAGTTATATTTGATAGGTTAAAAGAGTCTAATAAGCAAAAAGATAGTTATTATGAATGGTATTTAAAAGAGATTGATAAGAAAAATAAGACTGAAAATAAGTTGATTATTGGATTAACTCTTTCAATGTTTGTGATTACTGCACTTGTTATAACTTTAATTAAAGGATTGTAAAATGGTATATTTAGTGATTAACAATAAAATAAAATTTGACATCAGTAACTTAAACGCTAAAGAGCTTTTAAAAGTTACTGATGGATTAAAAGGTTATGATTTAAGACTATTGAGATTTAACTAATAACCTTGTCAAATAGTGCTTTTTCTGATTTTCTTCGTTTAGTTAAGCCATTAAGTACTATTCCTTTTGATTTATCCCATCTTAAAAGTTGCATTGAAGCTTCTTTATAGTTTCCTTGATTTAACCATCTTAAAAGCGTTGAACTATTAAAATTACCATTACCTATATTATAAGCAAAAGATACTAAAGCATCGAATTGATTTTGATTTAATGGAACTTTTACAACTTTGTTAATGTTACTTCCAAAATCTTTATTAGCTATATATTCCAATATTTCAAAAGCTTTTTCTTCTGTTATTTCTTTATCTTGTAAAGTAACTTTTTTACCATCTGGATAATATGTCGAACCAAATCCAATAGTTGCTTTTTGACTAGGGCATAGATAAGGTTTTGCCCTAAATGATTCAAACTCTTTTATTAAGTCTAATCCATTTTTTGAAACTATCATTTATTTTCCTTTATTTAATTGATTTATTCATTTTTTTCTCCTAACTGTCAATTAATGCACATCTAACGAATGCAGTCGATGAGTGCAATAACATATAATAAAAATCAACTCCATCAGGTGTAGTTATTACACAGCTTTTATCTCCAACTACAGCAGTAGAAGTAGGATAAAGCCATTGATTTAATTTAGGCAACATAGTGTTTCTATATGGAACACCCTCATAAATTCTCATTGTTGAATCTTTTTGAATTAGTAAAGTTGCTTGTTTTCCG
>JACCEE010181236.1_pt1 | contig 44017 bp, 39 predicted proteins | sample 7449931 | NCBI WGS metagenome assembly JACCEE01 (sample SAMN15323457, study PRJNA562643) | freshwater metagenome | isolation source: river surface water | place: USA:Blue River Watershed | collected 2017-08-19 | reverse complement strand
GGATTGGAAACAAATTTTTTTGTTTGTATAATCTTTTGGAATTCTTCGTTTTTCGTAATTCGATTTATCTTCTTCATAAAAGATTAAAAAAAGTCACCATTAGGTGACTTTTATGCCGACAAAACCTCTCTGCCTTTAGCACGACGTCTTGCTAAAACTTTACGGCCTCCGACCGTTTTCATTCTAGCTCGGAAACCGTGGACCTTTTGGTGTTTTCTCTTGCTCGGCTGATAAGTTCTTTTCATATGAGCCACCTCCACTTCATGTTGATACAAATTGAACAATTGCCCTTAGATTATAACGAATGAAACCCTATAAGTCAATAAAACTATCTTAATTGTTCTAATATGCCATATTATTTCAAAATATAAGTATATTTTTATCTCTAATATCAGTCAATAATCTATCGATTTTCTCTAAAACCATGTTCTTTCAATAAACCAACAACACTTTCTAAGAAATCTGAATTTGCTCCCCAACTTAAGTTAAATAAGCCTTCTCCTCCACCAAAACCAACCACATCGATGGTTTGGACTAAGTTTGATTCAGTTATTAATAAAGATAATCCTGCTGCACTGTTATTTCTAAAGTAATATTTTTCAAAACACATGAATATAATTTTTACATCATTAGTATAACGCCAATTATCGTAAACTAAATCAGCATTTATATTTGATTTAATTTTATTGGAAAGATCCTGAATATCAGAAACCCCTTCTTTGATCAATTTTATTCCTTTGTTCTTCATATATTAATACTCTCCCAATTTTTAGATATCCTTATTATATGTAAATTAGTGCTACAATAATTGATAATTTTTACTAAAAGACTGTCTCTATAACAAATAATTAATCAATTTGTAAGTACATTGTATGCGTTTTCAACTCAAAGTGTGCAACTGTTTATAAATGTAATATTATCAGAAGTTATCAACAATCCCTAATTGGGGAAAACTCCACATTTTAACCACCGTTTTTTCAGAAAGTTATACACTGTTTTGTGGATTTGTGGAAAAATCACTAATCGCCTTATTTTATAAGGATATTTCATTGTTTATAACTTGTTAATAAGTTGTTATTTTTTACAAATTGTCCACAGTTTTACACAATGTAAAAAATGTGTATAAGTTTTCAACAATTTTTATATTTTTAAAAGATGTGGATAATTGTGGAAAACTCTTTAAAAGTCTTTATTTAAACGCTATTATTAGTGTTACATCTGTGTATAAGTCTGTGGGTATTTATTTTGGGGTAGAAATACCCTAAATACAGGGGTAAAATGATAACACTAGAAGAGGTTACAGTTATGACAGGGGTAGAGTATTTCTATAACGATCTTTGGGCAAAAGCTAAGAATTTGCTTAAAGAAGATTCTTCTATTGGCAAGTTGGTTTACGAAACCTACTTTGAAGAATCAAATTTAGTCTTCTTAAATGAAGAAAAGGCAATTATTGCCGTACCAACTAATTTACAAAAGATGATTTTGTCTCAAAAGTTACATTTGATTGGAACTATTTTAAGTTCGATTTTAAATCATTCTGTAAATTGTGAAGTGCATTTGGAAAATGATGTTGTTGCGCCAGGAATTACGCCAATTAAAGAGGAAAATGAAGTTGTATTTGATGATGATCATGTCATGCCAGAATACACTTTTGATAATTTTATTGTAGGTCCAAGTAATAAAGAAGCTCATTCTGCATCTTTAGCCTGTGCCTATACACCAGGTAAGTTCTATACACCACTATTTATTTATGGAAATTCAGGCTTAGGCAAGACACATTTATTAAATTCGATTGGTAATTATATTAAGCAAAACGATCCTAGTAAGAAAGTTTTCTATACATCGAGTACAGATTTCGTTACATCGGTTGTTAATTCAATTAAAGACAATTCTATTGAGAAATTTAAAGAAAAAATGAATCATTTAGATGTTTTATTAATGGATGATATTCAATTTATTGCAGGTAAAGAAAAGTCTCATGAAGTGTTTTTTAATATTTTCAACGAGCTCGTAAACAACAAGAAGCAAATTGTACTAACCAGTGACCGAAATCCTTCTGAAATAAAGGGATTAGAGGATCGTTTGATTAGTCGTTTCTCCTCTGGTTTATCGGTTGGAATGGATTCTCCTGAGTTTGAAACTGCTTTAGCAATCTTAAAATTTAGATTAGAACATCAATCTGTTGATACATCTACAATTGATAACGAAGTTTTAAATTATATCGCAACAAATTTTAATAAAGATGTACGTAAATTAGAAGGTGCTTTAAATCGTTTATTATTTTATTCCATTAATTTCAGTGGAAGTGAACGAATTGATTTTAAAGTTGCTTTAGCAGCATTTAAAGGAAATAGTACATCGGATAAGAATGAATTATCTGCGAATAAAATTAAACGAATTGTGGCAGATTACTATGGTTTAACCAAACAACAACTCTCTTCCAATACAAGAACTAAGAATATTGCGACAGCTCGTCATATTGCGATGTATTTCTGTCGTAAATGTTTAGATTTACCATTCTCTAAAATTGGAGAAGAATTTGGTAAAAGAGATCATTCTACTGTTATGAATGCTTGCGAGAAAGTCGAAAGAAATTCTAAATCAGATATTAATTATAAACAAGCATTGATTGAAATTGAAAAATTAATTAGTAATTAAAAGTTATACACATCTATTCACTTTTAATTAACAGTTAAAAATGTTAAAATATCATTGTATATAAAGGGTATTTCGTAGTTTATCCACTTATTAACAGCCTTAATAATAATAATTCTCTAAAGATACTAAAAGGAGGTTTAGCTTATGAATTTCAGAATATCAAAAAGAGTTTTCTTCAATGCTTTATCGATTGTTTCAAGAGCCATATCATCGAATTCACCGTTACCATGGTTATCTGGAATTAAAATTGAAGCGAAGAACAATGAATTAATTTTAACGGGTAGTGATTCCGACGTTTCAATTCAAAAAGTAATAAAAGCAGACAAACAAGATGCTTTTTTTGAAATTAAAGAAGAAGGCTCAATTGTAATTGAAGCTAAATACATCCTTGAGATTGTTCGTAAGATTGATGCGGATGAATTAATTGTTGAGGTTGTGGATGGATCTTTAACTAAGATTAGTGGTCATTCTGCAGAATTTAATATTAATGGTATGAAGTCAACGGATTATCCATCAATTGATTTCACAATGCCAACTAAGCAATTTGAAATTGATGCGGATGTTTTATTAAAAATTATTACTCAAACAAGTTTTGCGACAAGTGATAAAGAAACTCGTCCAGTATTAACAGGTGTTAATTTTAAATGTGATGGAAATGTACTTGAATGTGTTGCGACAGATAGTTTCAGACTTGCAAAGAAAACAGTAAATGTAGATAGCAACAATCAGTTCAATATTACGATTCATGCAAAGAGTTTAAGTGAAGTTGCGAAAACGTTAGAACGTGATGAAAAAGTATTAATTTGTGTAAGTGATAAGAAAGCTCAATTCTGGATTGATCATACAGTTATTCAAACTAGACTTATTGATGGATTATATCCAGAAACAAGTCGATTAATTCCTACTGAATTTATGTATGAGTTAACATTGGATGCTCGCGATATCTTAAATGCGATTGACCGTGCTTCATTTATTAAGAGTGAAGGTATCTCAATTGTTAAATTAAGTGCAAATCAAAGTGAAGTTGTGATTAGTACTAAATCTCAAGAAGTTGGGTCTTCGATGGAAAAATTAACAACCATCAATTACAAAGGAAATCCATTAGAAATCTCATTTAGTGGTCGTTATGTATTTGATGCAGTTCGTGTTTTAAATGGTTCAATTGTTAAATTAGAATTTAGCGGTGAGATGAAACCATTCATTATTCGAAATGTCGATGATGACTCGATATTACAGTTAATTTTACCAGTTAGAACCTACTCATAATCGTATACAACACCCTAACAATTAGGGTGTTTTTATGGTATAATTTGTGAGGATTTGCACAGGAAAGAAGGGTTATAAATGATTCGCATTTCAACGCCTTATATTACGCTTGGACAACTGTTGAAGATGACGGATTGGATCGATTCTGGGGGTCAAGCTAAAGTTGCTGTTAAGACTTTAAAAATTAAAGTTAATGGTGAAAAGGAAGATCGCAGAGGTCGTAAATTATATCCAAATGATGTGATTGAGATTGAAGGAAAATCCTATACGATTGAGTAATGAAATTAAAATCCATTCACTTAAGAGATTTTCGTAATTATGAAAGTCTTGATTTATCTTTAAATCCAAATATCAATGTTTTTATTGGTGATAATGCTCAAGGTAAAACTAATTTACTTGAATCTATTTACTTTCTTTCAACTGGAAGATCTCATCGCATTCAGGATGAAGCATTATGTATTCGATCAAATCAAATGATGGGAATGTGTCGTGCGGTTGTTGAGCATCATCGTGAGATACAACTTAAGGTTGTGATTCATGATAAAGGAAAAACCTTGTTTTATCAAAATCAACCTTTGAAGAAGAGTAGTGAATTCATTGGTAAGATGAATGCGGTTATGTTTTCTCCATCGGATATGGATTTGTTTGAAACATCACCAAAAGCACGTCGAAAATTGATTGATGTCGAGTTGGGAAAAATTAATCCTTTTTATATGGATAGTTTAAACCAGTATTTAAAGGTTTTAAAAGAAAGAAATCTTTATTTAAAGGGAAATCATTTGGATGAAGCATATTTAGAAGTATTAACAAACAAATTAGTGGATTTACAGTGTGATATTATTCGATATAAAACGGGTTTTATCGATCGTTTAAATCAAATTATCTCAAGATATTATCAGCGATTATCAATTTCTAATAGTGTAATTCGAATTCATTATTCTGGACCAGTTGAATGGTCAGATACGATTAAATCAGATTTGTTGGATAAGTATCAGAAGTCGTTAGAACGTGATAAGTATCTTAAAATGACACATATTGGTGTTCATAGAGATGATTTTGAATTCTATATCGATGATAAAGAAGTGATTAGTGTTGCGTCTCAAGGTCAAAGACGTTTGATTATTGTGGCTTTGAAGTGTTCACTAATAGAAGTCATTGAAGAAATGACGGGAAGTAAACCAATTCTCTTATTGGACGATGTGTTCAGTGAGTTGGATATAAAAAGAAGAGAAGCATTGTTTGATGTATTACATCAAAATACACAGACAATCATAACAACTACCGATTTAGAAGATGTTCGTTTATGGACGAAAGATCATGTGAGTATTTATGAAGTAAATCAGGGGAAGGTTGTTGAAAGGAGTCGAATTGATGAGTAATTTTAATACACCAGTAGATCATTCGTATACTGCGGATGATATTCAAGTTTTAGAAGGGTTAGAGGCGGTACGTAAACGTCCTGGGATGTATATTGGGTCAACTTCACAACGAGGTTTACATCATTTAATCTGGGAAATCGTAGATAACTCAATCGATGAAGCATTAGCTGGTTATGCGGATCATATTATTGTACGTATTGATAAAGAAAATATTGTAACAGTTGAAGATAATGGACGTGGTATGCCTGTTGGTATCCATGAAAAGACAGGGAAATCTTCGGTTGAGACAATTTTTACTGTTTTACATGCAGGTGGTAAGTTTGGTGGTGGTGCATATAAGGTTTCTGGTGGTCTACATGGTGTAGGGGCATCGGTTGTTAATGCATTATCTGAATGGTTAGAAGTTACTGTACACTTGAATGGTAAGAAGTATTTTATGCGTTTTATCCAAGGTGGTAAAGCTGAAGCTGAGTTAAAGGTTATTGGTGATACTGATATTCATGGAAGTATTGTCCGTTTTAAAGCGGATCCTTTGGTGTTTACTGAAACAGTAGAATATGATCACAATGTTATTAAAGATCGCTTACAACAAATCGCATTCCTTAATAAGGGGATAAAAATTGATTTTATTGATGAGAGACACGATCCTTCTAATTTTACCTATTTATACAAAGGTGGAATTAAAGAATATGTTGCATACATCAATAAGAGTAAGACACCAATTCATCCAGAAATTGTGTATGTAGAGGGTGAAGAAGATGGTATTCAAGTAGAAGTTGCGATTCAATATAACGATGGTTATATGCCAAATATCTATTCTTTCTGTAACAACATCAATACGCATGAAGGTGGTACACATGAAGAAGGTTTTAGACTTTCTTTAACTCGTATCATAAATAACTATGCCAAAGAGAGTGGTGTTCTTAAGAAAGATGAAGAAGCTTTACAAGGGGAGGATGTTCGTGAAGGTTTAACTGGAATTATCTCAGTTAAGCATCCAGATCCTCAATATGAAGGACAAACAAAGACCAAATTAGGAAACAGTGAAGTTCGTAAGATTGTATCGAATATTTTTGCGGAACAATTAGAACGTTTCTTACTTGAAAATCCGAGTGATGCGAAGATTATCATTGAAAAAGCAGTTGTGGCATCCAAAGCACGTTTAGCGGCTAAAAAGGCACGTGAATTAACACGTCGTAAAGGGGCATTAGAAATATCTTCTTTACCAGGTAAACTAGCAGACTGTTCAAGTCGTGATCCACAATTATGCGAAATATACATCGTGGAAGGGGATTCCGCGGGTGGAAGTGCTAAATTAGGTCGTAATCGTGAGTTCCAAGCGATTCTTCCGTTAAGAGGTAAGATTCTTAACGTTGAAAAGGCACGTGCTCATCGTATCTTCGATAACAATGAAATTCGTTCAATGTTAACGGCGTTTGGAGTTGGATTTGGAGATGAAATTGATTTATCGAAGTTACGCTATCATAAAATTGTCATCATGACCGATGCCGATGTCGATGGTGCGCATATTCGTACTTTATTATTAACATTCTTCTATCGTTTCTTAAAACCACTTGTGGAAGCGGGACATATTTATATTGCTCAACCACCCCTTTACAAGATTAGTAAAGGGAATCAAGAGCGATATGCATATACTGAAGAACAACTCGATGCATTTAAACTTGAATTAGGTGAAAAGACCAACATTCAACGTTATAAAGGTTTAGGGGAAATGAATGCGGAACAACTTTGGGATACTACAATGGATCCAAGTGTTCGTACCTTAATCAAAGTTAGCGTAGAAAATGCGATGGAAGCCGATATGGTGTTTGATATGTTAATGGGTGATGAAGTTGAACCTAGACGTAATTACATCGTAGATAACGCTCAATTCGTTAAGAATTTGGATATATAGGAGGGAGAAAACATGGAAGAAGTACAATTTGATCGTATAAAGCATGTCAATATCTCTTCTGAGATGAAAACCTCATTCTTAGACTATGCAATGAGTGTTATCGTACAAAGAGCTTTGCCAGATGTTAGAGATGGATTAAAACCAGTTCATCGTAGAATTCTATACTCTATGAATGATTTAGGGATTGTCGCTGATAAACCTTTTAAGAAGTCAGCACGTATTGTTGGGGATGTTATTGGTAAATATCACCCTCATGGTGATACAGCAGTTTATGATTCTATGGTTCGTATGGCTCAAGATTTCTCATATCGTTATATGTTAGTTGAAGGTCATGGTAACTTTGGTTCCATCGATGGTGATGGGGCAGCTGCGATGCGTTATACCGAAGCACGTATGTCAAAGATTGCGATGGAATTGGTACGTGATATAAATCGCGATACCATTGATTTCGTTGATAACTATGATGGAGAAGAAAAAGAACCATCTGTAATGCCATCTCGTTTCCCAAATGTTCTTGTGAATGGAGGAACAGGGATTGCGGTTGGTATGGCCACAAACATTGCGCCACATAACTTAGGAGAAACTATTGATGCGGCAATCGCAGTCATGGAAAATCCTGATATAACTATTTTAGAATTGATGGAAAACTATATTTTTGGCCCAGATTTTCCAACTGGGGCAACGATTTTAGGTCGTGCAGGGATCAAACAAGCGTTTGAAACAGGCCGAGGATCCATTGTTATTCGTTCAAAAGTCGATACTGAAGAATTATCGAATGGGAAGAAGCAGTTAATCGTCACTGAAATTCCATATCAAGTCAATAAAGCAACCTTAGTTGAAAAGATTGCGTCTTTAGTACGTGATAAGCAAATTGAGGGAATTACCGATTTAAGAGATGAATCCAATCGTGAGGGGATTCGTATTGTTATTGAGTTAAGAAGGGATGTTCAAAGTGAAGTAATTTTGAATCAGTTATATCGAATGACCTCTTTACAAACAAGTTTTGGGGTTAATAACTTAGCTTTAGTTAATAATGCACCTAAATTACTCAATCTTAAAGAAATTTTAGAGTATTATAATACGCATCAAATCGAAGTAATTCGTAGAAGAACTCAATATGAGTTAACCAAAGCATTAGAAAGAGCTCATATTTTAGAAGGTTTGCGTATTGCGTTAGATAATATTGATGCGATTATTCATTTAATTCGATCCAGTAAAGATGATACAACAGCACTTAATGGTTTGATGGAACAATTTGGATTATCTGAAATACAAGCAAAAGCAATTCTAGATATGCGTTTCAGACGTTTAACAGGCTTAGAACGTCAAAAAATAGAAGCAGAATATCAAGAATTAATGATTTCTATTGAAGATTATCGTGATATCTTGGCTAATCACCAACGTGTCGTAGATATTATCAAAGAAGAAATGTTAGAAATTAAACGTCGATTCAATGATAAACGCCGTTCAGAGATCGTAGATGCGGATATCGATATGGAAGATGAAGACTTAATTCCAAGAGAAGAAGTTGTTATTACGATGACAACAAACGGATACATTAAACGTACCAATATTGATACCTATAAGACACAAAATCGTGGTGGTAAGGGTGTTAAGGGTATGAGTGTTAATGAGGATGATGTTGTGGATCAATTCTTAACAATGAATTCTCATGATCATTTATTACTATTTACAAATTTAGGTCGAGTATATCGAATTAAAGGATATCGTGTTCCTCAAGCAAGTCGTATTGGTAAGGGAATTCCTGTTATAAACTTATTGGATATGGATAAGAATGAGAAGATTCGTGCATTAGTATCCATCAATCCAAACCATGAAGGTAATTTCTTATTCTTCGCAACTAAACTAGGACTTGTTAAGCGTGTTCATGTAAGCGAGTTTGAATCAATCCGACAAACAGGTAAGATTGCGATTACATTGAAGGATGATGATGAATTACTTGGAGTTAAATTAACATCTGGTGAAGATGAAATCATTATCGCTGGATCTAACGGTAAAGCAGTTCGTTTCAATGAACAAGATGTTCGTGCAATGGGTCGTACCGCAAGTGGTGTTAAAGGATTTAATACTGATGGCTGTGAAGCTGTAGGTTTAGCAACCGATAAAGAAGGACGATATATCTTATCTGTTACACAAAATGGTTATGGTAAGAAATCTGAATTAACAGAATATCGCTTAACCAGTCGTGGTGCTAAAGGTGTTAAGACGATTAATATTACCGATAAGAATGGTCCACTCGTAGAATTAAAGGCTGTTAATGGGGACGAAGATTTACTCATGGTCACATCGGAAGGTGTCATCATTCGTATTAATCTTGAAACAGTTGGTGTTTATGGAAGAAGTACCCAAGGGGTTCGCTTAATCAATGTTAAAGATGACCAAACACTTAAAACGGTTGCGGTTGTCGAAAAAGAAGAAATCGTAGAAGAATAATTTAACTTAAAGTAGCCAAATCTGTGGCTACTTTATTTTTAATTGATATAATGAAAATATGTTAGATGCACTTACCTTGAATTTTACTTTGACTATATTAATGTTTGTTTATTTTGTAATGTCATTAATTATTTTTCGTATAAGAAAAGAAAAATATTTAATTTATTACTTATTAACGTTTTTAACTTTATTTTCAACCTATTTTCTATTATTTTTTCAAAAATATTTTCCTGACTGGATAAGTTTTATTTTAATGAACTTACTCGTAGTATTGAGTCAATTGTTTGTAGTTATTGGAATTAGAGTTCTTTACAGATTGAAGTCGATTAACGCTTGGTATCTTGTTTATTTTTTATTAACCTTTATTGGGATTTATTACTATACTTACATTGATTTTAGTATTACATCAAGAATTATTGTGACCTCTATGGTCTTATCTTTAATGTTAATAGATCTGATTGTTATAGTTCGACGATTTAAAGATCGAGTTAATGAAGCAATCAATAAAATTGTTATAACAATAGCTTTTATTAGTATAATTGTTTGGTTATCCAGAATATTTTTTGTTTTTAATCAAGAATCCACACAAAGATACTTAGTGGACCAAGGGTTTACTACAGGCGTTTATTATATTCTTGGCTTAATAACTTCTAGTGTTTGGTTTGCGCTCTATATTTGGATTGAGACAGCTCAGGTTGTGATTAAATTAGAAAAAAAGAACGATGAACTTAGTAGGCTAGCTTTAATTGATAATCTTACTGGTTTAGCGAATCGTCATTATTTAGACTATGATCTAAAATTCTTAACCTCAAATTCAAGAAGAAATAATACAGATTTATCAATGTTAATGGTTGATTTAGACCGTTTTAAGCTTGTTAATGATACTTTTGGGCATTTAGTAGGGGATGATGTACTAAAACAAGCAGCACAGATACTCTCAGAGTCTATTCGTTCAAGTGATCGTGTTTATCGTTGGGGAGGAGAAGAGTTTGTTATTGTTACACCTTCCACAAACAATAAACAAGCAAGTATTGTTGCGGAAAAGATAAGTCAGAACTTTAGAAACAGTAAATTTGATGTAATAGGAAATATAACGGTTAGTATTGGCGTCGCAACATTTGATTCAGATGAAAAAGTAGAGGATTGGTTTAATCGTGTTGATTTGGCACTATATCGCGCTAAACAAACTGGTCGAAATCGTTGGGTTACTTGGCTAGATGATGAATCATTGCCGGAATATTTTGATCGATTTGCATGGAAAACCGAGTATGAATCAGGAAACAAAGAAATTGATAATGATCATAAACAACTTGCTATTCATATAAACAAACTCCATCACTTAATTACAAATCAATATCCAATTGATACAATTCATAAAGCTATTTTTGATATGACTGAACATATTAAGAAGCACTTTATATTGGAAGAGAGTATTTTATTAAAAAAAGAGTACAAAGAGTACACAGAACATCGTTCAATTCACCAAAGAATTCTATCAGAATATGAAATTTTATTGAGAAAAACACTTAATGGTGAAATAACATTAGCTGCTCTAATGTCATACCTTGTTAAAGAGGTATTAATTGAACATATATCAAATGAAGATTCAAAGTTTTTTAATACTGTTAAATGATGTCAATTCTTGACTTATTATGAACCTATTTATACAATGAATGCATAAACAAAGACGGGACTAATCAATATTGTGTTTTGTAGAGATACAAGGTATGGTGAAACTTGTAATACACTTTCTTGAATTCCACCCCTGAGTGAAGTTTACTTCCGGCGCAACCGTTATCTGTATGAGTGGTATTGTTTCACGTGAAACATTACAACGAGGGTGGCAACACGGTAAACAATCGTCCCTTACAAGGGATTTTTTTATTTTAAAGGAGAAATAAAATGCTAGACATTAAATTGATTCGTGAGAATCCAGAATTAGTAAAAGAGAATATGCGTAAGAAGTATCAAGATTCTAAACTGAATCTAGTGGATGAAGTTGGAGAATTAGATCTTAAATATCGTCAAACTAAAACACGTGCAGATGAACTAAGAGGTTTACGTAATAAGTTAAGTAAGCAAATCGGTGTTTTGATGGGTCAAAAGAAGTTTGATGAAGCTGAAGAAGTTAAGAAACAAGTCCAACAACTAGCCATTGAATTAGCAGATCTAGAAGCGAGTGAAGAACCACTCCAACAAGAAATTCGTCAAAGAATGCTTGTTATTCCTAATATTATTGATGAAACAGTTCCATTAGGAAAAGATGATAGCGAAAATGTTGAACGTAAGAGAATTGGTGAACCTGCTTTAAAACCTTTCGAAGTACCATATCACATCGATATTATGGAACGTTTTGCAGGGGTAGACCTTGATGCGGCACGTAAAACGAGTGGAAATGGTTTCTATTACCTAATTGGTGATGTTGCTAGATTACATTCTGCTATTTTAAGTTATGCACGTGATTTCATGATTGATCGTGGTTTTGATTACGTTATTCCACCTTATATGATTCGTTCAGAGGTTGTGACAGGTGTTATGAGTTTTGCGGAAATGGAAAACATGATGTATAAGATTGAAGGTGAAGACTTATACCTCATAGGAACAAGCGAACACTCTATGATTGGTAAATTTATCGATACAATCTTAGATGAAAAGGATTTGCCATATCTCTATACAAGTTATTCACCATGTTTTAGAAAAGAAGTGGGTGCACATGGTATAGAAGAACGTGGTGTATACCGTATTCATCAATTCGAAAAACAAGAAATGATTGTTGTATGTAAACCAGAAGATAGTAAGAAGTATTTTGAAGTTCTCTATAACAATACAGTTGATTTCTTCCGTTCCCTTGATGTTCCTGTACGTGTTTTGGAATGTTGTTCAGGCGATTTAGCGGATCTTAAGAGTAAATCAGTGGATGTTGAAGCGTGGTCACCAAGACAACAGAAATATTTTGAAGTAGGAAGTTGTTCAAATCTTACTGATGCACAAGCTAGACGTCTACAAATTCGTGTACAAGGTGAGAATGAGAAATATTTTGCGCACACATTGAATAACACGGTTGTTGCACCTCCACGTATGTTAATTGCTTTCTTAGAAAACAATCTAAATGAAGATGGATCCGTAAATATCCCTGTTGCTTTAAGACCTTATATGGGATTTAAAGAAGTTATTACTCCTAAAAAGTAACAATGAAAAACACAATATACAGTTTAGATTTTGAAGACTTAGGACAAGAAACTTGGACAGGTGGAGCGTATACCTATGATTTACCTCAAGGGAAATCATTGTCATCATCAGTTTATGTACTTAAACCAGGTAAAACTTCTGGCTTATATCATTATCATCATGGAACAGAAGAAATGTTGATTATGATCAAAGGAACTCCGCTACTAAGATTACCAAATGAAACTCGTCGATTATTAGAAGGTGAGGTTGTAACTTTTGGGATTGGGCCTGAAGGTTCGCACCAAGTTATAAATGATACCAATGAAGAGGTCAGAATGGTTTTTATTGGATACGAGACATCACCTGATGTAGTTGAATATCCTGATGAAGGGTTAATCTCAGTAATGGCGAAAACAAAATCTCAAAATGGTGAGTATTTGTGGGATATTAGAGAAGTAAAAGAAAACAAATAATGTTTCACGTGAAACGTTGAAATATTCAGTAAGCTTATGTATAATAAATGAGCTGCTACAATGCAATCCTTTGAACCAGGTCAGGGTCGGAAGACAGCAGCCTTAATAGGCTCTTGCATGTGTGGCAGCCTTTTTATATGATTTAAACAATGGAACACATTAAATATATGAAGTTAGCGCTTAAAGAAGCGCAAAAAGCGTATGAACTCGATGAAGTGCCGATTGGTGCAGTTATTGTAATGGATGGGAAAGTCATCGCAAAGGCACATAACTTAAGAGAGAAGAATCAAAGTGCGACTGCTCATGCGGAAGTGCTCGCAATCAATAAAGCGTGTAAGAAACTTGGGACATGGAGACTTAATGGTTGTGTGCTCTATGTAACACTAGAGCCTTGTACAATGTGTGTAGGTGCAAGTATCCTTTCTAGAGTCGATGGAATTGTGTTTGGGGCTAAAGATCCTAAAGGGGGTAGTTTAGGTTCTTTATATGATATTTCACTCATAAATGGGTTTAATCATTATCCTTGGATAAAATCTTCGGTATGTGAAGATGAATGTTCAAATATATTAAAATTATTCTTTAAAAATAAACGTAAAAAACGATTGGAGTAAGGGAATAGGGTATAAGTTATACCCTATTTTTGTTATAATAGAAACTAAGAGAAACAGCTATGACTTATAAATCTTTATACAGAACGTATCGTCCACATTCGTTTGAAACGGTAGTCGGGCAAAGGCATATTATTCAAACATTACAAAATGCATTAAAGACAAATAAAATGTCTCATGCATATCTTTTCTGTGGTCCAAGAGGTACAGGAAAAACAACAGTCGCAAAACTTGTGGCTAAATCAGTAAACTGTCTAAATCCTGAAAAGGCTCCTTGTAATGAGTGTGAACATTGCAGAACGATCCAGAATGGAACACATCCAGATGTTATTGAAATCGATGCCGCAAGTAATAATGGTGTAGATGAGATTCGTGATTTGATTGAAAAGGTCAAATATGCACCGATTCAAGCAAAATATAAAGTTTATATCATTGATGAAGTCCATATGTTATCACAAGGTGCTTTTAATGCGTTGTTAAAGACATTAGAAGAACCTCCTTCACATGTTATTTTCATTTTAGCCACAACCGAACCTCATAAAGTGCTTCCAACCATTATTTCCAGATGCCAAAGATATGATTTCGTACGAGTTAATCGTAAAGATATTCAAACAAGAATTGAAGAAGTTCTAAAAGCAGAGAAAATCACGTATGAACCAGAGGCTATACGGCTAATTAGTCAATTAGCAGATGGTGGTGTTCGTGATGCATTAAGTATTCTTGAACAATGCATTGCGTACAGTGGAAATCACTTATTAGCTGAACATGTAAATGATATTTATGGCATCGCCACAACTCAAGATAAATTAAAACTATTAAACGCAATAATTACAGTTGATGTTGGTCTTTTAATGCAAGAAATAGAGATTATTACACGAAAAAATATCGATATTCGTAGATTAACGAATGATTTAATGGAGTTGTTAAAAGAATCTGTTGTTTATAGTTTTACTAAAGATGAGAAACTTATAAACAAACTAACAGTAGATGAAGCGAAATCATTGAATGCAATTCCTAATTCTATTGCGTTAAGTATGATTGAAGATTTAATGGATACAGCTGAGAAGTATCGTAGTGCTTCAAACCTTTTATCCTATTTTGAGATTGGAATGTTAAAACTACTTAGTCGAGTTAAAGAACCAGCTCAAACTGTAAGTGTTAAAGACGTAAGTAAAAAAGAAGTTAAACCAGTAGAAACTGTTAAAAAAGTTGTAGTAAACAAAGTTGAAGAGATTGAAAAACCTGTTCAAGTTGTTGAAAGTATTAAAGAAGTAGAACCTGAACCAATTATCCCAGTTCAAGAACCAACCGAAGATCTACAGTTTGAATCAGTTGAGATTGAAGATCTAAAACCTAAACCAAAGAAGAAGAAGGTTTTAAGTAAAGTTGAGTCTCATGATCAAAACACGATTCTCAGTCTGCTTAATTCAGGGGATAAGCAAAAACGTTTAGAGATTAATGCTAAATGGAATAATATTCAATCCTACCTAACTGATTTAAAATATGGAAGAGTAGCACAGATACTTGTTAATGCGATACCAATCGCATTAAATGAGGGGTTTGTTGTGTTGAGTCATACCGATAAACTTTATGTAAATGAATTAAATAGTGAAGATAATCAAGAATTGATTGAAGACTTCACTCAATTCCTTTTTGGAATAGAAATGAGAGCATTTGCAGTAGATGCACAAAGCGTTAATGAATTAATGGTGGAATTTAAACGACTACATGCCGAAAATAATCTTCCAGAACCAATGGTATTTGAAAAGAAGAAGAAAAAAGTAGTTAAACCAACTGAATCCATCGAAAAGGGTTTGTTTGAATTGTTTGGTGAAGAGAATGTGGAGATTATCTAGATGTACCCAAACGTTTTACTAACTCTAATCGAAAATTTAAGAAAATTACCGGGTGTAGGGGCTAAAACTGCGGAACGTTATGCGTTTGCGCTTTTAAATTTGTCAGATGAAGAGATTCAAGTAATGGCCAAAGCACTGACGGATTCCAAGTCAAAATTACATTTTTGTCCTATCTGTGGGAACATTACGGACAAGGATACTTGCATGATTTGCTCAGATGATAAACGTGATCACTCGACAATCTGTGTTGTTCAAGATGTTAAGGATGTCATTGCGATTGAGAGAATCAAACAATATAAAGGTGTTTATCATGTATTACACGGTGTTATTTCCACATCAAAAGGAATTATGCCAGATGATTTAAGTATTGATTCACTCGTTAGTCGTGTGAGTGAAAATGTAGAAGAAGTTATACTCGCCACTAACCCTACAGTTGAAGGGGAAATGACGGCTTTATATCTTGCGAAACGATTAGAAAGTAAAGTAGGTAAGATTACTCGTTTAGCTCATGGTTTACCGATGGGTGCACATATGGACTATGCGGATGAACTTACTTTAATAAAAGCCATGGAAGGAAGGCAGAAAATCTAATAATGAAAACAGATATTGAAATTGCTCAAAGCGCTCAAGCATTGCCGATTGAAGAGATTGCCAAGAAGATTCATTTACCAAATGCATATTTAGAAAATTATGGTAAATACAAAGCTAAAGTAGATTTGAGTTTTTATGACGATATCAAACACAAACAAGATGGAAAATTAATTCTTGTGACTGCACTCACCCCAACTAAAGCAGGAGAAGGAAAATCAACTACGACTGTTGGGTTAGTCGACGGTTTAGCTAAAATTCAAAAAAATGTAATGGGCTGTCTCAGAGAACCTTCTTTAGGCCCCGTTTTTGGTGTAAAAGGTGGGGCAACCGGTGGTGGTTATGCCCAAGTTATACCCATGGAAGATATTAATCTACATTTTACAGGAGATATGCATGCTATAACGGCCGCAAATAACCTTGTTAGTGCAATCATAGATAATCATCTATATCAAGGAAATGAATTAAATATTAATCCTGAAAAGATATTATGGAAACGATGCATGGATATGAATGACCGTGCACTTCGTCATATACAAGTTTCATTAAATGATAAAAAATCAATTGTTCGTAACGATAGTTTCTTAATTACTGTAGCATCTCCCATGATGGCGATGTTATGTTTGTCAAAAGATCTTGAAGACTTTAAACAACGTGTTGATCGAACAATTGTGGCGTATACCTATGAAGGCAAAGCAGTTACGATAAAGGATTTAAAGGTAACAGGATCTGTTGCGGTATTAATGAAAGATGCGATAAAACCAAATTTAGTTCAAACATTGGAAGGAAATCCTGTGTTAATCCATGGAGGACCTTTTGCGAATATTGCGCATGGAAGTAATTCGATTATCGCAACACGTTTAGCACTAAAATGTGCCGACTATGTTGTGACTGAAGCAGGCTTTGGTTCTGATTTAGGGGCTCAAAAGTTTATGGACATTACCAGTCGTGCGGGTGAGTTTAAACCAAGTGCGGTTGTCATAGTCGCAACAATTCGTGCGCTTAAGATGCATGGAAATGTTCCGTATGAAAATCTTAAACAAGAGAATATTGAAGCACTTAAAAATGGTTTAATTAACCTTAAACAACACATTAATATAATTAGAACCTATGGTGTACCACTTGTTGTATCGCTCAATCGCTTTGTCAGTGATACAGAAGCAGAGATTGAATGTGTGAAAACCTTCTGTGAAGAAGAAAAAGTAGCGTTTGAAATCAATGAATCCTGGGAAAAGGGTGGAGATGGGGCTGTTAATCTAGCGCGTAAGGTTGTCGAGTTAGTTGAACAGGATAACAAATATCATCCTTTATATGATTTAAATCTAAGTGTTAAAGAAAAAATAGAAACAATTGCTCAACGTATTTATGGAGCGAAAGATGTGATTTATTCTGAACAAGCATTGGAACAATATACTCAAATTGAAGCATTAGGTTTAGATAAACTCAATGTTTGTATCGCAAAAACGCAATCTTCTTTAAGTGATGATCCAAAACTACTTGGATTTCCAAAAGGATTTACCTTGACGGTAAAATCATTCAATATATCGACGGGAGCTGATTTTATTGTCGTTATTGCAGGTTCGATTATGACAATGCCTGGACTATCAAAAGATCCAGCCGCAAACCATATTGATATTAATGGAAAAGAAATTATTGGCTTATTTTAATCGTTTATAAGGTATAATACAGGGGAAATATGTCATCCATAGCGTATATAACAGATCGAAACATGATTGAATTTCATCGACTAAATGGTAATTCTACCATTAGTTTTTGGAGACCTTCTGCAGGGAAGCGATTCACTGATTTTAATCATGGTGATTTGTTATTCTTTTTAGCAAAAGGCACTGAATTAAAACATACCGGTGAAAAAGGGATTATTGGTTATGGACGTTTCCAACACAGTGTTCAATACTCCTTTAGACAAATGTGGAACCATTATGAGCGCTTAAATGGTTATGATACACCTGAAGATTTTAAGGAAGCGATTTTAAGAGTATCCAAATCAAAAACTTTACCATCAAGCTTAAGTAGTTTGATTCTAAATGATATTGTATTTTTTCAAGCGCCTGTTTATTTAAGTGAATTTGGAATGAGAATCTCTAATAATTTAGAGAGTTTTATCTATTTAGATAAAGATAATCCACAAATGACCGTGAATATCTTACTCAAAGCCAATGAAATTGGAGTAGACGCATGGTCATCCGCGGTAAGTTCCTATGCACCATCCTCATCTGTATTTGATGATGATTTAGCACGTCATATGATTCAATATCGTGCTGCAAATCTTCCAAGTCTAAGTACTGAGAAAGAACAAAAGAAACAAGTAAAATATCTAACTCAACTTATTGAGAAGGATGATCGTTATCAATGGTTGGATGAGCGTAAACAAGAATTAATTCATTTTGATGTCGATAAATTAGAACTAATTACATCAATTTCAGCCAATAAGTTACATTTAACCGAACGATTAATCTATGAATATGGAAAATATCGTATGTTGGATACCTTAACCAAAGGAATTCCTAACTTTAAACAAAAAACACTTCACTATACGACCTATGTAGAGTATGAAGTGTCTTCGGATTTAAAACAGTTATTGGTTGTGGATGGATTCGATTATCGTTATCTTAATCTAGATCAAATTTAGTAATGACAAAGCGATGGAACTTAGCCTTCGCTTTATTATTTTGTATAGAGAATTGCTTTAATAAGTCTAAGTAACGAGCAAAGGCAAGTTGTTCAAACTCATTATTCACTTCATATTCCAACTCATAATCTTCAATATCTAGATATTGATTATAATCAATACAAATCTCTCCATAGATATCTTGAATAACATGACGTGTTGTATGTAACTCACCGATATAATTCCAATCATCAGTATAATTATGTGAAAGTAAGAATTCTAATACATCGGGTCGTTTGAAATGATCAACCGAGTTATTTGGAACCTCAAAATTAACTTCTAATTTTCCTTTTTCTTGTTTAATCTTGAAGGTTAATTCAAAATTTTGATCAATTTGACGTATTCTTGCGGCAATTTTCTTGTTTAAGCGATTCTTTGATTGATAGTAATAATTGGTTTGTTTCACGATTTTCGCATTCCTAAAATAGGCAAGAACACGATCGTACTCTTCTTTCGTTAATAATGTTTTATATTCAATTTCAAGGTTTGTCTTCATATGCCTATGATACAATAGGCTTAAGTGAAAAGGAAGTAAAGCGATGAAGCGTTTTGAAATACGATCTAAACAGGATAAACAGTCTAAACGACTTAAAGAAACTCTCTATCAACGTTTAATTGAACTCTCTTTTATCCATGATGAACAAAATCCAGATTTTGTAATATCTGTTGGAGGAGATGGGACTTTCTTACGAGCCATTCATCAATATATGAATCAAGTTGATACGATACGATTTGTAGGAATCCATACAGGAACATTAGGTTTTTTTAGTAGTTATGATGGGGATGAATGTGAAGCCTTTATTCAAGATCTCATTAACAAGCGTTTAGAGTGTAAAGAATTACCTTTATTGGATATTTGTGTTCAATCTCAAAAAGGGAATGAACATTATTACGCATTAAATGAAATGCGTGTTGAAAACGTGATTCGAACTCAATTAATTAGAGTTTCGATTAATCAAGAATACATGGAAACCTTCCGTGGTACGGGATTATGCATCTCAACACAAGCTGGATCAACGGCTTATAATCGTTCGTTAGGTGGCGCAATTTTACATGAAGGATTAGATTTACTTCAACTTACTGAGATAACAGGAATACATCATCATGCGTATCGCTCTCTAGGATCACCACTTATTATTGGTCACGATGCACAAATTACACTTGAAAGTGATGATTTTTGTGAAGCGATACTATGTTACGACCAATTATCCATCAAGTTAAATAAAGATAGTAAAATACAATGTCAACATTCAGAAAAAACCGTCCATTGTGTAGGACGGCCGAATACGAGTTATATTAAACGTTTAAAAAGTTTATTTTAGTGAACAATTTTACTTCGATTCAAATGACTCATGTGGAATATAATCGCAATCATTGGAACGAAGGATAATAAGGAAGAACCACCTGCAGAGATAAATGGGAGTGTTATACCGGTAATTGGAAGAAGACCGATAATCATTCCCATGTTTTGTATTTGTTGAAATAACAACATGCCCAACAAGCCAATTGCCATTATTTTTTCTCGGTAATATTCATTATTTTGAATGATTCGAATAATGGTTAAGTCTAAGGCTAAATGTAAGAAAAGTACGATGGAAGTCCCAATAAACCCAAAATTCTGTCCAATTACCGCAAAGATAAAGTCATTTTGAGGTTCAATCAAAGTGATAACTTGTGATCCCCAACCATGCCCAAACCAACCCGCAGATCCAACCGCTAATAGGGATTGATACAATTGTAGACCCCAAGAACTAATGTATTGTTCTGTTTGAAGCCATCCATAGAAACGTGTTAATCGATAAGAATTTCCAACTAACGAGATTAAAGCATCTGGCGCAAAGAAGAAGAGTCCCATAAAGATTATGACTACCAAGCCTAAAAATGCAAAACCTGAAATAAGCCAATACTTTTGAATTCCACTGAGTGCTAACATGGTAATTAATCCAATGACAATAATGATTGGAATCCCTGTATCAGGTTGTAAAATCATTAAGAATAAAGGCGGAATCGCAATCTTAAGAATCTTAATAAACAAGAAAATATCACTTTCGATATTCGACATTCTATTTTGATCAATGTGTTCAGAGATGATAACGGAAGATTTGATAATCAACACTGCCTTCATAAACTCACTGGGTTGAATCGTACCTAAACCTGGTAGTTGAATCCATGCACGTGTACCATTAACCGGAGCGATAAAAGGAAGATTAATAAAACGATCGACGATTAATAAGAATAGTAAAAACATTAAAATCCAATAAGCAATGTCAATTGCGGTGAATAATCGGTCTACACCAATCTGAATAAAAATAACTAAAGCAATGACTGAAATAGAAACCCAAATAACTTGTTTGATAAGTAAATCTGTCCCATCACGATAGGATACAAGTAAAGGACTTGCCCCATAAATCGCGATTAAGCTAATGGCGGTAAGCGCAACTAAAATAAGCGTGAGTGGCCAGTCGATAATGAAGGTTTTCTTTGTAGGTGATTTTATATATTGTGACATCGTTTCGTCCTGTGTTTGTTTGAAGTAAAACTACTATAATGGTATCATATAGGCTGAGGTGACAGTATGCGTAGATGGAATTCTTTCATTGAACTAATTTATTTCCCACTTGAGGTAATCTATATTTCTACCATCATTTTAGGGATAACGGGCTTAGTCTTAGGGCAAAGTTTCCAAGTCTATTTTTCGATTAATCAACCAATAATCCTATCGATCATCGATATGTTTAGATACTTGTCTAGCATGATTGTACACTATTTCCCATTAATTTTCCTACTTAGAGCGGTATATCGAAGAAGTGAGGATGGAATGAGTGTTGTGGCAGCACTTTTAGCGTACATAAGTTTCCATGTTGGAATCATGTTTTTTACGCCTACCAACCTACCTACAGAAGTATACACGCCTGTACTTGGAATTCAAGCCAGTGCTTCTCTTTTAGCCACAAAGAATAGTGGTGTTTTAACACCATTTCATACCGGTTTAATTGGGGCATTAATTGTTTTATATATCACTCGTTCTTCGGTAAGAAGCTTAAAGAAGCGTTCTCCATATAGTATATTTGGTTTTGTGGATAAGAATGTATCCGTTGTCTTCCGTTCCGTTTTATTAAGTTTATTAGCAGGCATTGCATTAACCTTTATTTGGCCAAGTGTGATTCAATTCTTTATCAATATATTTACATTCTTATCAAAAGACTTAAACAATCCAATCAATCTATTTATTTATGGAATTATTAATCGTATTCTAAGTATCTTCAATTTCAGTCATTGGATGAATCAACTCTTCTGGTTTACAAATCTTGGAGGAAGTTGGGTTGATCCAATAGGCGCTGTTCATACAGGGGATGTAGGTATGTGGACCGCACAACTTGCACGTGGTATTTCTGGATTTACTTCTGGTAAACTCATTACCCCTTACTACATTCTCAATATATTTGCTGTTCCTGCATTCATTTTAGCCGCATTTCAAACCTACACAGACAAGTTAGTTCACAGAAGATTAACACCATTTGTTATATTTGCAGTTATTGCGTCTGTTGTCTTTGGAACGTTATTACCAATTGAAATATTCTTAGTCTTTACAGCTCCACTTCTCTTTACCTTCCATCTATTCTTTACCGCAATCCTTTATGCCGTACTTCCAATGTTAGATGTGACTTTAGGCTATAGTTTTACTGGAAGTGGTATTGTTGCGACGCCAGGAAGTTTGTTTGATTTATTGGTTTTGTTGCGGAATCCTGTTTACCAAAAATCGTTGGTTATTTTACTCTTTATAGGATTAATGACCTACTTATTGTACTATGCGGTCACAAGTTATTATTATCGTAGAGGTGCAATTAGTATTATTAATCCAAATGAGAAAGACCTTGTGATTAAGGAATTGCTGGATAGTATTGGTGGAATCGAAAATATCCGATTAGCGAATGCTTCGCTTAGTAAGGTTATTATCCAAGTATACAATCGTGATCTTGTGGATTTTAGTAAGATTCATCATAGAGCGAATAAAATTGTCGATACGAGAGCAGGCTTTGCGATTTCGTATGGGGCAAGTAGTTATATGATCTATTCCGTTTTAAAACAATTAAAAGAGAGTACAGAAATTCAAGAAAGTGCATAGGCATTTTCTTTGTTCGTTGAGGTGATTATGGAAAAACTTACGCCTATGTTAAAGCAATACATGGATGTTAAAAATGAACATCAAGATGCGCTTGTTATGTTTAGACTAGGTGATTTTTATGAACTATTCTTTGATGATGCGAAAATCGCATCTTTTGAGTTAGACCTCGTCTTAACAGGACGTGCAGCTGGTGAGAACCAAAGAGCGCCAATGTGTGGTGTACCGCATCATGCGGCTTCAAATTATATTCAGAAGTTGGTGGATAAGGGTTATAAAGTAGCGATTGTAGAACAAATGGAAGATCCTTCAACTGCAGTTGGACTTGTTAAACGTGATGTGGTCAAGATTGTAACTCCGGGAACCATGGTAGACGAATTAGTTGAAGATAAAACACGTAATTATATTGCATCTTTAACGCTTTATGCAGGTCAATACACACTTATCCTATTAGAACTCATTTCGGGTAAAACTGAGATGATACAAATACGAGAAGAAAAGACACTCTTAAAGCAGAACTTATTGAAGTATCAAATTAAGGAAGTTGTTATCTCCAATCATTCTGATACAAACACAATTCATACATTAAGAGAAATCAAATACTTAACCCTATCGTATTGTGACTTAGATACAATTGCGGAAGAATACTTGTTGAACTGCGATCATATTCAAGAAGAATATAAGAGATCGTGTTATGGAAGATTATTAAACTATCTAACCGTTACTCAAAAACGTTCACTTCATCATCTTCAAAAGATTGTGGATACAAATGTTCAACGTATCATGAAGATGGATTATAGTACCTTACTTAATCTCGAATTAATCGAACCTCTAAGAGCACAATCTAAACACAAGACACTCTTTTCATTCTTAGATGTATGTAAAACATCTATGGGATCTAGACTATTAAAGGATTGGATTATGAATCCTTTATACGATCTAAGTGAGATAACAAAACGACAAGATCAAATAGAATTCTTAATCAAAGACTATATCCTCAAAGATAAATTAAAAGAATATCTCGCAAACTGTTACGACATACAACGTTTAGTTGGACGTATTTCATTTGGTTCCGCAAACCCACAAGATATCATGCGTTTAAGAAACACCTTAAACCAATTACCTCAAATTCTTAGTTTAGTTGATCACGATTTATTTAAACCGTACAATCAAATCAATGTACTTGAAGAAATTACCCAAGAATTAAATGATGCGTTAAATGAGGATGTCCCAAGCTCCATCAAAGATGGAAATGTATTTAAAACAGGCTATCATACAGAACTTGATGAACTCAGAGATGTTCAACATTTAGGTAAGAAATGGTTACTTGATTTTGAACTAAGAGAAAAAGAAAAAACAGGGATAAAAAACCTTAAAGTAGGGTATAACCGAGTGTTTGGTTATTACATCGAAATCTCTAAGGGGAATATTCCAAATATTAAAGAAGAATTTAACTATATCCGTAAACAAACCTTGAGCAATCAAGAACGTTTTATTACACCAGAGCTCAAGGAGATGGAAGATAAGATCTTGAACTCAACAGAAAGAAGTTTAAAGCTTGAACAATATCTCTTCTCAGAATTAGTTCAAAAGATTGCGCACTATCTCTATGAATTACAAGAAATATCATTCGCATTAGCTAGTCTAGATGTATTAGTAGCGCTCACAAGTATTTCTTTAGATCATCATTATGTACGACCAGAAATCCATACAGGATTTAATTTAGATGTCAAAGAAGGTCGTCATCCAATCTTAGAGACACAAACCCAATATGTTTCCAACTCGACTAATATACAAAGTGAACAACCGATTCATATTCTAACTGGACCGAATATGGGGGGTAAGAGTACGTATATGCGTCAATTAGCTCTACTAATTGTATTAGCACAAATGGGTTCTTATGTACCAGCTAAGAAAGCGAGTTTACCACTCGTTGATGCACTGTTTACCCGTATGGGAGCGAGTGATGATATTCTAGAAGGACAATCGACCTTCATGATTGAAATGATAGAAGCAAATACAGCACTTCAGAATGCGACTAAGAATTCGATGGTATTCTTTGATGAAATTGGGCGTGGTACTTCAACATTTGATGGTATGGCGTTAGCACAATCCATGGTTGAATACATCGCGACCGTCATTGGATGTAAAACCATCTTCTCAACCCATTATCATGAGTTAACACAACTTGAGACATCACTACCTCAAATAAGAAACATGCATGTAGAAGTGTATGAAGAGAACAACGAAGTAACCTTCCTTTATCGTGTTAAACATGGTAAAGCAGATCGTTCATATGGGGTGAATGTCGCAAGACTCGCACATTTACCAAACGCGATTTTGACTCGTGCACATCATTTACTCAAAGAACTTGAAAGTAAGAAACGTGTTGTGCAACAAAGTATGGAGATTGTTGAGATGGTCACGATCCCCAAAGAACTTGAAGAAATTCAAAGTGATTTAAAGAAACTAAATATTAATGAAACGACTCCACTTGAAGCATTGAGTTATCTCAATGAGTGGAAAAAGAAAATAAAGGAATAAAATGGGAATTATACAAAGACTCGATGAACAATTAAGCAACATGATTGCGGCGGGAGAGGTTATTGAAAGACCGATGGCTGTGGTCAAAGAATTGGTTGAAAATGCTTTAGATGCTAAAGCACATTTTATCGAGGTCAAAATCACCCAAGGTGGAATCGAATCCATCGAAGTTATCGATGATGGAATCGGTATGGAACCTGGAGATGCACAACTAGCGTTTGAACGACACACAACAAGTAAGATTAATTCTAAAGAAGAATTATTCGCTCCGAACTATCTAGGCTTTAGAGGTGAGGCACTTCCTTCCATTGCGTCTGTGAGTGATGTAACACTTAAGACATCGAAAGATGAAGTAGGAACTTATGTGCATATTGCGTATGGGAAGATTATGCAAGTTCGACCGCATTCATCCAGTACAGGAACCCATATTCGAGTAGAAGGATTATTTAGAAAAACACCGGCACGATTTAAGCACTTGAAATCTGCGAACTATGAAGCTGCGCTCATCATCGATTTATTAGAAAAGTTTGCGCTTAGTCGTCCAGATGTTGCATTCAAATTAAGTGATGAGAATAAAGTTCTATTAAATACGAGTGGAACCAATCAGATATTAGAAGTTCTAGCAACAAGTTTCGGGAATCGTATCGCTCGTTTGGCGCATGAATTTACACTTCATGATTATGACTTTACAATTAATGGAGTTTGGGTTGATCCACAAGAACATCGTTCCAACAATAAAGGAATCCTAATCTTCATCAATCATCGTATTGTACGATCATGGTATCTACAGAAAGCAATCGTAGAGGCCTTTTTACCGTATATTCCAGCCCATCGTTATCCTGTTTGTATCATTAACTTACAAATGGACTCACATTTAGTAGACGTTAATGTTCATCCATCAAAATGGGAAGTTCGACTCTCCAAGGAACAACAAGCCTATTACCTTATTTTAGATGGTTTAAGCAAACAACTCAGTGAGTTTGTACATCCAAAAGAACATATTGAGAAGAAGGATGATATTATTCGTGAACAAACTCAGTTGTTTAATATCAATCATTACCCAGAAAATAATCGTATTTTTCAACTAGAAGTAAATGAAACAAGAAGTTTAAATAATGAGATACAAAGTAACATTATTTTTGATGAACCAATCATAGAACTTAAGAAACTAAAAGAACGTCATCCAACATTCCCAGTGCTTGATTTAATTGGACAAATGCATGGACGATATATTTTAGCGTGTTCAGAAGAAGATCTTTATGTCATAGACCAACATGCCGCAAAAGAACGTATAAACTATGAATTAATACTCGAACAACTCAATGAGAATCAAGATCAGTTTGATTTATTAATTCCGATTGAAATTGAATGTTCTACTTCGTTTATGGAACGATTTAATGAGTTTAAACAAGTATTAGATACCTTACATCTACATATTGAACCATTCTCACTGAATAGTTATATTGTTCGATCCATCCCTATTTGGCTTAATCAAGAGAATCTCCATCAATTTATGATTGATGTGATGGATCGATTCTTATCTGAATCTAAGATCAATCAAGAAGTACTAAGAGAATCTGTTATTGCGACAATGGCATGTCATCGTTCCATACGATTTAATCAAGCTCTAACACCGGTAGAGATGAGACACATTATTGAAGAATTGTCTGTATGTAAACAACCTTATCATTGTCCACATGGTAGACCTACATTGGTTAAACAAAATGCACAAAGTTTATGGAAGGATTTTGAACGATGAAAAAGGTACTTGTGATTGCGGGACCTACCGCAAGTGGTAAGACAGCTTTATCGATTAAATTAGCTCATTTACTTAAGGGTGAGATTATTAGTGGAGATTCTACGCAGGTCTATCAGGAGTTAGCCATTGGAACAGCTAAAATCACCGATCAAGAAAAAGAGGGTATTCCTCATTACGGATTAGACTTAATTCACTATGATCAATCGTACAGTGTTAAGGATTTTCAAACAATGGCAAGAGAATCCATTGATTTGATATCAAATAAGAATAAGTTACCGATTATTGCAGGGGGTACAGGTTTCTATCTTAAAGCGTGTCTATATGATTATGTGTTTAAGGATGAGATAGAAGAAGATGATCAATTCGAAGAGTTAAGCAATGAAGAAATCTATGCAAAACTAAAGGAGATTGATCCACAATCCCTAGAAAAAATACATCTAAACAATCGTAAACGATTAATTAGAGCATTAAATATTGGATTAAAAGGACAAACAAAATCAGAACGAGAAGCAGCACAAGAACATAAACCAATTTATGATGTGTTCTTGGTTGTGATGGATATGGATAAGAAAATATTGGATGAGAGAATTGAAAAACGTTTAAATATGATGTTTGATTCTGGGTTAATCCATGAAGTAGAGAAATACTTTAGAGATGAGAAAACCTGGGACTACCAAAGTTTCCAAGCAATTGGTTATAAAGAATGGAAGGAATACTTCCTTAACCAAGTATCTTTAGAGGAAGTAAAACAAAAGATTCTAGTTAGTACACGACAATACGCTAAACGTCAGTTAACCTGGTTTAGACATCAATTTAGTGCATATTGGTACAAACCAAATGAAGAAAATGAGAAACTACTTTTACAAGAGATTGAACAATGGTTAAAGGAGACAACATGAAAAAAATCGTATTAGCAGGTGGATGTTTCTGGGGTGTAGAAGAATATTATCGTCGACTTAAAGGTGTTGGGGAGACACGTGTTGGATACGCTCAAGGTATTATTGAGAATCCAAGTTATCAAGATGTTTGTTCAGGAAGAACCAATCATGCGGAAGTTGCGGAAATTGAGTATGATCCAACGGTTATTTCATTTGAGAAGGTCCTCGAACACTTATTTAGAATCATCGATCCAACATCCCTTAACAAACAAGCGCATGATGTTGGGACGCAATATCGTGTGGGTGTTTACCCAGATAATGATGAAGAGATTGAGTTGGTTAAAGCCTATATCCAAAAGAGACAAGCGGATTATTCAAAACCAATCGTATTAGAAGTTGAACGTTTAAGAGACTTCTACGATGCGGAAACCTATCATCAAAAATATTTAGTGAAGAATCCAGGTGGATATTGCCATGTCAATATGAACCTCATTCGTCCTGAAGAAAGAAAATAATACCTGAAAAGGTATTTTTTTTAGGTTAAATCAAGAACGAATCGTATTTAAACATAGGTGAACTATGTTAGAAATACAAAATATAAGTAAGAGTTATGGATCAAAGAAAGCCCTACAAGATTGTACAATCACAGCGAATAAACACGATATTGTAGGTATTTTGGGTCAAAATGGATGTGGTAAATCAACCTTGTTTAAGTGCATTATGGGCTTATGTGAGAGTGATTCGGGAAGTGTACGATACGAATCACATGTCTGTGATTTTAATCAGAGAAAACGATTTGGGTATATGCCTGAACAGCGATCCTTGTTTCTGGATTTAACGATCTATGAACAACTAAAATTTCTAGGTGAATTAAAAGGATTAGAAATAAGTCTCATTGAAGTTCAAATTAATGTACTTCTTGATCGATTTGGATTAATGGATAAAAAGAATCAAGTAATCAATAAACTCTCTAAAGGTCAACAACAGAAAGTACAATTAATTGCGGCATTATTACACAATCCAGACGTGTTGATTTTAGATGAACCCTTAAATGGTTTGGACTTTTATAGTGTACAAATCGTAATGGATGAAATAAAACGACAAGCATCATTAGGTAAGATAATCTTAATCTCCAGTCATCAAATGGATTTTATGGATGAACTATGTACCCATTTACTCGTACTAAATCAAGGAATAACCATCAAGAAAGGGAAGTTATTGGATTTATATCTCGATTATGGGGTTTGTGTAAGTGTCAATTCAGATAGTTGTTGGCAAAGCATTAGTAAAACACATACACAAATATTAGAAAAGGGATCATTTATTGAATTTCATTATCCTAGTTTAAATGAAGCTAAAAAGAATATGGCCCTCTTTAGCAAAGAATCGACAATCTCATCCATTCGATTACACAATGTATCCATTGGAGATATGTTAAAGGAGGTTGAATGAAGACACTATTAAAGTTTTCGTTTAAACGTAGATTTCTAAATAAGATGACAATCTTCTTACAAATTATGTTTATTGGGGTTGTGATGTTGGTTTTCTATTTTGATAAAGTAAGTGAATTTCTTAATCTTGATTTAAATGAACCGATACCCATCTATATTGAAACGAATCTAAGAAAATCGATTGTGAATGAAGCAGAGTGGGAACAAAAAGGCTTTAAGTTTACTACAAATAAAGATGTTATACAGATAAGCAAAGATAAAGAAGTTTATATCATTTCTCAAGTGAGTGATTTATTTACTCAATCTCAGATTCATGATTTGTTACTGAGGAATCATCAAAAACAAAAAGAGATGAAAAGTAATACGTCGGTACAAACGTGGTTAGAAGATTATCAGAAGATTGAAGTGGATTTCTTAGAACTTAAACAAGATCAAAATCAGTTTAAACATCAGATAATCATTATCTTCCTAACATCGATCTATTTTATGTTGTTAAATTTTATAGCAGTAAACTCCAATGAGATTATTATGGAAAAGACATCCCATATGATTCCGATTATCTTGACCAATGTAAAAATAAGAGCTCACTTTCTATCTAAATTAATTATTGGCTTTGTTTCTGTCTTGTTTCAGATTATCAGTTCTGTTGGAATAATTGGACTTATCGGTTATTCGCGTTATCAATATGATCAAGGGGAAGGGATTGTTCGATTAGCGTTAAAGTTCTTTCCAATTAATTTAGATTCATTCCGGTTAGATGAACTATTTAAATTATTGAATCTACAATGGAGTGATTTAAATCAGATTCTTGTTGGATTAGGTTTTATCTTATTGGGTATCTTCATTATTCAATTATGTATTCTTATTTTATCCAGTCGTGTTAAGACGATGGAAGAAGCTGCGTCCATTCAAGGGCCATTCTATTTCATCCTACTTATCATTTATTATTTAGCTTTAAGTTTGAATACTACGCAATCTTTAAGCAGTGGATTAGGTTATACTTTATCGTTTGTGCCAATCTTTTCAATGTTAATTATGCCTATGCGATTATTGACACAACATGTGATGTTAATTGAAATACTCGTATCTATTTTGTTTAGTATTTCGCTTATTTCACTTATTTTAGTTATTCTATACCCGTTTTATCAGTGGGGAATTCGTGAAGAAGGGTAATCGTTTGTGAAATTATTATTTTATTGTAACAAACTTTTAAAGATAATTTGAGAATTATGAAAATTATTATCAAAATAAATCGTTTTTTTAAGGTTTAAGTTGATACTCAAAAATTGTAACCCTATAATATTTCTTGCAAGGAGGATTTTGAAATGAAAAAATTATTAGTTTTATTAGTTGTTGGTTTATTAGCTGTAACTAGCTTAACTGGATGTGCTGCTCCAAAAACTTACAAGTTTGGTACTGGAAGCTTCACAACTGTGTCTGGCAAAGCTGCTGTAGCTGCTGCTGAAGCTGTTCCTGCTACAAAGACAACTGCAGAAGTTCCTGCTGTTGAAGCTGCACCTGGTCGTGTACAAGTAACATCTACTTATGCTGCTGTATTATTAGATGATGCTGGTAAGATTGTTTATGTTGATATTGATTCCACACAAAACCAAGGTACATTTGACGCTATGGGTGCTGTAGTTAAAGCAGAAGCTGCTCCTACAAAAACTGAAAAAGGCGCTGATTACGGTATGGTTGGGAATTCTGCTATCGGTAAAGAATGGTTCGAACAAATCGCTGCTTTAGAAACTTACCTAGTTGGTAAAACATTAGAAGAAGTAAAAGCAATCGAAGTTGACGAAGAATTCGTTCCTACAGGCGAAGATCTAAAAGCTTCTGTATCTGTTGGTATCGATGCTTATATTGCTGCTGTAGAAAAAGCTGTTGCTAATGCTGTTGAAGTTAAGGGTGTTGCTAAAGTAGGTGTTGGTTCAGTTGCTTCCGTTTCTGGTAAAGCTGCTGTTGCTGCTGCTGAAGCTACTGCTACTACTGCTGCTGTTGAAGCTGCTCCTGGCCGTATCCAAACAAACGTAACATTTACTGGTGTTGCATTTGACAAAGACGGTAAAGTTCTAGTTGCTTTATTAGACGTTGCTGAAAACCAAGGTACATTTGATGCTACTGGTGCAATCGTTAAAGCTGAAGCTGCTCCTACTAAACAAGAAAAAGGCGCTGACTACGGTATGATCAAGGCTTCCACAATTGGTAAAGAATGGTTCGAACAAGCTAATGCATTAACTGCTTACTTTGTTGGTAAGACTGCTGATGAAGTTGCTGCTATCGCAATCGATGCTGAAGGTGTTACAACTGTAGAAGATCTTAAGACTTCCGTATCTGTTGGTATCGACGAATACTTAGCTTCATTCGCAAAAGCTGTTGCTAACGCTGTTGAAGTTAAATAGTTCTAAGAACAATTAACAAACTAAAGAATCTCGAAAGAGATTCTTTTTCTTGTTAATAAAACCCCCAGATAGTCTGGGGGTTCAAAAGAGCTTTAGCGGTGTATTCCTGACAAAAAAATCTCCTTCTGGTAGGATAGAAGTGCAGTCTGTCAATTGCACACAAACACCAGAAGGAGGACCTTATGCAGGACACCCATAGTCTATCACACAGCACTTGGAGCTGCAAATACCATGTGGTATTTGCACCCAAGTATCGAAGAAAAGTGTTTTATGATGAGAAACGATTAGAAATAGGAGCGATTTTACGTGAACTCTGCCGATGGAAAGGCATCAATATTCTTGAAGCAGAAGTGTGTGTGGATCATGTGCACATGTTGCTTGAAATCCCACCGAAATTAAGTGTATCCGGAGTGATGGGCTTTTTGAAAGGTAAAAGTAGTCTGATGATTTATGAGCGATGGGGAAACATGAAGTATAAGTATCGGAACCGACAATTTTGGTGTCGAGGCTATTATGTCGACACCACCGGAAAGAATACAAAGAAGATCAAAGAATATATTGCGAATCAGTTGAACGAAGACAAAATAGCCGAGCAGTTGACGTTGGAAGACATTGACCCGTTTACGGGTAGCAAGTAAACCATGCAAGCGACAGACTGCATCAGCGCTGTCAAGCGCCGCTAGTATTACAGGGCTATGCCCGAAAATGCAAAACCACTAGCTAAGCTAGTGGATATTTATTTATATATATAAAATGCACCCAGTTACGTTAGTTGTTTAACTTTTGGGGTGCATTTCATTTAGATCTATTTTAGACTTCTTATATTATGGGTTCGCTTAATCTGATTTAAAACCTTTAAGTTATTCTCAAGTGTATTCTCGTATGGACTTGTATTACTTGGTGTATAGAATGGTGTATTTTGTACTCCTTTAGGAAGATACTCAATGCGATTCCAAATATCTGGACGATCATAATCATATTTATCTTCTTCTTTTAACCCAACAGGAGTGAGTCTTAAGTATTCAGGAACAGGAAGAGGATGGTTCTTTACTTCATTAACTGCTTTACCTAGCGCATTGATTGCGTTTCTTGATTTAGGGGATAAAGCTAAATCAATAACCATTACAGATAAAGGATAAATTGCTTCTGGGAATCCTACACGTTTAGCTGCGTCCATTGCTTGTAATGTTCGCGCAACCAATGGTGGATTTGCTAATCCAATATCTTCATATGCAATCACAATGAGTCGTCTTTCAATCGAATCCAAATCTTCTGCCACAATCAATCGTGCTAAGTAATATAGAGCCGCATCAACTTCAGAACCTCGAATCGACTTCTGTAATCCACTTAATGCATCATAATAACCATCATCACTATGATTAAATCCAAGATTACTATGTAGATGTAAGTTAGATAAATGATCTAAGTTAATCGTTTGATTCGGATAAGCAATATTCAATGCATCTAAGATATTATATGCCATTCTTACATCACCATTACAAGTATCAATAATGGAGTTTAAAGAAGATTCTTCTAGTGTAATACTTAATTGGCTCTCTGTATGTGCTAAAGCTTTTTCAATCGCGATCTTCATTGAACTAGGATTAACCGCTTTAAATTCACATAAGATACAACGAGAACGGATGGCTGGGTTAATCGCAAAATAAGGATTGGATGTGGTTAGACCAATCATCAAGATACTTCCATCTTCTACATAAGGGAGTAATAGATCTTGTTTATCCTTGTTTAATCGGTGTACTTCATCAACAATCAGTACGAGTTGCCCACTTAATCGTGCAGTCGCAAAGATCGATTCTAGATCCTTCTTATTACCTGTGACCGCATTAAACAATTCTAATGGGATATTTAATTCATTCGCTAGTATTGAAGCAACTGTTGTTTTACCACTTCCTGGTGGACCAAAAAAGATCATAGACATTAAACGATTCTCTTCTAAGAAACGATTTAAAATACCTGTCTTTTGGGTTAAATGTTCTTGTCCTACCACATCGGATAAATGTTTAGGACGTATTCTTACGGCTAAAGGTTTATTGTTCATCATCTTATCTCCTATTTTACTATTAAAATAAGGGTGTTAGAATAAAAAAGAGGATGAAATATGAGAGTTACGTGTCAAAGAGTCGAAAAAGCGAAATGTGTTGTAAATAATGAAGTTACAGGAGAGATAAAACATGGTCTTTTAATCTTTGTTGGATTCAAACAAGATGAGACAGAAGATAATCTAAAAAACATGGCAAAGAAAATTGCACATGCTCGATTGTTTGATGATCCAGACGGAAAGATGAATCTCAGTGTAATGGATATTAAAGGAAGTATCCTGTCCATTTCACAATTCACATTATACGCAGATACTACCAAAGGACACAGACCTTCCTATGATAAAGCAGCTAAGGCAGATATTGCGGCTCTTTATTATCAACGATTCAACGAATACTTAAGAGAATGGATTCACGTTGAAACAGGAATATTCCAATCAGAAATGAAAATAGAAGCACATAATGATGGACCAGTCACAATCTGGTATGAGAACTGAGGGAACTATGGAAAAAATGGATGGTAAAGCATTAAGTTTACATATTGAATCAGAAATACAATCAAAAGTTAGTCAGTTTACACTTAAGGGATTACGTGCTCCAAAACTAGTCGTACTACTTGTTGGGGATAATCCAGCTTCAGTAACGTATGTTAGAAATAAAGAAAAAGCATGTTTACGTGTAGGCTTTGGATCTGAAGTCATACGTATGAGTGCGGATGTACAAACAGAGGATGTTTTAAAAGTCATCAACCAATTGAACCAAGACATAACAGTGGATGGTATTTTGGTACAACTTCCCATTCCAAAACACTTAGATGTTAATCGTATCATTGAATCACTCGATCCAAAGAAAGACGTAGATGGTTTACACTCAATCAATATCGCAAAACTCTATGCGAATCAAGAAGGCTTTGTTCCTTGTACACCTCGTGGTATAATGACACTCTTGAAACACTATGAAATCGAAATCAGTGGTAAACATGCCGTTGTGATTGGACGTAGTGCACTTGTTGGTAGACCGGTTGCCCAACTTCTATTAAACGAGAATGCGACAGTAACGGTTTGTCACAGTAAAACAAGAAACTTAGAAAAGATTACACAAATGGCAGATATTGTTGTGGTTGCGATTGGTCAAGAACGCTTTCTTAAATCCAACTTTATTACCCATGCGGACGCAATTATTGATGTAGGGATTAACCGAATAAATGATAAACTTGTAGGGGACGTGGACTATGAATCACTCATAGATAAGGTTGACTATATGACACCTGTACCAGGTGGAGTAGGACCAATGACCATTGTATCTTTACTTGAAAACACCTTAAATGCGTATGAATTAAAATTAAAGGAGTTGTAATATGACAGGATATGATTTAAATGATATCGTTGAAATGAAAAAAGAACACCCATGTCATAAATCCAAACAATGGAAAATTATTCGCATGGGAGCCGATATTAAGATAAAATGTTTAGGGTGTGGTGCTGCGGTCATGTTAGATCGTAGTGATTTCGAAAAGAAACTTAAACGCATTGTAGAAAAAGCAGAAGGAACAGAGTAACCCATTATGGCATTAACAGCAGGCATTGTTGGATTACCGAATGTTGGTAAATCCACGTTATTTAACGCAATAACCCATTCACAAGTTGAAGCAGCGAACTATCCATTCGCAACCATTCAACCCAATGTTGGTGTTGTGGAAGTTAGAGATAAACGAATTGATAAGATTACAGAACTTATCACACCGAAGAAGACCATCTATACCAGTTTTGAATTTACGGATATTGCTGGATTAGTAAAAGGCGCAAGTCAAGGAGAAGGACTTGGAAACCAATTCTTGTCCCATATTCGAGAAGTCGATGCGATTGTCCATGTTGTACGTTGTTTTGAAGACAATAGTATTACGCATGTTGAAGGAAGTGTCGATCCAATTCGTGATATTGAAATAATTAACTTAGAGTTAATTTTAGCCGACCAACAATCGATCGAAAATAGAATATCTAAAGTAGAACGTAAAGCAAAGGCAAAAGATAAGGATGCTATTTTTGAATTATCCGTATTAACCAAAGTAAATGATGCACTTCTTAATGGTAAAAGCGTTAGAACTTTAGAGTTGGATAAAGAAGAAACAATGATTCTCAATGGATTCCATTTATTAACCGCAAAACCTGTTATTTATGTTGCGAATATGAGTGAATCTGAAGTTCACCATGCGGAAGACAATCCATTCTATCAAAAAGTAAAAGAATTTGCGGAAACTGAGAAGAGTGACGTCATTGCGATTAGCGCAAAAATTGAAGAAGAATTGTCGATGTTGGATGATGAAGAACGTGAAATGTTCTTAGCCGATCTAGGTTATGAAGAAAGTGGTTTAGATAAGATTATTCATCATAGCTATAATCTATTAGGTTTATGGTCATTCTTCACTGCAGGAGTACAAGAAGTAAGAGCTTGGACATTCCACAAAGGTATGAAAGCACCAGAATGTGCTGGGGTTATTCATACGGATTTCCAAAAAGGGTTCATCAAGGCTGAATGTTATCATTATGATGATTTGATTCAGTATGGTTCTGAACAAGCAGTTAAAGATGCTGGTAAGTTTAGAATTGAAGGAAAAGAATATTTGGTGAAAGATGGAGATATCCTACACTTCAGATTTAATGTTTAATGGTATAATAAGTTAAACAGGAGGTGGCTTTATGAAATTAATCATCGCAGTTGTGTCTAACGATGATAGTCACAGCTTATCAAACGCATTAACCAAAGAGAACTTCGCAGTTACTAAACTCGCAACAACCGGTGGATTTCTTAAAATAGGAAATACTACTATGTTAATTGGAACTGAAGAAGATCGCGTTGAAAAATGTATCGAAATCATTAAAGAAGAAAGTAAACAAAGAACTGAACTCGTTCCTTCAACCGCATCCTATGATATCGGTCGATTTGCGACGTTCCCAGTTGAAGTTCAAGTCGGTGGGGCCACAATCTTTGTGGTAGATGTCGAAAAATTCATTAAATTCTAAAACAAAAGGTCCGAGGACCTTTTTTGTTATAAGAATAGTAGTAAACTAACAGCCATCACAATCATACCGGAAATCGTTCCATAGATTGAAATATGATGTTCGCCATATTCACGGGCAGAAGGTAATAATTCATCCAAACTAATGTAGACCATAATACCAGCAACTGCCGCAAAGATCATACCGAATACGATGTCATTCATGATGGGAAGTAGTACAAGATAGCCAACGAGTGCTCCTATCGGTTCAGATAAACCAGAAAGGAAAGATAACTTGAAGGCTTTCATGCGGCTTCCTGTCGCATAGAATACTGGAACTGAAACCGCAATCCCTTCAGGAATATTATGGATCGCAATCGCAATCGCAATGGGAATCCCTAAACTTGGATCACTAACAGCTGCAGTAAAGGTCGCAAGGCCTTCTGGAAAGTTATGAATCGCAATGGCTAATGCAGTAAACGTACCCATACGCATTAATTTCTTCTTATGATCCTCACTTTGACCATCCATTTCTTCAACGGTATGTACTTCGTGTGGATTCTCCGCATCAGGTACGAAATGATCAATAAGCGCAATAAATGCAATACCTAAGAAAAATCCAAGTGCAGTTAACCATGATCCAAGCTTTAATCCTAATGTTTCATTTAAGATATCATTCGCTTTAGGAAAGATTTCAATCATGGAGACATAGATCATAACTCCAGCAGAGAAACCTAATGCATAGGATAAGAATTTTGTATTCGTTTTATTGGTAAAAAAAGCTAATGCACTTCCAATCCCTGTCGATAAACCTGCAAAGAGCGTAAGCCCAAACGCAAATAAAAATGTATTTAAATCCATAGATAATTCTCTTTCTAACTATAATAATTAAAATTATTATATATAAAAAGATGCGAACATGCATCTTTAATTATTTACCCGTTCACATCAGAACTTTCAGCTAACTTCTTCGCAAACTCTAACACACCACCCGTTAAAGCATTAATGAGTTCAAAATTCTTATCACTTCCAACCATTAACCACTTTCCTTCTTTCTTAACTAAGTAAACAGGAACAGTAGAAATATAGGTCTTTTCAAGCTCATTCGATAATTCTAAGAAAAGGGTTGTGGAACGCTCTGTCATTTCTTCTTCAGACAATCCAGCAAAGGACCATTCAAATACATTAGAGAATAATTGAACCATATAATTCTGTAATAATTCCCCAACAGGATAAGTCGTAAGTTCAACATTTACAATCGCAGTATCTCCATCTACTGTAGAATCAATTACTTTGTATTCAAAACCTCTAAATAATTCTAAGTAACGAAGGGTCATTTCATTGGATTCATGACTCTCAAGAGTAAATTCTTGATTATTTTCAGTTATCTGTACATCTGTATCAAAATACTTCTCAATCGCAATAGTATTTAAATCAGATGAAATACTTGTCTTTAACTCATCTAAATAAGCAGTCACATTTGTTTCAGGTTTAGCAGCACATCCTGATAGTAATACGATTCCAATCAATAAAAGACTTAATATTTTAGTATTTTTCATAATTCTCCCTTTACACAGCCTTGATTATACAATAAAAGAGAACATTAAACATATTCCTAAGAATGGTATAATAAACCTATGATACGAATAGGACAATCAACCGATATACACCCTTTAAAAGAAGGAAGACCACTCATACTAGGTGGTGTTCATATTGAACATCCTTTTGGATGTGATGGACATTCAGATGCGGATGCATTGGTACATGCGATTGCGGAATCAATTCTAGGTGCACTTGCACTCGGAGATTTAGGCAAACATTTCCCTGATACTGACCCTAAATATAAAGGAATTAATTCATTAAGAATACTGGAAGAAGTCGTTCATAAAATGAAATTCCTCAATTACAAAGTGGGTAATATTGATGCGATTGTACTCATAGAGAAACCAAAATTAGCGCCGTATATCCCACAAATGAAAGAAATACTGACTAAGATTCTTGAGATAGAAGAAAATCAACTTAATCTAAAGGCAACTCGAGGTGAGAAGCTTGGATTTGTTGGACGACAAGAAGGTGTAATGGCACAAGCGGTATGCTTGCTCATTGAGGTCAATCATGTTTAATCAAAAATGCAATGAACAAAAAGTAATGAGAGATCCGATACATGAATACATTCATGTGGATTATCAAGTAATTTGGGATGCGATAAACTCAAGAGAATTCCAACGTTTACGCCGTATTCATCAAATGGGTACATCCTACCAAGTCTACCATACCGCAGAACACAGTCGATTCTCACATTCACTGGGTGTTTATGAGATTATTCGACGAATGGTGTATGAAGTAAAAGGCCTAGATGAATATTTAAGTGAATATGAGAAGATTACAGTGATGTTAGCAGGTTTATGTCATGATTTAGGACATGGACCATTCTCTCATTTCTTTGAGTCTGTAATTAAACCAGATCATGAAAAGATAAGTGCTAAGATATTACTCGAGGAGAGCGATATTCATTCTATTCTTATTCGATATGATCAAGACTTACCAAACAATATAGTCTCAGTGCTTAATCATACTCATCCCAATAAAGTATTAACGCGTATGATAAGCAGTCAATTGGATGCGGATCGTATGGATTACTTACTCAGAGATGCGTACTTTACAGGGACAAGTTATGGTCATTTTGATTTGGAACGTGTCTTAAGAACGCTTAGAGTTGTGGATCATCAATTGGTTGTGAAAGAGAGTGGTGTACATTCAGTCGAAGATTACATCATGGCTCGTTATCATATGTATTGGCAAGTCTATTATCATCCAACTTCGCGAAGTATAGAGGCGATACTTTATGCATTCTTTAATCGATTAAAGGATTTAATAAATGATAAGCAAGCATATATTGAGAAATATCCTATGTTTAAGTTCATATCAAACAAAGGTGAAATTACCATACAGGAGCACTATAAACTCGACGAAACATCCTGTTTCTATGGCTTTCAATGTGCACAAGAAGATGAAGATCCAATATTAAGTGATTTTGCACACCGTATCTTAGAGCGTAAGTTATTTGATTATATGGATGTGAATCATTCACAAGATTATGAGTCAAAGAAACAAGAACTCATTGAACAAGGATATGACCCGGCTTATTATCTCTATTTAGATAAAGCAGAGAAGAGACCTTATTCACCGTATAGTGAAGATGATAGTCAGATTATGATATTAATGCCAGATAAATCAATTAAAGAATTATCTCAGGTGTCAGCGATTGTTAATGCGATTGTCTTTGGCAAACAGAAGACTGAAAATAAATTATTTTTTCCTAAAATGTAAGGAGTATTATGAAAAGAGAAACGATTATTAAGCGTAGAAATGAATTATTAAAAGATCAAAAAAAGGGAAGTATTACTGTATTATTCTCAGGTGATTTAGTTAAACGATCTGCGGATAGTAGCTATCCTTTTGTGGTGAATCGTAATTTCTATTATTTAACCAACTGTGATGAAGATTCACTGATCTATGTATACATTAATACTGAGAATGTAAGTAAAGAGATGCTCTTTATTAAAGACTACAATCCACTTGAAGAAAAGTGGGTAGGAAAATCACTAACAAAAGATGAAGTGATTCATAAGAGTGGTGTATTTATCGTTTATCCACTTTCTCAATTTGAAAGTATCTTTACTCGAACATTGGCTCGTAATGATGTGGATACCATCTATGTGGATAGTGAACGTGATAGCTTTAAACAACGTACGAATGAAGCTGAAGCATTTACGAAACGATTGAATGAATCTTATCCGAACTTACACGTTATTAATATTAACCATAAGATTAACCTATTACGTACGATAAAATCAGAAGAAGAGGTTGATGAAATCAGAAGTTCGGTAGAAGTAACACGGAAAGGGATTGAATTTATCCTTAAGAATCTTCAACCTGGGCGGTATGAATATCAATCTGCCTCAGACTTTGAATATCAATGTGGATTGCACAACGCAACGTTATCGTTTGATACCATTGCGGCAAGTGGGAAAGATGCGACCATCTTACACTATGTGACCAATCAAAAAGCATTAAAGGAAAATGAACTTGTTCTATTTGATTTAGGTGCGAGTGTCAATCATTATTGTGCGGATATATCACGTACATTCCCTGTAAGTGGAACATTCACGGATCGTCAAAAGATTTTCTATAATATCGTTCTAAAAGCTCAAGAAGAGGTTATAAAAGCGATTAAACCAGGGCTTACACTTATTCAATTAAATGAGATTGTTCGCTCTGTATACAAAACAGAGTGTGTTAGGGCGAATATTATTGATTCTGAAGATCAAGTAGATCAAGTCTATTATCACAGTGTAAGTCACTCACTTGGTTTAGATACCCATGATGTAGGACTCGTTGAAGGGGCAGTGTTAAAGCCTGGTATGGTTATAACAGTTGAACCTGGATTATATTCAGAGAAGGAATCGATTGGTATTCGTATTGAGGATGATGTGCTTGTGACTGAGGATGGTTGTGTAAACTTATCATCCAGTATCTTGAAAACAGTTGAGGAAATTGAAGCGTTTATGAATCTGTCTAAATGACAGATTCTGTTATTTTTGTGCTTTGTTAAAATTGAATAAGTCTTATCAACCAACCCTATATCTCATATAAAATGAACACCATTTGAGTGTTTTCAAAGATGTTTATTATTTTATTGATTGATATCGCTTGACATATTTTCCTATTTACATATAATCTTTTCAGGTAAGGTAGGACACCAATGCCCGAAAGATTCGTAAAATTAAAATTAAGTCTTATTGATTGTTTAGATAATGATGAAATAAGCAAAATGCAAATGGTAGGGAAAATATCTGAAAACCCTTACACCGTTCAGTATCTTGAAGATGATCGAATAACGAAAGTCACAATGACTCTTTTAGAGGAGTCAATTGATTTGAAAAGAGAATATGAAGGCAGTACTACAATGAGTTTCTGCTTAAATAAACGGGGGAAGTTTGAGATTAAAGACGATCAAAGTGTATTCGGTGGAGAAGTTGAAACATTGAATATGGTTCGAAATAATGATTTAATCTATATTCATTATCGTTTATTTGTAAACGATGATTTAATCACCGAACAGAAGTTAGAATTAGTTATTAAGGAGGCAGAAGCATGAATCTAATTGAACATGCATTAAAAGAGAATCTTAAACAAGCGGTATTAAAATCGTTTGAGATTGAGATTGCATTAGAAGATATTGTAATAGAAGTTCCTAAGTTAAAAGAACATGGGGATTATTCAAGTAATATTGCGATGCGATTAACGAAGATGCTTAAGAGTAATCCACGAGTGATTGCACAAAGTATTATGGATCATCTCGATTTATCTTCAATTGAAAAGACAGAGATTGCGGGTGCAGGATTTATTAATCTATTCCTTAAAAAAGATGTATTAACTCAAGTAATTTCAACGGTATTAAAAGAAGATGAATCTTATGGTGAATCTAAACAAGCTCACCCTATTTCATACAATGTAGAATATGTATCCGCAAATCCAACGGGTGATTTACACCCAGGACATGCACGTGGTGCAGCGATTGGAGATGCGTTAACACGTATTATGAAGAAAGCTGGATTTGATGTCACACGTGAGTATTATCTCAATGATGCGGGTAATCAAATTAACAACATGGCTAAATCTCTACAAGCACGTTATTTACAGGCTTGTGGTGTCGATATTTCTGTTCCGGAAGATGGATATCATGGTAAAGATTTAATTGATATAGCGAATGATTTATACGCTGAAATAAAAGATCAATACAAAGATACTCCACTTGAAGAAAGTCTCTCCTATTTTAGAAAAGTAGGATTAGAAAAAGAAACAGAAAAGTTAAGAAACGATTTAAAACTATTCAGAGTTGAGTTCGATGTCTGGAGTTCGGAACAATCCCTTTATGATCGAGGTTTAGTTCAAAAGTCCTTAGATACACTCATCAAGAATGGTCACACATATGAACAAGATGGTGCATTATGGTTACGTACTACCGATTATGGAGATGATAAGGACCGCGTCTTGATAAAATCAGATGGATCTTACACCTACATACTTCCAGATATTGCGTACCACTTGAATAAGAAAGAACGTGGATATGATAAGTTGGTTAACCTATTAGGGGCTGATCATCATGGTTATATCGCACGTCTACAAGCAGCCTTTATGTCTCTTGGATATAAGCGTGAGGATTTGATGGTCGATATCATTCAAATGGCTCGTATGATCAAAGATGGTCAAGAGTTTAAACTCAGTAAGAGAACCGGTAAAGCTGTTGCGTTAAAGGATTTAATCGATGAGGCAGGTGTGGATGCCGTACGATATTACTTTGTGTCTAAAGCGGGGGATACGCATATGGATTTAGACTTAGATATGGCTAATTCTAAAACCAATGATAATCCAGTGTATTATGCACAATATGCTCATGCAAGAATGTGCTCAATTCTAAGACAAGCTGAATTATCAGAATGTACAGAATTTGATCTCATTGTTCATGAGAAGGAAATCGATTTATTGAAATTGATTGCGGATTTCCCACAATTGATTCAAGATGCGGCAATCGCAAGACAACCACATATTGTTTGTTTATTCATTCAGAAGTTAGCAGCGAGTTTCCATACATTTTATGGGGAATGTACGGTTCTACATGCGGAAGATAAACTTCGCCAACAACGTTTAGCCTTAGTAAAGGCAACCCAAATTACCTTAAGAAATGCCT
>JACCEE010363303.1_pt1 | contig 44088 bp, 44 predicted proteins | sample 7449931 | NCBI WGS metagenome assembly JACCEE01 (sample SAMN15323457, study PRJNA562643) | freshwater metagenome | isolation source: river surface water | place: USA:Blue River Watershed | collected 2017-08-19 | reverse complement strand
GCTCATAACCCGGAGGTCGTTGGTTCAAATCCTTCCCCCGCAACCAAATGGCTCTGTAGCTCAGTAGGTAGAGCAACGGACTGAAAATCCGTGTGTCGCCAGTTCAATTCTGGCCGGAGCCACCATTTATAAATGATCCTGTTGATGACAGGTTTTTTTATGCCTTGTTTAAAATACGGTATAATAGAGTCATGATATTTAATTAAGGAGGTTTTAAAAGTGGATTATTTCTTTGGGGCTGCGTCTGATATACCTGAGCATTTAAGATTAAGTTTATATGGACGAACACATTTATTGTGGTTGGGTGCTATAGCAATTTTCATTGTATTACTAAGTATTTTCTACACACGTTTAAAACCTTATCAAAGGAAACAGTTTAAAAAGACGTATGCCTTATTCATTTTGTTCTTTGAGTTATTAAGACAAATCATTTATTTAGTCTTAGGTCGATATGAATTAGGATTATTACCACTTCATTTATGTGGTTTAACAGAGTTCCTTATTTTCTTCCATGCGTTTACTAAGAATAAGATTATTAAAGAAAGTTTATATGCAATGGGAATCATTGGGGCACTTATGGCTCTATTATTTGCGGATTGGCTCATATATCCTCTATGGCATTTCCAATCAATCCATAGCTTTGTGATGCATGGCTTGTTGCTTGGTTATATTATCATGTTACTGTGGAGCCAAGAGTTAAGACCAAATTATAAATTACTACCACAAGTATTCATTCTGTTTTTCTTAATTTGTTTTGGATTATTCTACTTTAACAAGCAATATGGAACAAACTTCTTCTTCCTTAACTATCCATCACCAGGGTCTCCACTTGTCATGTTTGAAGAGTGGGTAGGGAACCCAGGTTATATTGGTTTAACTGTTGTATTGTTACTGATTGTTTGGTTTATCATGTACTTACCATGGCGTATTGGCCGTAAATAAAGGAGTCTGTTATGGGCAAGGTTGATTTACATATCCATTCAAATTATTCGATGGATGGAGAGTATACCGTTCTGGAATTATTTAAGATTGCGGAGGAAGCAGGAATAAGTTTAGCTGCGATTGCGGATCACGACAATATTGAAGCAGCACGTCAAGTTGAAACATATCGAACATATTCAAACATTAAATGGATTCCAGCGATTGAATGTACTTGTTTATACAATGATCTTGAATTACATATTTTAGGTTATGGAATTGATCCACATTTTTCTTGGTTTGATGATTTACATGCAAGAACTAAGAAAGCACACCGTGATATATTGAAACAGAGATTGGATGCATTGAATAAGATGTTTGAATTGAATTTAACCGTTGCGGATTTTGAGATATTCTTTGAAAAGAATGTCATGAATCCAAAGTTTATTTCGAAATATATTCTATCCAATCCTAATGCGGTTAATAATAAACGTTTAGCACCTTATGTTACAGGTTCTTATGTATCGCCAGCAAACACCCTATTCGTTCAACACACGATGGAATTTGGTAAAGAAGCATATGTTAAATGTGATTTACCAAGTTTAAATACGGTTATTGAACAGATACACAATGCGGGTGGTTTAGCTGTCTTATCGCATCCAGGAAATACGGTTAAAGAAGATTCATATTTATTGAATGAACTTGTACATTTAGGTTTAGATGGTATTGAAGCGTATAGTTCTTATCACAGTGAGTTTCAAAATGTCTATTATGTCGAATATGCATTACGTAGAAAGTTATTAATTACTTGTGGTTCAGATTATTATGGAAACAGTAAGAAATATATTAAGTTGGGGAATACACATTGCCCAATGAGTGAAGAAGAGATTCTAGAAGGGTTTAAGAGAAAAGGATTAGTACTATGAAAGTTGGTTTAGTGTCATTAGGATGTAGTAAAAATTTGGTGGATTCAGAGAATCTACTGGGATGGTTTAGGGCGAATGATTATACCGTTGTGTCCAATTTAAAAGAAGCGGATACAATCGTCATTAATACCTGTGGTTTTATTGAACCTGCAAAACAAGAAGGAATTGAAACCATACTTGAGTTAGCAGATTACAAGAAACACAATTGTAAGAATTTGATTGTGACAGGTTGTTTAGTACAACGCTATCATCAAGATCTTGTAGAGGCTTTACCAGAGGTGGATGCTTGGGTAAGAATCCAGGACTATCCACGAATCAATGAAATTCTTGGGGAACAGCTTCATCAAGAGTTTAAAGTTGTCTATGGTAAACAAGAAAGACTACAAAGTACCGCAAAACATACAGCATATCTTAAAATTGCAGAGGGCTGTAGTAATCGTTGTACCTACTGTGCTATTCCATTAATTCGTGGGGGTATGAACTCCTATCCAATTGATGATTTGCTCATAGAAGCAATTAAATTAGCGGATAATGGGGTTAAAGAGTGTGTGATCATCGCTCAAGATACTTCTCGGTATGGTTTAGATCAAGGTAAGAGTTTATTACCTAAATTACTAGATGAATTAAATAAAATAGAAGGATTCCACTGGATTCGATTACTATATCAATATCCAGATGCGATTAGTGATGAAATACTCGATGCGATGAAGCGTAATGAAAAAGTATTACCTTACTTTGATATTCCAATTCAACACGCTAATAATCGATTATTAAAACTGATGAATCGTAAGGGAACAAAAGAGGATATTCTTAGAGTCGTTAATAAGATTCGTGATGTCTTTCCTAAAGCAATCCTTCGTACAACGATCATTGTTGGATTCCCAAGTGAAACAGAAGAAGAGTTCCAAGAATTATTGGACTTTGTGGATGAAATTAAGTTTGATCGATTAGGTGCATTTACCTATTCTCCTGAAGAAGATACCGTTGCTTATTCAATGCCTGATACAATTGAAAAAGAAGTTAAAGAGGATCGTTATCATCGCTTAATGCTTCTACAATCGCATATCTCATATGAAAGAATGCAGACATGGTTAGGCGAAGTGATTGAAGTTTGTGTTGAATCTCGAGATCCTAAATCACTTATCTATCATGGACGTTCATTGCACAGTGCACCGGATGATGTGGATGGAGAAGTCTTGTTTACATCGAATAAACTTCTTAAAAAGGGAAGTTTTGTCCAAGTTAAAGTGAATCGTGTAGAAGAATATGATCTATTTGGAGAAACCGTTGAATAACGGTTTTTTTATTTAAAAAGAGCTTTCGCTCTTATTTTGCATGGTTTCTGATATAGGTAGGAATACTTTGGGCAAAGAAATTAACAAATGTATTTTTAAAGTCTTCATCATTAATATCTAAAACACCTAAGGAGTATTGTAAGGCAATACCATCGAGGGCAGCTACTAGGATTGTCGCAATCTGTTTCTGACAGGTTTCATTCTCTACCCCAAAGGCATAGAAATAAAGTTTAGCGACTTTATCAATAATCTCCTTATAATCGAGTCGATATTTCTCTTTAATGCGTCCACCCTTACTAATGGCATAGGCTGTTAATAGAATTAAGAGTCGTTGTTCGATTTCTTTTGACATACGACTACGAACATTATTGCTTATTTCATCAAACATCGCTTGGTTTGATTTTATGTTACTATCTTTATCTTTCTCTGAGAGTTTATGTACGAAATAAGCAGATTCTTTTACTGCGTCATAGTATAGATCATCTTTGTTTTTGTAGTGATAGTAAATCGCTCCGGTCGTAAGACCTGCATTTGCGGCTATTTCTCGCATACTTGCTTTTTCAAATCCTTGGGTCGCAAAGACATGGAGTGCTGCATCTAGGAGTTGTTTCTTAATATCGTTTGTTACTTCTGGCATAGTTTGACCTCGATTAAAGTGTATCATAATTCACACTTTACATAAAATACTAACTTGTTCATTCATTCACATATTGTAACATAACGATTGTTATGTTAATATTATCACAACTATAGTGAATGTTCACAGAAAGAGTGTTTATGACGGAGTTTAAAATTCTAACCATTAAAGAAAGTGTATTTAAAAACAACAATGAACGTGCCGATTTACTCAGAACAAGCTTAAAGAAAGATAAACGATTTCTATTAAACTTGATGTCATCTCCTGGATCAGGTAAGACGACGACTTTAACTCAAACGATCAATCGATTGAAAGATGAAATGAAGATTGGGGTTATGGAAGCAGATATTGATTCGGATGTCGATGCACATACAATCTCAAAGACTGGAGTAAAGGTTATCCAACTTCATACAGGTGGCATGTGTCACTTGGATGCGGATATGACGAAACAAGGTTTAGATGGATTAGGTGTGGATGAATGTGATTTGGTTATTCTAGAGAATGTGGGTAATCTTGTGTGTCCAGCAGAGTTTGATACTGGCGCAAGTAAGAATGCGATGATTTTGAGTGTTCCTGAAGGGGATGATAAACCACTTAAGTATCCATTGATGTTCTCAATTTGTGAAGTATTACTTATTAATAAGATTGATGTGATGGATGTGTTTGATTTTAATTTGGAACTTTGTATCGAGAGAGTAAAAAAGATTAATCCGAATATAAAAATTATTCCTATCTCCGCAAGAACAGGTGAGGGAATTGATAAATTTGCGAATTGGCTCAGAACTGAAGTCAGAAACTGGAAAATGTAATATGGAAAATCAACAAGTTAAATTAAAAGTACTTGAATTTGCGAATAAAGTTAGTAATAAAAAAATGGGTTCTAAAGGAGCGATTACTGCAAGTGATCCACGTTATTACATCATGGAACCGGTTGTGAGTGATGAGATGGCTGAAGTCGCATTAGTGATGGAATTTAGAAAACCATTGAGTGCAGAAGAGTTATCAAAAAGATGTGGGAAATCACTTGAGTTAACTGAGAAACTTTGTTGGGAATTATCCCTCGCTGGTGTTTGTTTTGTGAATAAAAAAGATGGTGTTGATAAGTATTGGTATGACACATGGGTTCCAGGCATTATGGAAATGATGTGTAACAATCTTGAGAATGTTCGTAAGTATCCTCAAATTGCGAAAGCATTTGAAGAATATGGACGAGTTGTTGGACCCATGTCAGTCGGTAAATTCCCAATTGGGGTAGGTGTTATGCGTGTTATTCCAATCGAAACTGCGATTCAAGGTGAAACACGTAAAGCGTCGTATGAAGAAGTTTCTAAATATTTGAATGAAGCGAAGATATTCACAGTATCGGATTGTTCATGTCGTACATCACGTGAGGCAATCGGTGAGGGTTGTGGTCACTTAAAAGAAGATATGTGTATTCAATTGGATCATGCGGCAGAATATTACATACGTACGGGTCGTGGCAAACAAATAACCCGTGAAGAAGCGTTTGAAATCATTCGAAGAGCGGAAGAAAATGGCTTGATGCATCAAATACCGAACTTAGATGGTTCTGGTAAAACACATGCGATTTGTAATTGTTGTGGATGTTCATGTTATGCATTGCGTATCGCGTCCATGTTCAAGAATTCGGATATGGTTCGATCGAATTATGTTGCGCATGTCGATTCAGAGAAATGTGTAGCATGTGGTCAATGTGTTGAAAATTGTCCGACTAATGCGGTTAAGTTAGGTCAAAAATTAGGCACAATCAATCCAATCAAACAAGCTAAAATTGAAACTCCACGTGATATGAAATGGGGACCAGAGAAGTTTAATCCTGATTATCGTACCAATCGTAAGGATGTTGTGGATAGTGGAACAAGCCCATGTAAAACAGAATGTCCGGCACATATTGCGGTACAAGGTTATATTCAATTAGCGGCTCAAGGTAAATATAAAGAAGCGTTACAACTCATTAAACATGAAAATCCTTTCCCAGCAGTTTGTGGACGTATCTGTCCACGTAAATGTGAATCCGCATGTACACGTTGTGAGATAGATAAAGCGGTCGCAATTGATGAGATTAAGAAGTTTATTGCGGACCAAGAATTGAATAGTGATACACGTTATGTTCCTAAATTAAGACATCAATATGGCAAGAAGATTGCGATTATTGGGGCAGGTCCTGCTGGATTATCTTGTGCTTATTATCTTGCGATTGATGGTTATAAAGTAACTGTATTTGAGAAACAAGAAAAACTCGGTGGTATGTTAACCCTTGGTATTCCAAACTACCGTTTAGAGAAAGATGTCGTGAATGCGGAAATTGATATCTTAAAAGAATTGGGTGTTGAATTTAAGACAGGTGTTGAAGTTGGTAAAGATATTACTCTTGATGAATTGCGTAATCAAGATTATAAAGCATTCTATGTTGCGATTGGGGCTCAAAAGGGTCGTAAGTTAAACATCGAAGGTGAAGATCATGAAGATGTTGTATCTGGAGTCGATTTCTTACGTCAAGTTAATCTAGGGAATGCTAAGAGCCTTGACGGTAATGTGGTTGTCATCGGTGGTGGTAATGTCGCAATTGATGTAGCACGTACAGCAGTTCGTTTAGGCGCAGCTAAAGTAGATATGGTTTGTTTAGAAAGTCGTGAAACCATGCCTGCACTCGATGAAGAAATTCATGAAGCACTCGATGAAAATGTATCCATTAATAACTCATGGGGCCCAAAACGTATTGTGATTGAAAACAATAAAGTAGTGGGTGTTGAGTTTAAAAAATGTATTTCAGTACTCGATGAAAACAATCGTTTTAATCCAAAATACGATGAGAATAATACGATTATTATCCCTGCATCTCATGTATTAATCTCAGTTGGTCAAGCCATTGATTGGGGAAATCTCTTAGATAATACTGAAGCTGAGTTTAATCCTAATAAGACATTATGTGCTGATGGATTTACCTATCAAACCAATCATAAAGATATCTTTACAGGGGGAGATTGTTATACTGGACCACGTTTTGCGATTGATGCGATTGCGGCAGGTAAACAAGCTGCGATATCCATTCATCGCTATGTACAACCTGGACAAAGCTTGGTCTTAGGACGTGATCGTCGTGAGTATATTGCGATTGATAAAGAGAATCTTGATTTACAAGGCTATGATCGTATACCTAGAGAAAGTGTTAAACATAACTATAAAACATCGGGTTCTGAAGCGTTTAAAGATGGTCGTTTAACCTTTACCGAAGCACAACTTAAGAAGGAAACTGAAAGATGTTTAGGTTGTGGGGCAGCGGTTGTGGATGAGTACATGTGTGTTGGTTGTGGACAATGTACAACTAAATGTAAGTTCGATGCGATTAGTTTAGTCCGTACCTATGATTCTAAAGGCGCTGGATATGAAGAGTTGAAACCACTTGTATTAAAACAGATCGTTTCGCGTGAAGTTAAAATCATTTCAAAGAATATTAAGAATGTCTTTGTGAAAGAATAACGTATGCATGAATTAGGTGTTGTCATAGAGGTTGTTAAGACATTGGATAAAATTGTGCTAGAAAACAATCTTACAGAAGTCGAATCGATTGTATTACAAATTGGGGAAATATCATCCATGATTCCAAAGTACATTGAAGATTGTTTCGATGTGGCAATTGATGGAACACAGTTTGAGAAGACGAAGTTAAGAATTGAAATACTTACGGCAACCGCATTGTGTCGACCATGTCATAAAGTATTTAAACTGGTTGAGAATGAAGGCAAGTGTGATTGTTGTGGAGGAAATGATTGGGAACTCTTAAGTGGGAAAGAGTTCCTAATCAAAGAGATTGTCGCAAGGTAGGAAATTATGACTGAATTAAATACATTATTATATACTGCATTTTTTATTGGAACTGTTCACACTTTAATTGGTGTCGATCATTATTTACCATTCGTTGTTTTATCCAAATCAAATAAATGGTCAATTAAAAAGACAATGATGATTGTCTTTGTGTGTGGAATAGGCCATGTATTAAGTTCCATAATATTAGGTTTTGTAGGATTAGGCATTAGTTCTAGCTTAAGTACACTTGTAGGGATTGAAGGTGTAAGAGGTACTTTTGCGACGTATTTCATCATTGTTTTTGGTTTAGTTTATACCATTTATGCTTTACGTAAGCTCTATCTCAATAAACCACATACTCATATGGTAAATGGTCAAGAAATTATCCATGATCATCATGAACCTAAGAGTATTGAGGATCATGTTCATAAGAATAATAATCTGGTATGGGGATTATTTATCTTATTTGTATTAGGTCCTTGTGAACCTCTTATTCCAATCTTGATGTATCCTGCCGCAACATTAAATTTAGGTGCACTTATCAGTGTAACCCTTGTCTTTAGCGTTAGTACCATTAGTATGATGATTGGGTTAACCTATTTAGGAGTTAAAGGTTTAGATTTTATTAAGATTAGGCATTTAGAAAAGTATGGTGAAACATTAGCGGGTTTGGCGATTACATTGTGTGGTGTCTTAATGATTACCATGGGAATATAGACTTAGTCTATGGGAGGAATCTATGTTTGTTTTTAACACTTTAGAGGGTGGAAACTTTCTAGCCGCATTTAGTATGTGGATTGTTGTGTTTGTTTGTCTATTCGTCTTTAATGAAGTTGCACGACGTTTTAAATGGATGGGTTTCTTTAGTTTTGTGGTATTACCTGTCATTCTTACGATCATTTGGTTTACAGTGATGAAAGAGACGACCTATACGGATTGGTTTCATCTTGCGAAGGTTTATTCCGCAACGGCAGGATCCATTGGTTTCTGGCTTATTCGTCATTATGAGAAAAAAGATAAATCTGGAAATGTTGTTTGGAGACTTGCGACCAATAAAATCGCATTGTGCTTTCCTCCTCTTATCTTAGCCATCAATATTTTAGAAGCAGTAGCACGTGATATCGAAGTTGGTTCAACTTTCTGGATGATCAACTCTGGTGCGATTGAGGGTGAAATAATGGGTGTCTTAGGTGGCCCATGGAATTACATGAATGCGATTGCGGGTATCTTAAATATCATTACGATTACAGGTTGGTTTGGAATTGTGATTCGTAAGATGTCAGATAAAGATAAAAGTCGTGATATGTTGTGGCCAGATATGTTGTGGTTTTGGATCTTAGCTTATGATATCTGGAACTTTGTCTATACTTATAACTGTATTCCAACACATTCATGGTATGCAGGATTAGCTTTATTAATCGCTCCAACACTTTGTGCATTTACTGTTGGTAAAGGGGCTTGGCTCCAACATCGTGCCGCAACACTCGCAATATGGTGTATGTTCGCTCAAACTTTCCCATTATTTCAAGATACAGGGAAGTTTATGGTTAGCTCATCCTATAATCCAACTATTTATACCATCTTAGGTGCGTTATCCTTATTGGTAAATCTTGCGGTATTTGTTTACATGATTATGAAATTTAAACAAACTAAACGTAATCCATATAAAGCAGAACTCTATGTGGATCATTCAGAATACAAAGCAATTAAAGCTCTAGCAGAATAAAAAAACGGAAATTTCGGTTCTACTGGGATAATCGGGACTTTCTGCACCTCATAGAGATATTAGATTCGACTAGATTAAAGAATTTAGTTATACGAATTGCATTTTCGTGTATAATAAACTTAGTAGTGTTTCTGTTACTTAAATGCAGGTTTCCGACAACATTACATCGATTGTTAATCTTGACATATAGTATAAATATGCTATATTAAGGATGTAGATGGAAACATCTAAAATCAGGCGTACCTCTGCCATATAGTGAGGTCTCTAAAATCAGGCGTACCTCTGCCATATAGTGAGGGTTTTAAAATCTTGGAGGTTATAAATTATAACCTCTTTATTTATATCCGGGGGAAAATATGATTGAGTTTTACGAAATTGATGATAGTTATATGACATACTTGCATGCAAATATTGATAACAAGGTCTTAACTCATAACCGAGGAACACAGGCAAGACCATTTGTGGCCATTAAAATATTGCTTAATAACTGTCAATATTATGTCCCTCTATCCTCTCCCGATAAGGCTGACTATATCATTGATAAGTATGGAAAGAAAATCGTGCGGAGTTCAAACGTTCCAACAATAAAGAGAATCTTTAATGGCTATGAGAGTGTTTCAACATATCTTGGGAAACTCTTGTTCAATAATATGATTCCAGTACCTTCGGAATTAGTCAAAAAAATTGACATAGAGAGCATTGCGGATTTGAATTACAAGGATTTGTTAAGAGCTGAGTATAAAGAACTTCGAAAAACCAGCAATGTATTAGATATTGAAAACCGAGCTAAAATCGTACATAACTTGAAAATTAATAATGAACCATATCCATATGTAGCGGCGACTGTTGATTTTCTGAAATTAGAAAAAGAATACATGAAAAGAATCACTAAATAATTAATATGTTTAGATAAACCCTTTTTGATAAAAGGGTTTTTATTCTGTAGTTTTAATACATTTAATATTAATTTCTCTAATGCACAACTTAGAGCTGTTTATATTTTTCTTTCCAATTAATTGTTGTACGAAGAAAAAAAGAGGTTTTAACCTCTTTCTATGCCAGGTCCTTATTCTCCCAGTAGAACCGAAATTTCCGTTTTTTTACTTCTTGAGTAGTTCTTCAAGTTCATTTAAGCGAAGTTCGAAGAGTTTTAATGCGTCTAAGGTTGCTTGGTTACTACGCATATCAACCCCTGCTATGAGTAGGGCATCAATTGGAGTAACACTGGATCCTGCAGATAAGAATTTTAGATAGTTCTTAACAGCGGATTCACCTTCGTTTAGAATCTTATAACTTAATGCAGATGCGGCACTGAAGCCTGTCGCATATTGATATACATAATAGTTGTAATAGAAGTGAGGAATACGTGCCCATTCATACTTGATTTCATCATCGTATACCATTGTTTCACCATAGTATTTTTGATTGATCTTTCCATAGTTTTCACATAGATAATCACTGGTTAATGCGATACCATCTTGTAGTGATTTATGAATGAAGTGTTCAAATTCTGCGAATTGAGTTTGACGATAGACTGTACCCTTAACACCATCTAAATAGTGATTAATGATATAGGCTTGAATCTTAGGGTCTTTGTATTTCTTTAGTAAGTAAGCAGTCAATAAGTTTTCATTCGTTGTGGATGCGACTTCCGCAACGAAGATGGAATAACTACCGTAGATGTAGTCTTGGTTAAGTCTTGAATAATACGAATGTAAACTATGACCTAATTCATGTGCAAGGGTATAGACATTATCTAAGTTATCTTGCCAGTTGAGTAAGATAAATGGATTGGTTGTATAGCTTCCACTTGAATAAGCACCACTACGTTTACCTTCATTCTCTAAAACGTCAATCCAACGTTCATTAAACGCTTTTTTAAGCACAGATACATAATCATCCCCTAATACAGATAATGCCTTTAGAATGATTTCTTGAGCTTCTTGGTAAGTGAATTTAAATTCTACATCCTCTACCATCGGTACATAAAGGTCATACATTCTAACTTCATCTAATTTTAAGGATTGTTTACGTAAATCAACATATTTATGTAATAGATTGAGTCGTTGATTGATTGCCTCTACGAGTGCATCATAAACCGATTCAGGAATATGATTCGCAAATAGAGCTGCTGCTCTAGCACTACTAAATCCACGAACATCGGCATTTAAATTATGTAGTTTAACAGTATTGCTTAATGTAGATGCGAAAGTATTCTTTAAATCACGGTAACTCGCATAGACATTCTTGAATGCTTTTTCACGAATGGAACGATCTTTACTTTCAAGATACAATCCATAACGGCCATGGGATAATGGATATACTTCACCACTTTCTGTTTCAATCGGTTTAAACTTTAAATCCGCATTGTTTAATACAGAGAATGTTTCACTACTTCCATCAAACACATCACTCGCTTTAGCGAGTAAGAGTTCTTCTTTTTCACTTAGAATGTATTTACGACGTTCAAACATCAATTCAAATTCATGCGTGTAAAGTTTTAATTCATCTTTCTTCAAATACTCACGTAGTACATTTTCATCTGCTTCTAAGAGTTCAGTTTCAAAGAAGGATATCGCACTAATTACCTTACTGTATAGTGTACGTGCACGACTTTGAAGTGCTTGGTTATCGGTATTACTCGTATCTTGATCACTTAAAAGATGTGAATAAGTATAAAGGTGTTCAATCTTCTTTAATACTTCATTTCGGTACGTTAAAGCATCAAATAAGAATTCTGCACTTGATGCAAGTTTAGATTGATATTTCTGTGCTTGAGGTAATAATCCTTCGATTTCTTTAAATGATTTTTCAAAGGCTTCGACATTTTCAAATACGGTACTAATATCCCATGTTAATTCGGTTGGGACTTCGTTTCTTTTTAAGACTAAATTGTTTTCCATAGAATCTCCTTAATGAAATTAATTATACTCTAGTTTACATATTTTATGAAATATTTGACTCAAACGTTTCAAAAAAATTGAATTAATCTTAAGAAAAATAGAGTATTAAAATTTCATGATAAATATCAAAAAAATTAATTGTATAATTTTGACAAAACTGTATAATTTGTTTGGCATTAGTAAACAATCATCTTGATTGATAGTGTGTGCAAATAACGATAAGATAGGAATATAAAATGAATGATTTAAAGAAAGATCAGTCACGAGCACCCATTGCGGAAGCGATGGAAACCCATGCATACAAGCGTACCGTCGCTTTTGATGTCCCAGGTCATAAACAAGGTAAAGGGAATCCGATGTTACGTGATTTTTTAGGTGAGAAGTGTTTAAGGTATGATGTCAATTCAAGAAAAGATTTAGATAATTTATGCCATCCTAGTGGAGTAATCTTAGAGGCTGAAGAGTTAGCAGCAGAGGCATTTCATGCAGGTCATGCATTTTTTATGTTAAATGGCACAACTTCTGCGGTACAAACGATGGTGTTATCAGTCGCTCGAGCAAATGAGAAGATTATTCTTCCTCGAAATGTTCATCGTTCGGTTATCTATGCACTTATTTTAACAGGAGCAATTCCAGTCTATGTTAATCCAGATGTACATCCAAAGTATGGAATTCCCCTTGGAATGAAGCTATCCAGTGTGGAACAAGCCATTTTAGAAAATCCTGACGCAAAGGCGATTTTTATCAATAATCCAACTTATTATGGGGTATGTAGTAATTTACGAGGAATCGTAGAATTAGCGCATCGACATGGGATGCAAGTTTGTGTGGATGAAGCGCATGGAACACATTTTTACTTTAAATCAGGATTGCCAATTAGTGCAATGGATGCTGGGGCAGATATGGCTGCGGTGAGCATGCATAAGACGGGTGGGAGTTTAACACAGAGTTCGATTTTATTGATTAAAGATAAAGAACGATTAGCTGAGATTCGACAAGTGATCAATCTTACGCAAACAACCAGTGGATCGTATTTGTTGTTATCATCGTTGGATATAACAAGAAAATTCTTAGCACTGCAGGGAGAAAGAGTTTTTGATCAGGTTTTATGTTTAACAAAATATGCACGAGAAGAAATATCGAGCATTGAAGGTTATTATGCGTTTGATAATGCGATGATTAATCGTGATAGTGTATTTGATTTAGATCCAACTAAATTGACAATCCATACACGTGGTATTGGTTTAGCAGGGACTGAAATCTATGATATCTTACGAGATGAATATGATATACAAGTTGAATTAGGTGATTTAGGGAATATTCTAGCAATTATTGGGATAGGGGATTCAAAGGCTCAGATTGAACGTTTGATTTCTGCTCTACAAGATATTAAGGATAGTTATGAAACAGATAATAAGTCGATGATTCCATTTGACTATATCAATCCTATAGTGAAGGTATCTCCACAGAAAGCGTATTATTCAAAGATGAAGCCAATGAAGATTACAGATGCATTGGGTTGTATCAGTGGTGAATCCATTATGGTGTACCCTCCCGGTATTCCAATTGTAGCACCAGGCGAAGAGATTACACAGGTAGCGATTGATTATATCTTATACGCAAAAGAAGTAGGAAGTTTTTTAACCGGTATTGAAGATACAAACATTGAGTATATTAATGTATTGGAGGTCTAAATGGAATATTGGTTTACGGAAGAACACAGTGAAAATGTGCGATTCTCGATTCGTACCAATCGTCAATTGGTAAGCGTAGAAACGGGAATTCAGAGAATCGACGTATTTGATACGCCTGAGTTTGGGAAGATCTTAGTTATGGATGGAAATGTGACCATGACTGAGAAGGATGAGTTTATCTATCATGATATGATGGTTCATGTTCCTATGGCAGTTAATCCCAATATAAAACGTGTGTTGGTGATTGGTGCAGGGGATGGTGGAACGATTCGTGAATTGTGTCGATATCCTAAGATTGAATCCATTGATATGGTAGAGATTGATGAAGAAGTGGTACGTATTAGTAAAGAGTATTTTGAGAAGACATCGTATGCATTGAATGATCCAAGAGTAAAAATCATATTTGAAGATGGTTTGCGTTTTGTTCGTTCAAATAAAAAGGTGTATGATTTGGTCTTAGTGGATTCAACAGATCCAATTGGTCCGAGTGAAGGATTGTTCTCAAGGGAGTTCTATGGTAACTGCTTTAATGCGCTTAAGGATGATGGGATTTTAGTCAATCAACATGAATCTCCTTATTATGATTTTAATGTTAAGGCAATACAGAAATCGATTAAACGATTAAAAGAGAAGTTTCCGATTGTTAAGATGTATCAAGCACATATACCTACATTCTCATCAGGTTATTGGTTATTTGGTTTTGCGAGTAAGAAGTATGATCCAGTAAAGGATTTAAATGAAGAGGCCGTTCATCAGTTAGGTTTAAAAACACGTTATTACAATACAGATTTACATAAAGGCAGTTTTGCCTTACCAAACTACGTAAAGGAGCTATTAGAGTATGACATTAAATAAGAATGTTCAAACGTTTGTGGGTTGTGTCAGTGAATATGAAGATGCGGAGATTGTTTTGTTTGGAGCACCGTTTGATTCCACTACTTCGTATCGTCCTGGAACTCGTTTTGCGAGTTCAGCGATTCGTACAGAATCCATTGGTTTAGAATTATACAGTCCTTATTCTGATTACGGTTTAGAGGACTGTAAGGTGTGTGATAGTGGTGACCTCATATTGCCATTTGGAAGTGCAGAACGTGCATTAGAAGCAATTTATGAGCGTTCTAAAGCAATTGTAAAGGATAATAAGATTCCTTTTATGATTGGTGGAGAACATACGGTAACCTATGGAAGCGTTAGAGCGGTATTTGAGAAATATCCTGATTTACACATCATCCATTTTGATGCACATACGGATTTAAGAGATACGTATTATGGTGAATACTATTCCCATGCGACTGTTCTAAAACGTTGTTATGACTTGGTAGGAGATCACAAGATTTTCCATTTTGGATTACGTTCTGGAGCCCGTGAAGAGTTTGTGTTTGCTCAAGAACACAGTTACATTGAAAAGAGTAGTTGTGATACTTTGGTGGATATCCTTCCTCAATTAAAGGGCAAACCTGTCTATATTACGATTGATCTTGATGTTCTAGATCCATCCAACTTCCCAGGCACTGGAACACCTGAAGCAGGTGGTATTAACTTTACTCAACTTTTAAATTCAGTCTTAGCCATGAGTCATTTAAATATTGTAGGATATGATATTAATGAACTATCACCAATCTATGATCAATCTGGCGCAAGTACTGCCCTTGCATGTAAATTAACCCGTGAGATATTAATAGCGGTATCTAAGAATAGAGCAAAATAACACTGATTACAGTGTTATTTTTTTAGAGTGGATATTTATTAATTCGTTGATTAATGTTGTTTAACATGTCTTGTAGATCACATGAGAATACATCAGTCGGAACTTTTTCTTCTAATTGGTGCGTTTGTTTGATAATGCTAGCACCTAATTTCTTATAGAATGAGTTAGAGCTAGAGTAATGGAAATTGAATATAATTATTTCATTCTTGTTTAGATCTAGATAATACTCAATAATCTTTTTAAGCAAATGTAAAGATAATCCCTTATTACGATGTTTAGGATCAACCCATAATCCATTGATCTCTATTCCATTTTCTGAATCCTCAACCTCCGCAAAGCTTGCGAAGATGACAGCTAATAACGTATCTTGATCAAATGCACCATAGAGTTGTCGATCATCGTTATACTCAATCGATGAAATCATCCATTTACTCCAAAATTGATATTCCTTTTCTCTGTCAAATTGTATTTTTGATTTACCTTGAATTTCTTCAGGCCAACAGATTCCTTTGATTTCGATTGCCTTCATCATTTCATCAGGTAAGAGACTTCTAATTTTTATCATAGTTGATTCATGAGTTCATTGTACTCATCATCGGATAGAATACGATACTGACCCTTATTTAAATTATCTAAAGTAAGGTTCATAATACGTATTCTTTTTAAATATACGACTTTATATCCAAGAGCTGAACACATTCTACGAATTTGTCGATTTAAGCCTTGTTTAAGAATAATCTTAAAGCTTTTTTCTCCAATAATTCTAACTTTACAGGGAAGGGTAACAGTCATCTCATTCTTAACAGGGTTGAAGATTTCAACGCCTTGTTCCATCTGATATTTAAACTCACGGTCGATTGGTTTGTGTACATACACAACATATTCTTTTTCATGATTATTCTCAGATCTTAGGATTTGATTAACAATACTTCCATCATTGGTAAGTAAGATTAATCCTTCACTTTCTTTATCGAGTCTTCCAATAGGGAAGATACGTTCAGGATAATTAACCGCATCAATAATGTTACCCTTAACATTAGGCTCACTTGTACATGTAATTCCTGAAGGTTTGTAATAGGCAAGAGTCACAAACTTCTTCTTTGGTTGAATAATTTGGTCATCGACTCGAACTTCATCGTTTTCATCAACGCGTAAGCCTAAAACCGCAATAACACCATTGACCTTTACTCTTTTCTCTTCTATAAGTGTGTCGGCTTCACGTCTTGAACACATTCCAGTTGAACTTATATAGTTGTTTAATCTCATTTTTTCCATAATCTATCTAATTATGACATAAAAAAGAATAATCCAATAGATTATTCTTTACTGATATAAATTCATTTGTGATGGACTTGTAGAGCTTCTTGATGGTTCAATAATCAACTCGCCACTTCGAACTAATTTAACAAAGATCTTCGCAAGAATAGGATCAAATTGTTTACCAGCATTACTTTCAATCTCATCAAGGGCATAATCGATACTTAGATGAGTCTTATAGTGTCGATTGGATGTAATCGCATCAAACGCATCTGCTACCGCAATACAACGAGCCGCAAATGGAATGTTTTCTCCCTTTATACGACGAGGATATCCACTACCATCCCAACGTTCATGATGTCCTACTACAGCAGGAATAACATGACTGAAGGAAGGGAGATACTTAATAATGGTAATTGACATATCGACATGCATCTTCATGATTTCATATTCTTCATCGTCTAATCGTGTGAACTTTGTAAGAATATGTTCAGGAATACCAATCTTACCAATATCATGCAAGAGGGATGCTTGACGAATCATTTCAACTTCTTCTTTACTTGCGCCAGCTTCTTTCGCAATCGCTGTTGCATATTGAGCAACACGTTGACTATGACCAAAGGTATAGTGGTCTTTCGCATCAATCGCAGCAGTTAGTGCATAGATTGTGGCCATATTCATTTCATCAGAAGCCGAATCATTCATTTTCTGATCATGAATTTCAGGATTGAATATAACAGATTTATTTTTACCTGTTACCTTAGCGTAACGTAATGCGGCTGTGGCTTTTGAAATAAGATCTTTATCATCACTTGCTATACTTGGGGCAGAACAGATACCTGCAGAGATCGTAATATTTCGAGTAATTTCATCACCCTTAGCCATTGAAGTAATTTCAACACGTTCACGAATCTTTTCGGCTAATTCATAAGCACTTCTTGAATCAACATAAGGAAGGATAATAGCGAATACGTCTCCACCATAACGACAAATAGTTCCTCTTTCTCCATTCACAAACTGAATGGCTTCTGAAACTCTTTGTAATACAAGGTCTCCTGCATAATGGCCATAAATTTCATTGAATAATGCGAACATATCTATGTTGATCATTATGAGTGATACCATTTGTGATCTTAAATCTTTTGTTTGTTTCTGCAATTGTTCAATAAAGTAACGATGATTATAGAGTCCGGTTAAACTATCCATAATCGCTTCTTTTTGGAACTTTTCGTACATACGTGCATTAGACATCGCGATTGAAGCGGTTGCACATAAAGTAGATACTGCATTTAAGTCTTCATTGCTTAATAAGGTTTGATAATCCTTAGATGAGATGATTAACATCCCAATAATTTCGTTGTTATATTTTAGTCCAATCGCAGCCTCAAATCGAATTAATACAAGTTCTTGTCTTTCTTTTTCCCACAATGTTTTAAAGATTGGGTGAGTATTCAAGTACTCTTCTTTAATTACATCATTGAATTGATTAAACCATTGAACAAATGGGTGATTCTGTCGAAGGTTTAAGTTAACACGATTTAACTTCTTGTACGATGCATAATATCCGAAATCATCATTTTGACTATTCTTGAAGAAGATTGAGATATCATCATTGTTCGTTAATTGATATACAACTTTTAGTAATTCTTGTACTAAATGCTCAAGATTTAAGTTATTCGATGCGGATAATGTAAAGTTCTTAATAAGATTATTTTGATGGTTTTCCTTCTTATTAAAGAAGTTATCCACTAGACGATGAATTAAACTAAATAATGGTTGGAATATTATGATTGTAATTAAAGTGGTTAAGAGTACAAATATTTCTCTACTCATTCCATTATTTATTTGATCAAAGAAATCAAGTAATTGATTAACAAGTAATGCGACAGCACCAAACAATAAAGTCATGATTAAGGTAAAGACTAAGGTACGTGTTACAACTATTCTTAACTCAACAACATGTTCCTTATAGATGGCATACATCAACAAGAGTGATGTGATAATACCAGCTGCGAAGTCAACTGGATACTTACCAATGGCTGGAAGAATATTTAATGCGAATCCAATATAGAGAATGAATAGACCTATTAGTACAGGATAGAGTCGTTTTGTGTTCTTTAACCCATATTTAAATGCATTTCTCATTTTAAATAAACTACTTGATAATAAGATGAATACAATCGCAAATCCAGGATAAGCTAAAGGGCCTGGAACATAGGAGACTTCTTTAATAACATCTCCAGCACTATTCGTAATCTTTAGAATTTCGGCTGATGTAACAGTTAAACCTAAAGTATGAAGCACCATTAATAAGAGCATTACAATCGTCCAACCCATGATATGGAGTTTCTTTAGACTTGATGTAAAGATACTAATAAAGATATAAGCGAAATAAGGAACAAAGGTAATACATGCGGTCATGACTCTAGACCAGAAAATAACACTTGGTGCAAATTCCGCTTTCATCAAAATTGAAGAGGCGGACCAAAGAATCATAACGGAAACATATAACATGAACGAGATAATTAACTTATCTTTCTTAGAAATTGCGAGCATGAAAAAGAGCATTGTGTTTAAGATCAATGCAAGTGTCGGCAATCCCCAGTAGATAAGGTTTTGAATTACCATCGCTTCTCCTTATGCTTTCCCTTTAATATTACTTTTCTTCAGTACTTCAGTCACGTCGAAATGTGAAGGATTCACTTTAGCCATTTTATGCTTAATACTATCTGTATAGTTACGAATTGTACCACTTGGAAGAACAATAACTTCTAATGGTTCGATTCCTAACATTTTCTTTAAACTCTTGTAATCATCATCTAAATATTTAAAATAAACCTCTAAATGTTCTTTAATAAGTTCAGGATCTTCAAGTCCTAAACTATTATCCTTTTGACTAAGTTCAATGTATAGAGCCACATAAGGACGTTTGTTCTCATTATAACGTTTACATGCGAACCAATTATCGATGTTTAATTTAGATAACTTAATAACTTCATTAATCGTTCTTTCGGTAATACGTGTGAAACCTGCTAAATCAATGACAGGATCAATTCGATCAATATATTCAAAATGCGGTAGGTTAATGCCATCTTGTTTACGGTTTAAACTAACACATTTGAAAACATCTCCAATACGATATCGAGCAAATGCACCACCTTTAAGTGTTGTAATAACGATTTCATAATAATGATCTGGTTTTAACTCATTCATCAAGTAGGTTCTAGGTACATAGTTTGGATCTTGTAAGTTCTTATAGAACTCTTCCATCGGAATAAATTCATAGAAACATACTTCAGGGAAGAAAACTAATCCGCTCTTACTCCATGATTCAGTCCCAATACAAGTTGCCTCAGTTCCACCAAATAGTTCAAGTGGTCTTACGCCCCAGTATTCTTCAATTTTATCTTTAAAATGTGCTGTATCCGTTCCTGCACATACAAAACCTTTGAGTTCAAATACATCTTTTGGAAGAAGTGGACGCTTCTCCATTTTAGCTTTAACCTTAGCACGAGCAAACTTAACGAGCTGTTTAATATCAAAGGATAGTAGATTTAATCCACCCGAAGATGTTCCACCTTCAGTAAAGCTTTCACTCATACGTAGGATGACACTACTTAGTCCATAAAAGAGACCAATTCCTTTTTGTATGCCCATTTTAAATCCTACTTTATTACGTTCACCAAAAGACATCTTATTACCAGCTTCAATTCCTGGCATAAAGTTAACTGTATATTCGCCTTGTAAGGTATAAGGTAATAGACCAGTGATATAAGGAAGAGGTGCCATACCATTTAAGAAGTTCATATTAGACTTTAAATCAAAATGCCCTTTACGCTTACTGGTCGCAAGCATAATACAAGCGAACGCAACATCTTTATGAGTCGCAATCATACTTGCGGAATAAGGTGCAACTTTAATCGGCGCTTTTCCACCTTCCCAAGTGGTTTGAATCCATACAACCGGTTCAGCAGGGAGTACTTTAGTATTTTTGGTTAGTAAGAAGTCTGCATAATCTTCATAGCTGGTTAAAGGAACAATTCTTCTAAACTCATCTGGATTAAGTGGTTTTTGGCCTTTCATTATCTTCTGACCAAGTTCACAGTTCGCGTAGAGTTCGATTTGTTCCATTAACAACTGATTCTGTACTTCCATGAATTCATCCAAACTCATGTCTAAAAAACTACAGTATCTTTGCCATAGCTCTTCTTTACTTTTGGTTTTAAGCATTTGATCAAAATTCATTTGCTTATTCTCCCTTTAATAATGTTGTACGAAAACGATTAAAACTCTCCTTAGTAATCAATAAAAATGGTGTCTTCTTTTGATAATCCGTATATCCATCTAAAGTATGAGGAAAGAAATAACGATCTTGGACCCATACATGTAAAATATCCATTAATGTCCATAAAACTGTCGCATATAACATCATCCATTTACCACTTGCCAAGAAAAGGAAAAAGTAAGTAAAAAAGAATGCCCAAACTCCAGGATGTCTACAAAGTGCATAAAAACCTGTATCAATCACCTTGTTGCCTTGACCAGATACATAAGTTGCCTTAAAAGGAAGTGCACCAAAGAGTGCATAAAACATGATACACGCACTAATAAATGAAAGGATGATGAATAATATTTTAAAAGATACCGGTAGGGTAAAATCAATATTTTGATTGAAGAATATTTTGACCGTAGAAAACACCAGTAAAGCCACACCGACTGAGAATAAACTGTTTATCAATGGATGAATTTTCTTTACTTTATTAAAATCGAAGAGGTATAAAACGCCAAATCCTATACAACCCCAAACTAGTGCTTCCACAAATTTCCCCTTATAGCCGTAAATGAATTATAAACCAACATTTTTTTGTATACAACATTTTATTAAGCAATATGTACTAAATTTGTATTTTATTGATGTAAAATTGGTCTAAATGTGAAAAAAATAATATATTTCGATAAAAAAACTCCCGAGGGAGTTTATTCTAGCTCAAGTTTATGATCATTCAACCAAATTGAACAATAGATAAGACCTGCACTAACAACTGCGTTATAAATAAAGTCAATTATATAGTTTGTCCAGTTTAAATCAAATCCATTATTCTGTTCAAACCATAACCAATCTGAGATGAAATTGTTGTTTAAGTTACTAAATATAAAGTTAATCACCAAGTAAACAATAATCCCAACAGCTAATTTATTCTTACTGACATAACTTGTATTCGCAATCACAACTGCGATTAGAATGACTGAACAAGTATAGATGATGTTTATAATAATTTGAGGGAATGATATTACAAGAAACTTAAGAATTTCTGGAATAAGTGTACCTAAATCAATTCTTGACATGAATTCTCTAAACTCAATAGGGAAACTAGGTGTTAGAGCCCAATATCGAAGCGATAGAATACCACCAAAGATTAGAATCGCTAGAAGTAGTACCAATGAAGTAAGTAGTATCCAGATAATCGCTGTAACTATTTTTGATAAGAATGTTTCGAGCGTTGAAACTGGAAGAGTATGTGTTAAGTAACCTTCTTTCGAGTACAAACGATTGGAGAATAGTTTAATTGTTGTAAGTGTAAGGATCACTGAAGTCGCAATAATTAAGGCAAAGAATGGAATAACTGTTATGATACCTAACCACTGGTTTTTATCACTGATAGACAAGGAAGAAATAAGCGCAAATAGTAGTAAACCCATGTAGAGCGGTAGTAATTCTCGATAACTTGACTTGATATCATGTTTAACTAATTTCATTAACATTTGAAGACCTCCTTAAATAGTTCATCGATTGATTTATTATGGGATGAACGTATTTGATCTACATCATCACAGAGTACAACTTCGCCTTCTTTTAAGAACACAACGGTATCAAAGATTTGTTCAATCTCAGATATAATATGTGTCGAAATGATGACAAGAGAATCACTCGCATAATTATCAAGAATCGTATTAAGAATGAGTTCACGAGCTGCAGGATCGACTCCACCAATCGGTTCATCCAAAATATAAATTTTTGCGTTTCTTGACATAACTAAGGCGAGTTGGAATCGTTCTTTCATCCCCTTAGACATGGTCTTAATGGATTGTTTAGAATCAAGATTTAGCTTCGCCATTAAATCGCGCATACGTGTCTCATCAAAATCAGAATACATATCTTTAAATAAGTCGATTGCTTTCTCCCCATTCATCCAATCGGCTAAATACGTTTGATCCGGTAAGTAAGAGATAAGTGATTTACTGTGAACACCTACAGATTGATTATCAATCAACACCTCACCACTATAATCACGTAGTAATCCATTTAATATCTTAATCAATGTTGTTTTTCCAGATCCATTTGGGCCAAGAATTCCAACAATTTGTCCTGGTTTCAAACTGAGTGATACATTTTTCAATGCTTCAGTTTGCTTATAGCGTTTACTCACATTTTTTAGTTCAATCATGAGTTATTCCTTTCTTTAAAAGCTTGTTTTAAGTAATTTATACTATCTTCTTGTGATACCTTGAGTTGATCGAGTTCACTCACAAACGTATTGACTTTGTCCATTATCATTTGTTCTTTTAAACTTTGAATAAGACTTTGATCATCGGTTACGAATCGACCGATGGTACGATCACTTTTTACTAAATTGAGACGTTCTAATTCAGATAAAGCTCGTTGCACTGTATTTGGATTCACTTGATATTGAAGCGCTAACTCTCTTACAGTGGGAAGTTGTTGAGTTGGAAGTAACTTCTCTGCCACAATTTCCTTTTTAATTCTTTCCATAATCTGTAAATAGATCGGTTGAGTTGATTGGAATTGATCCATAGGTCTCCTTTCTGTATTATTGTATTAGACACTTAATACAATAATACAATGTTTAGTTCTTGTCAACACTGTTTTTATAAAATGTTATAATATTTAAAAAAAGAGGGATCTGTATGATTGAACTAACTGAAGCATTAGTTTTATCTCGCCAAATCAACCAATCCTGTCTTAATAAGAAGATAATAAACGTTATTGTGAATCAAAACCCTCATAAATGGGCATGGTTTAATGGTGATCCAAATGATTATCCTAAATTATTGTTAAACCAATCATTTAAACATTCAAAGACCTATGGAGGTATGATTGAAATTGATTGTGAACAATGTCACCTTGTGTTAGCGGAAGGGGTTCAGTTGTCACTTTTAAGTTCTGTACCGTCTGATCTAAAACATCAATTACTATTAGAATTTGAAGATCATCAATATTTCGTCGTATCCGTACGTATGTATGTGTTATCAAGATGTGTTTGAGAATCCCTATTACTTTGGGGCTAAGAAAAAACCAAGTGTATTTAGTACTAACTTTAGTTTTGATTATTTTAAACAGTTAATTAATGAATCAAGTAATACACTCAGTCTGAAAGCATTTCTCGCAACGGAACAACGCATTCCTGGTTTTGGGAACGGTCTATGTCAAGATGTTTTATGGAAGGCGAAACTGCATCCTAAAACGAAGTTAAAAGATCTTAATTCGATTGATATTGAACGTTTATTTAGTACATTAATTGATTTACTAAATAAAATTGTAGAATTAGGTGGTCGAGATACTGAGAAGGATTTATTTGGGAATAAAGGACGTTATATCACAAAAATGAGTCAACTTGGTATCGATGAGGGTTGTCCTGAATGTGGATCTAAGATTATTAAAGAAAGTTATATGGGTGGTAGTATTTATACTTGTCCTAAGTGTCAAACAAAAATCTAATCATATTAAAGGTATTTTAAGTGTTAAATCCTTATAATAACACTATGAAAAATTGGAAAAAGAATACAGCATTTTTTATAGCAGGACAAAGCATATCCTTATTCGGATCATCTTTAGTCCAATATGCAATAACTTGGCATATTACACTTGAAACACAATCAGGTCTTGCGATGACCTTATCTATTTTAGCTGGATTCTTACCGAGTCTGTTTTTAAGTCCATTCGCTGGAGTTTGGGTCGATCGATTTGATCGTAAGAAGATCATTGTTTTAGCAGATAGTTTTATCGCATTGGTAACGGTACTCACTGCAGTTCTATTTTATTTAGGTTATGGTTCGATTGCACTATTGCTTGTTATTTCTGCTTTTAGATCATTGGGTAATGCGGTACATTCTCCAGCAGTACAAGCCTTCATCCCTGAACTCGTTCCTGAAGATAAGTTGATGCGTGTACAAGGGATTAATAATGGAATTCAATCAACAATTATGATTGTGTCGCCTGTATTGAGTGCAGCCCTTCTAGCCAGTGTTGAATTGTTTATTATCTTCTTCATCGATGCAATTACTGCTGTCCTTGGTATCGTGACATTAATCTTCTTTGTACAAATGATTCAAAAGAAGAAAGAAACTCAATCAGAATTATCGTATTTCAAGGATATTAAAATGGGGTTAGAGTATATCAAAGCTCATCATTTCCTTATTCCATTCTTTATCTTTACAGCTTTGGTTCTCTTCTTTGTCGCTCCCATCGCATTTCTTAGTCCTTTACAAACAGTCTTCAAGTTTGGCCCTGAAGAATGGCGATTATCTTTTGTGGAAGTTGCGTTTGCACTTGGAATGATGGTGGGTGGATTTAGTATAGCCGCATGGGAAGGATTTAAGAATCGAATCCATACGATGGTACTTGCATTAATCTTCATGTCAATCTTCTCAATTACCTTATCATTGACAAGTAATTTCCCATTCTATCTCATATCCATGTTAATGATTGGACTTAGCTTACCTTACTATAACTCACCTGCATATGTCATGATTCAAGAGAAAGTAGAATCTGAATACTTAGGTCGTGTGTTTAGTGTAATGGGTATGATCCATAGTGCCGCTATGCCACTTGGTATGTTGGTATTTGGACCATTAGCGGATTTTGTAGATTTAGATTGGATTGTTATTTTATCAGGTATTGCGATGATTATACTCGCACTAAGTTTATATTTTAATACATCTCTCATAAAAGCAGGAATAAAAAACAAGGCTGATTAATGGCCTTGTTTTGGTGTTACTCGGTTGTAGATTTCACTGATAATAAACATCATTACGATGATAATTAGAATGATTGGATATAATATCGATATTCCAAATGGTTTAAATAAATAACCTAGTCCAGTAGAAATAATGGTACCCCCGATATATGCAATTCCAACTTGATAACTAATCAAAAGATGGGCTTGTACCTCATTAAATCGTTGAGGTGTTTCATGCATCATAGATGGGTATAGTGGAGCAAATCCTAATCCAACAAGCATTAAACCGATTCGTATGATAGTTTGATCTCTAAATATCAGTAATAGTAGAGCACCACAACCTGATAAGAATAAACCTAAGCGAATCATATTACGATTTCCCAATCGATTGGATACAGTACCTGATAAGAATCGTCCAATCATAATAGATGCATAATAACTTGCGATGTAGTATCCAGAAGTTGAAGGTAATAAGCCAATTTCTTCGACTAAGTATGAGTTAGACCATAATCCAACACTTAATTCTATCCCGACATATAAAAAGAATAATGCAATTCCAAATAACATACGATTATCGAATTTAACTTTTACTTTTAGTTTAATTTCTTCCTTTTGATTACTTAACCAAAGACCTAGACTTAAGAAGAGAATGAATGCAATGATGCCTTGCAATGTGCTTAATGTAAAATATGCAAAATTCCATGTATAACCATATTTCAATACGGTTGTCATAATTGTAGGCCCAAGACTCGCACCTACTCCCCAAAAACCATGAAGCCATGTCATATGTCTTGAACTATAATTTTTTGCGACATATGCATTTAAGAGTGAATCAACAGCACCTTGTCCAAGACCTAAGCCGATACTAAAGAAGATTAACATCGTGTAATTACGACTAAACCCAATCCCAAGTAAGGAGGATGCGGTTAAGAGGGCACTTAATAATGTAACCTTGTTAATTCCCAAGAGATTAGATAGTTTATGACTATAGATACTCGATAGAGCTGAAAGGGGAAGCGTAATCAATGTGATTAATCCTGCTGCTTCAAGAGGTTGATTAAAGTCGAGACGAATAAGTGGCCAACTTATACCCAAAGATCCATCGGGTAATCCAAGACTGATGAATGAAAGATAAATAATACTTAATAAGAGTCGATTTCGTGTAATTGGGGATAGTTTCATATGATTAAGGATAAATAATATCATTTGAATATGCAAGAGATTAAGCTATAATAATGTGCTATGGAGGATACTATGAAATTAGCTATCGCAAAAAATAATGATCTTGTGCATGAGTTCTTTGGTTCATGTAATGAATTTGTAATTGTAGAAATTGAAGAGGGTAAAGTAAAATCGACTGAAGTTATCTTCAATGATACAGAAACACATAAGTTAAGACCAAACTATTTAAAGAAATTAGGTGTTAATGCACTTGTAATTAAAGGTTTAGGATTAACTGCGTATGAATTATTACAAGAAAATGGAATTGATTTATATACCAGTGAACCAATTTTAATTACAGAGGCAATAAATAAGTTCTTAAATAATGAATTAGCAGAAATGGAAGTTCCAGCGGGAGCTCATTGTTAAAAAAAAGAAACCCACGATGTGGGTTTTATTGTGCTTTTATAACTGGATTTTTAATTGCGATGGTTACGGTTGCGGTATTGGATTGAGATCCATTATTAACTGCAAAGGTGAAACTATCATTTTCAGAATTACCAAAGTGTGTGTATTGGAAGTAACCAGAGTATGGATCAAAGATATCCAATGTTCCTTGGCTAGGTCCACTGATGAGTTCATAGGTTAGATATCCATTGTAAGGTTCATAACCAATCAGTTGTCCTGTCACAACCTCTCCATTATTGATGGCAAGTGGTTGTGCAATCGCGATTGGGTAGGATGCTTCCGATAAACTAGCATATTCTTGTTTAATCAAACCTGTCGCAACTAAACTTGGATTAGCGTATGGACTTGGCGCAACATATGGGAATACGTTACGTACAATTGTTACATCACTTACACCTGCAGGACGCACGATATTTGTTGGATTTGAACGACCTTGGTAGAGTGCGTTGATAATGGAGTTATTAATCTTACCTGGTAAGTTCATATTAATAACGGATTGTGTAATATAGGATATTTGATCTGGATCTGCTTTATCATAGCCTACCCAAACAGCCGTTGTGTGTTCGCCTGTACCCGATACCATCCATTTATCTTTTGCGGATCCAGCAGGGATACCAAATTCAACTCCAGTATCACCCCAGTCAGATGTACCTGTTTTAGCGTAAACTTCATAACCTCTTTGCAAGATTTGCATAAAGTTACGATATGGACCAGAAACGTTTTGTGCCATCATTGCAGCAGTCATATAACTCGCTTCTTCAGATAGTACTTTTTTGCTTGTATATTCAGGAACGATAGAATCAGAACCATCGATAAACTCAATCTTTAAAACAGTATGAGGTGTAATGTATTCACCCTTACTTAACATCGTTCGATATGCACCTGCTATTTGAAGAGGTGATGCGGTGAAGTTAGAACCACCGATTCCAAAGCCTAAGTCAAAATTGTTGTTATTGACGTTATCAAAACCTAAATCATTTAAATACTTAACAATATTTGCAATACCCATTTCATTCGCAACTGCACCCATTGTTTCAATCGCTGGAATGTTAAGAGAAACACCGATGGCATAATCAACTGTTACATTTCCACGATATACATTATCGAAGTTCTTAATAATAACATCTTCAAGACCTGCATAACGGATTGGTTTATCTTCTAAGGTATGAACAGTTGACCATCCTAAGTTTTCAAAGGCTAATGGATAGGTCAAGATTAACTTCGCGGAAGAACCTGGTTGACGCTTCATATCAGTAACACGATTGAATAAACGTTCACCTTCATAGAAACGACCACCACCAATGGCTAAGATCTGGCCAGTCTTATTATCAAGTGTAACCATAGCTGTTTGAATGACATCATTTGGCCATAATATATTAGGATCTTCACCATTTTGGATTTGTTCAAACTTATTCTGTAAGGATTCATCCATTGCAGTATAGATTCGCATAGGGACAAGCACTGGATCTTTTCCAGTTAATGCAATAACTTCATCCACAACCGCATCCACATAGGCCTGATGAGAAACCGTTGATGTTTTATTACTTAATTCCCCAACAATTAAGTTCTCAAGAGGAATGGATTTCGCTAATTCAGCTTCTGTTTTTGTAATATAACCATGATAGACCATAAGATCTAACACAGTATGTGCACGCTTTTCAGCTAAGTCTAGGTTGTTTACAGGGCTGAATAGGTTAGGCGCATTGATAACACCTGCAAGTACTGCTGCTTCAAGTAATCCTACTTCACTAATATCTTTACCAAAATAGAATTGAGCAGCGGTTTGTATCCCACGTCGATTCTTAGGAACGCCATAATTTATTTTATTGAGATAATAGGTTAATATTTCTTTTTTACTAATAACTTTTTCAGCTTGTAATGCGACTTTGATTTCTTGTATCTTACGATTTACTCCAGCCAATCCTGAACGAACAGCAGTTGCCTCTTCAGTTTCGAAGTAAGTACCTTTAACCAGTTGCATGGTGAAGGTTGAACCACCTTGGGAAAAACTCATTGTTTTAAGGTTTTCAAAGATTGCTTTTGTAAAACGAGGAATATCAAACCCATTATGTTCAAAGAAACGGGAGTCTTCTATTGCGACAAACGCATCGATCACACTTTGAGGTAAATCTTCATATGTGATATTTTCTCTTATTTGAAGTCCAATGTTCGCAATAACATTTCCCTGTGCATCATAGATTTTTGAACTTTGAGCTGCAGTGAAATCATCTGGGTTAAGTTCTGGCGCATCATTTGCTACACCTAAAATATAGTTCACACCAATTGTACCGACTACAAGTCCAGTTACTAAGGCAAAAACAATGAACCAAGTAAGTATGATTCTAAGTTTTCGATGTTTCATATCTTCTGGAAAACTGTTCTTAGTGATTTTTTTAAATCCATCTTTAATGTATTCAAAGTAACTCATTAAGATGTTTTCGTTCTTTTTCTTGTTTTCTGACATACGTTCTTATCAATTCCCTTGTTTATAATACCGTTTATTATAATAGCACATAAGTTAAAAAAACGTTAATTTAAGCGTTAATGTATTCGATTTCGATACAATCTTTCATACGATACGTATTGATTTGTTTTAATTTCTTTGTGTCATTTAAGTGATCAAAGAGTTTAATCCCATCACCCAATAAACTTGGAATAATTGTAATATAGTATCGGTCAATTAATCCATTCTTATAACTTTGCTCGATGATGCTTGCTCCACCGACTAACCAGATATTCTTCTGTGCGACTCGCTTGCTTTCTTCCACAATATCACCAATATCGCCATGTACAAAGTTCACTCCATATGGATTTTCTAAAGGACGGTGGGTTAATACAAAGACATTTAAGTCATTATAAGGCCAGTTATCAACAGATAATTCTTCGATTAATTGACGATAAGTAGAATAACCCATAATAATTGTATCGATTTGTTTAATAAACTGATTATAGCGTTCTGATACTGTAGGATCATCATACTCTAACAACCAATCAATGGATTGATCTTTTCGTGCAATATAACCATCTAAACTTTGAGCAATATACAGTACAAGTTCTTTCATACTTCCTCCTATCGTTTTGTTTTTAAACTAGGTAATACCTTGGAATAGATAGCATAGGTTATGGTTAAAATAATGATAGAAAAAGTCAAACCAGGATAGAAACCAAATCTCTTAATTAAATAAGGTAAGACAATGAAGAAGGTTAGAGAAGGGATAATCATCCAAAATATTGAATTAGATAAATTAATAACCTTTTGTATATCTTGAGTTTCTTGGTATAACCAAATCATAGCTAAAATGGATGTCAAAGGCAAAGAGGCAATCATTCCACCTAAACCTGGAAATCGTTTACTAACAGTCGAAATTATCGCAATAAGTAATGCAGAAATTACTGTCTTAATAATAAATTGTGTCATATGTCCTCCTTGAAGATTTCATTGAGTGTGTATAAAGAAGTTTCTCTTCGCTCAGGATCAGATAATGTAATCAATGCTTTCCATAATGCCCATGCTTTCGCACGAGCGATACATGCATTATCTATGTTGAGTGTTTTAAGAAAGATTTCTCTTGATGCTTCATCAAAATATGTCCAAGCCATGACATAATCACATGCAGGATCACCCACAGCCATATTTCCAAAATCAATGACCGCATGTAATCTTCCATTTTTAACCAATATATTATCTTTCTCGAAATCTCCATGAATCCATGAATTTGGTCCATGAAATGTTGAAGTTATTCCGTTATTCCATATCTTATAACATTTTTCTTGATCAAATTCTGTACAATCGTGTATCGCTTTTAATGTCTCTTCGTGATAGACAGATAGGTTACCACCACGGTAGAAATTATGCTTACCCGCTTCTATTCCATTTATAGTATCACACGCTTTTAATTCCAATAGAAACTTAGCACAATCATAGGCTAATCGTTTTTTATCACAATTGTGATTAATTGATTCACCTTCAATCCACTTATTAATTGAAAAGTGAAAAGGGTATAAATCAGATGGTTTACCTAAATGGATTGGTTCCGTTATTTGTACCGATAGTTGAGATTGTAAGATAGAACAGAATTGGTGTTCCTTTAATACTTGAGTTGAATATTCAATTGCACTTGGGAAACGTAATGAAAATTCATTTCCTAAGTGAAATGTTCGATTATCATGTCCACTCTTGTAAACCATACTTATTTCATGATTTGCATAGTGTGGGAATTGGCTAGATACTATTTTCTTTACGGTTTGAACATTGAGTTCCATAATTTTATTATGAAGTGACATGAAGCAATACACAAGTTTAATCATCTTCCTCTATTGATTTCTAATATCAAATGTATATGAGTCGTATTTTATGAATGTTTTTGATATAGTCAAATCAAAGGAAAATTCTATGGCAAAATTGAACATTAAGATTGATACACTTGTACATGCCCCACTTGATTATGTATGGGAAACATGGAACACACCAAGTCATATAATACATTGGAATCATGCGTCAGATGATTGGCATTCACCTAAAGCGGATAGTAACTTTGTGGAAGGTGGTCGATTTGTATATCGTATGGAAGCCAAAGATAATAGTTTTGGTTTTGATTTCTCTGGAACATTTGTAGAGATTGTAGATAAAAAGAGAATTGTGACTCGATTAGACGATGATCGTATCGTTCAAACTGAGTTTATACAAGAAAATGATGGTGTTCGTATCATAGAAACATTTGAAGCTGAAGATGAAAACTCAGTTGAAATGCAAAAAGAAGGATGGTATGCCATTCTAAACAACTACAAATTGTATACTGAAAGCAAATATATCTAAAAACCACTAATTCAAGTTAGTGGTTTTTTAATCGTTATCCTTTTCTTCGTGATCATCATCTGGTTCATCATACTCATCATAATCATCATCTTCTTCATGATCTTCGTATTTATCATCTTCGTCATAGTCATCATCATAATTAATTCCAGGTAATCCACTTTCAGGCTTTCTAGAAGAACCAGTTTGAGTGTCTTCGTTACTGATAGGTAATGGTGTTGTGGAATCGACTTGTCTAGAAGAACTTGTTTGAGTATCTGTGCTTTCAATGCCTAAAACTTCTTGAATTAACTTAGTTGCGCTAGTAATAATATCTACTTCTTCTACTTCATTACTCTCATTGTTCGTATTAGCAGATAAAAAATTATCATTCTTTTCTACATTCTCATTACTTGATGTAATAACTGAACTCACAAAGTAGGCGGATGTTGTGACTGAGGCAATACTAATAACAGTTATAACTGTGATTTTTGTGACTGAGAATACGATTCCATTTGAGATTAGGTTGTTTATAATTTTTTTAATCATACAATGACTCCTTGGTATAACGATTAAGAGGATATAAGTAGAAAAATAGTTTCAAAAAATATATAAAGTTTAGATTTTTCCTAGAATTTGTAATTTTGTAGGATTTGAAAGCGTTTGCATCCAATTTATGATTAAATTAAGAATTTATGGAGGAACATCATGAAAAAATTCTTGAGTATACTAATGGTGCTTGGAATTGTATTGAGCTTAGTTGCTTGTACTTCTGAGCCAGCAGAACCTGTTGAAGAAGCAACAGACAAGTTAGTTGTTTACACACCGAATAGTGAAGGTATTATTAACGCAGTTATTCCACTTTTCGAACAAACGTATGGTGTTGAAGTTGAATTAATTCAAGCTGGTACAGGTGAATTAATGACTCGTTTACAATCCGAAGCGAGTGCACCTTATGCAGACGTTATGTTTGGTGGATCAAAGTCTCAGTTTGCAGCTAATCCAGATATTTTCCAAGATTATGTTTCTGAAAATGACCAATATGTTATCGAAGCATACCGTAACACTTCAGGTTATATGAGTTCATATGTACTTGATGGTAGTGTTCTTGTTGTTAATACAGATTTAATCGGTGATATCGAAATTAATGGATATGCTGATTTATTAAACCCTGCATTAAAAGGTAAGATTGCAACAGCTGATCCTTCCGCATCCTCTTCTGCATTTGCACAATTAACCAATGCATTACTTGCAATGGGTGGTTATGAAAGTGAAGAAGCTTGGGCATATGTTGAAGCATTAGTTGAACAATGGGATGGAAAGATTGCTTCTGGTTCATCCGCTGTTTACAAGAGTGTTGCTGCTGGTGAAATGGTTGTTGGTTTATCCTATGAAGACCCATGTGCTACTTTAGTTAGAGATGGTGCTAATGTTAAGATTGTTTACCCTGAAGAAGGTACTGTATTCCTACCTGCTACAATGGCGATCGTTAAGGGTGCTACAAACATCGTAAATGCTAAGTTATTTATCGATTTCGTTCTTTCCGAAGAAGTTCAAAACATCTTTGGTAGTACATTAACTAACCGTCCAGTTAGAGAAGGTGCTACAACTGCTGATTACATGACTCCAATGTCAGACATCTTTGTTATCGTTGAAGATCAAGAATACGTTAGTGCTAATAAAAAGGCTATCGTAGAACGTTATACTGAAATCTTTGCTAGCTTACAATAATTAAAAAAATAGAAGGAGTGATAGTATGAGTGTCAATATTAATATCAAAAACGCAATTAAGCGCTATGGCGAAAATACTATCCTATCCGGTTTATCAGTGAATATCAAGGAGGGTGAGTTATTCACCCTTCTTGGTCCCTCCGGATGTGGAAAGACAACGCTTTTGAGAATGATTGCAGGTTTTAATAGTATAGAGGGTGGAGAGTTTTATTTTAATGATTCCATTATTAATCAAATGTCACCTAGTAAACGAAATATCGGTATGGTATTCCAAAACTATGCAATTTTTCCACATCTTACCGTAAGAGAAAATGTTAAATTTGGTTTAAAGAATCGAAAATTATCAAAAGAAGAAATCAATCAATTAACCGATGAGATGCTAAAGACAATGCAAATTGAACAATATGCAGATCGTTTACCTGAGAAGCTTTCTGGTGGTCAACAACAACGTGTTGCTTTAGCTCGTGCAATCGTTATTAAACCGGATGTCTTATTAATGGATGAACCATTATCGAACTTAGATGCTAAGTTAAGAGTTGAAATGAGATCGGTTATTCGTGATATTCAACGTTCAGTTGGTATTACAACCGTTTATGTAACGCATGATCAAGAAGAAGCAATGTCTATTTCAGATCGTATTGCGGTTATGAAAGATGGTTTCATCCAACATATTGGAACACCAAAGAATATTTATCAAAGACCAGCAAATACGTTTGTTGCGACTTTTATCGGCCGTTCTAATATGATTAAAGGTCAATTAAAGTTTGATCAAGGTAAAGCTATTCTAAAAATTCATACAACAGAGTATGAAATGAAGACACTAAAGCCTAGTATCAAAGATAATCAAGATGTAATTGTATCGATTCGCCCAGAAGAATTCTATATTACCGATGATCCAAGTCAAATGAAAGGTGAAGTATTGGACTATATTTTCTTAGGTCTTAATACACACTATACTGTTCGTTTGGAAAGTGATGAACTCATTGAAATCGTTATTGAGTCATCGATTGATAGTATTATTCCTCCTGGATCCCAAATTCATTTAGGTTTAAAATTGGAAAAAATCAATGTATTTACACAAGATGGAAGTGAAAACTGTGTGACTGGAGTTGAAAACGACAATGTCCAAGAAAAAGCTTGATATTTGGACAACGATTTCGTTACTTGTTCTAATCACTTATGTTTTGTTCCTGATTTATCCAATGTTCAATTTAGTGGTAGAGAGTTTAACGAATAAAGAAACGCAGTCTCTATCCTTTGAGTATTATCAAAAATTCTTCCAATTCCCATATTACTCAAATACGCTTATTAATAGTTTTAAAGTTACAATTGCAGTAACATTATTAACCCTTCTGATTGGTACACCAATGGCTTACTTCTTTAATATGTATGATATTAAAGGGAAAGCATGGTTACAAATCCTCATAATTATTTCTAGTATGTCTGCACCATTTATTGGAGCTTACTCTTGGATCTTATTATTAGGAAGAAATGGTGTATTTACCAACTTCTTTAGAACAGTATTAAATATTCAAATACCTGATATCTATGGATTTAATGGGATATTGATGGTACTTACTTTACAATTATTTCCATTAATCTTCTTATACATCAATGGGGCTATGAAGAATGTTGATAATACATTACTCGAAGCTGCAGAAAATCTTGGTTATACAGGATTAAAACGCTTTAGAACCATTGTATTCCCACTCATTCTTCCTACCATTTTAGCTGGCGCATTGTTGGTTTTCATGCGTGCTTTCGCAGACTTTGGAACACCAATGTTAATCGGTGAAGGTTATCGTACATTCCCAGTATTAATTTTCTCGGAATTTATTGGAGAAGTTACTGGTGATAAAGGTTTTGCGGCAGCGATTAGTATTATTGCGATAGGGATTACAACAATTTTCTTCTTAATTCAAAGTTACATTTCCAATCGTAAAAAATTCTCTATGAGTGCTTTGCATCCAATTGAACCAAAGAAGGTCAAAGGGATAAAGAATGTACTTTTACACCTTTACATCTATGTTGTCATTGGAATTGCGATGTTACCTCAAGCCTATGTCATCTACACTTCATTCCTAAATACAAAGGGTATGTTGTTTATTGATGGATACTCGCTTATGAGTTATACACAAGCCTTTGATCGTTTAGGAAATTCAATTCAGAATACATTTATTATTGGTGGTTTAGCGTTAGTTATCATTGTATTACTTGCAATACTCATCGCCTATATCTCTGTTCGTAGACCAAATGTATTAACCAAGTTTATTGATACCTTATCCATGATTCCATATATTATTCCTGGATCCGTATTAGGTATTTCATTACTAGCTGCATTCTTGACTCCACCACTTAGACTGGCAGGGGGTATAACCATCATGGTTGTGGCATTGGTTATTCGTCGTTTACCGTATACGATTCGTTCATCAGCTGCCATTCTTCAACAAATCTCGATTAGCATTGAAGAAGCCGCAATTAGTTTAGGGGCAAGTAATCTTAAGACATTCTTCAAGATTACAGTTCCAATGATGTCTGCAGGTGTCATATCTGGTGCTATCCTAAGTTGGACAACGATTATTACAGAGTTGGCGACTGGGATTATCTTGTATACCGGTAGAACAAAGACTCTAACGATTGCGATTTATACAGAAGTTATTCGTGGTAATTATGGGATTGCGGCAGCCTTGTCTACCATCCTAACCATCCTAACAGCTGGATCGCTTATCTTGTTTATGAAGTTTAGTAAGAATAAAGACTTAAGTGTATAAAATAGGTATGAGCTTTGCTCATACCTTTTATTTGCATGTTACAATAAAAACGATGAAGAATAGAACCTACCAACACCATTTAAGAATGCAATTCTTATTGACGAGTTTAATTCCAATTTTTATATTACTGATTTTATTTGGTTTCTTTACCTATTTCTCAAATGAATACACGATATATATGAATTCAAAGAATGCAGTAGAAGAAGTTAATAAAGTAATGAATACAGTATATTCTGATTTTAATTCCTTTGTTTTTGATTTAGAACAAAGTGATGAAGTTATTAACTTTTTAAACAATGAAGCTTCATCCAATATCATCTATTCAAAATACTATGGGTTTATGAGTGATAATCAAATCGATTCAGAACTCTTTATCTATGATCATAAAGGACAATTAAAGTTTAGTAGTATAAATCAAGAAGCTATAGATTTACAAATATCAACCGTTAATAAATTGATGATCTCGCGATTTGTCGATCATGAACTTGAAATGAGTACGGGGAATTTTATCTTTTCAAATTATTTTGATGATACATCGACGCATGTTATAGCATCACGCATTGGACAAGAAGAAGTATTAGGGTATGTCATGTATTACATCAATGCTTCAGAACTAAATCAATTAATTGATGATACACCGATTAACTATGTCATTATCACGGATCAATTTAATAACATCATCTCAACTTCCAATAATCAATTTTATAATTCATCGAACAAGTTTATAAAGGCCAATAATGAAGTGATTACTCTTCGCAATGGCTTAAAATATCAAGTTAATGTAAGTCAGAATAAGTTATATCAATATAAAGTTTATACCTTAATTTATGCACCTAATTTTTGGGATATGTACTTAACAAGCTTTATCTTAGTTATTTTTAGTAGTTTCCTATTAATTTTACTCGTTCTAAGACTTGCGCGTGAAATGGCAATGAACAATTCACGATCAATTGATGAGTTATTAATTACGGTTAATAAGATTAAGGAAGGGGATTTAAATGCACGTGCAGTTCTCAATACAAATGATGAGTTTGAAATACTTGCGAATCAATTAAATGACATGGTTATTGCATTAAATGATTCAATGAATCGAAATATTGAACTGAATAGTTTAAAAACACAAGCAGAAAAGAAACAATTAATTGCACAGTTTAATCCACACTTTTTATTTAATACACTTGAGACAATACGTTATTTAATCCTTTCACGTCCTAAAGAAGCATCAGAATTAATACTTCGTACAACTCAACTCTTACGATATAGCTTACATCAAGCAGATGAACTTGTTTTACTCAAGAATGACTTGGAGTACACAAGAATTTATTGTGAGATTCAAAAAACACGATTTGCGGAGAAGTTTAACTATACCCTGGATTTGAATGAAGATATTCTTGAACAAAAAGTTCCTAAACTTATGATTCAACCGATTATTGAGAATAGTATCATTCATGGATATAAACAAAAAGATAGTTTAGAGGTAATTGTAAAAGGACGAATGATTTCTGATCGAGTAGAAATAAGCATTAGCGACAATGGTCAAGGAATATCTCAAGATAAGTTGATTGAAATACAAGAGATGATTCAAAATAAAACAAATCATTCTAATCATCAAGGAATCTATAATGTTTATAAACGATTGTATTTAGTCTATGAAGATCGCTTAAAATTCGATATTATAAGTGATGCGAATGGAACAGTATTTAATGTTTCCTTCCCAAGAGGTTAAATATGTTAAAAGTCATCGTAATTGAAGACGAAAGAATTATTCGAGAAGGGCTCATCCTAACCATACCTTGGTTGGCTTTAGGTTGTGAATTAGTAGATCAAGCGAGTAATGGGGAAGAAGGATTAGAATCAATAAAGAAATATAACCCAGATATTGTAATTTGTGATATAAACATGCCAATCATGAATGGATTAGAAATGATTAAGCAGAGTATAAAAGAATTTGAATATAAAGCAATCATTATCTCTGGGTATAGTGAATTCAGCTATGCAAAAGAAGCAATGAAATATGGGATACAAGAGTATATATTAAAACCGGTTGATCATGATGAACTGATTAGTGCAATTACTCGAATTGTGGAACAAATCAAAGAAAGAAATATTTATAATGAGTTTATTGAAGACTTTACAAAGAAAATCAATGTATTGAAGTTTAAATCAGACAATGAAGTGAGTTGGGTTGTTCGTAAGATGATTGAGTATGTTTCTGAACATTATCATCAGAAGATTATCATGTCTGACCTTGTGGATGTGTGTAAACAGAGTGCCACAACCCTCCATCAATCGTTTAAGAAAGAAACAGGTTATACCTTTAATCAATTCTTGAATCTCTATCGTATACAACTTATTATTACGGAGATCATCAAAGATGAATTACCGATTAATGAGATTGCGAATCGACATGGTTATTTTGATATGAAGTATTTTTATGAAGTATTTAAGAAAATAACGGGTTATTCACCATCCGAAATAAAAAGAATCGTTGACTTAAATCATAAGTAACGATTCTTTTCTTTTAATTTGATCTATGAATTAAATATACAGGAAGTGCAAGGAATATTGAACCTCCAATAATGTTCCCAAACGTTGAGAAGACAAGATTGAGAACGATTTGAGTTATATCAAGTGCGTTTCCAAATGCAGTTAAACCCATGGCGAAAGTAACCATATTCGCAATACTATGATCAAATCCTGGAAGTACAAACGCAATAATCACAACAAAGAATATGATAACTTTTGCGGCTTCATCTTTAACTTTGTATGAAATATACGATGCGATACATACAATGAAATTACATAAAATTGAACGAATAATTAACTGTAATACATCAAAATCAAGTTTATAAACCAATACAGAACTTAAGAAATCAGGAACTTGATGGGATAATGAACCACTTAGAATAAACAATGATCCAATGATAATTGCCCCAACAAAATTACCTGTATAACAAAGTAGCCAGTTTGGAAGAATATCCACAAAACGTAGTTTCTTGTTATAGACAGGAAGAATTGTTGTTAAACAGTTTCCAGTAAATAATTCTGCATTTAAGAATACAACGAGAATAAAAGCTAAGCCAAATAAAACAGAGAATGCAATCTTTCCTAACATTGGATCAATCACAGCCATTACACTTCCTAATGAATACGATAAGATACTCGCAACACCTAAATAGAGTCCAGCCATTACTGCTTTTAGGAAGTACTTAAAGGGTTCATCCTTTGAAAGTTTTACTTTCTTTAGCCCAGCTTCTTCTAACAATTCTAAATCCATTTTCTTCTCCATTTCTTACTCATATCTTGAGAGATATTAACATAGAAAAGTCTTTGATTCAAATCATAATTGATTCATTTTTGTGATAAAGTTCATATTTCGTAAAAAGCATTCTAATTGATTTTATTAAGTTCAGACTTTATTATTTTTTTAATATTTAGGAGGATACTATGAAACAGTTCATTCTTATACTTAGCTTAAGCCTATTCTTGGTTGGTTGTTCAACACAAACGACTCAAGAAGAACCAACACCAAATAATAATGAGGTTGTTGAGGAAACAGGTTTACTCGAATTAACCCTTGACGAATTAGCCCAGTATGATGGAAAAAATGGGAATAAAGCGTATGTGGCGGTGGATGGTGATATCTATGATGTGACAGGAAATCGTAAATGGTTAAATGGTGAACACGAAGATGGAATGACTGCTGGTCGAGATCTTAGTGAATTTATATCTAGTGCACCACATGGTAGAGATATCCTAAAACAATTTGAGATTGTTGGAAAGTTAGTGGATTAATTATGAACGTATCAAGATCTGAATTAGGTAAACTTACTGGGTTTATACTAATTGGTTTATTTATTTTATTAGGGTTTAGATATGTTCTTAAAGCTTATTTCAAAATAAATGCAAAGAAACTGGATAAGAATAGTCAATTTTATAAGATCCTTGTCAAAGTTATGAGTCTAAATAAAACACTTCATCCTTATGTTGGTTATACTGCAATTCTGTTTATTGCTTTACATTCATTTATACAAACAGGATGGAATCTATACTTCGATTCAGAGACGATTACAGGGATAATAACAGGACTTTTATTCGTATTTAACGTTATTGATGGTTTTGTAGGTGAGAATATCTTTAAAACTAAACGACCTAAATGGTGGATTTGGGTTCACCGTTCATTGACCATTCTCATTGGAATATCAATACTAATTCATATTAATCAATAGGAATCCGTAAAGAATTCCTTTTTAAACTTAATTTAGTTAAATACATGTGCTATACTCAAATTAAGGAGGTTTTGATATGGAAAAACTCTATCGTTGTGAAGTATGTGGAATGATATTAGAAGAAGGGCAATTAGAAGACAAATGTCCAAAATGTGGTCAACCAAAAGAAAAGTATGTTGAAATGAGTGAAGCAGATGCAGAAAAGGTTATTCGTAGTGAATATACCAATGATTTGCATATGGAACTTATTAACCTACTCAATCAAATTGAAGATGTTGCGAATTTAGGAATCGAAGATAATTTAGATCCTTCGTGTGTAAACATCTTTAAACGTGCTAAAGCACATGCATTGTTGCTAAAACAATACTCAAAAGCTGAAATTGCTGGGCATATTTCAAAAGGTAAATGGTAAGATAAAAGGGGAATGGAATCATTCCCTTTTTTATTGAATTAGAATAATAAATAAATAAAATACAATAAAAATATATTGATAAACAATAAATATCGAGGTATACTTCTATTGACTCAACACTCTATTAGTGGAGGAAATATGAAAAATTTTATAGATATAACAAACTATTTAGATCAACCAAAGAAGTTAGAAGAGTTGTATCGAGAAGATTCTAAGCGTTTTGAAGAAACGTTTAATTCAATCTACACAAATATCGAGCATACAGATATTGTTCAAGTTTGGTATGAACGATTGAATTATAGAGCACAATCGAATAATCAATTATTTAGAACTATGATGATAATTGCATTATTGTCTTCAATATTTTCTCGTATCGTCTATTACTTTATCGAACAGAATCAATTGTTACCAATCAATCTATTGATTGTGATATTAACCTTTATTGGATTCTATTTCTATCATCATAAGCGTTTATCTACACGATCATTTGGTTTATCAATTCTATTTTTAGTTTTGATGACAATTTGGATTAATTTCATGAGTCATTCAATGAACGATACTACTGTGCTCATGTATCTCCATACACCTGTACTTATGTGGTTATGGATTGGTTTTATCTTCTCAGGTAAAGAAGATTCCTTTCGTATCGATTTCATTCGTATGACAGGTGAGTTCATTGTTCTTTATACCATTATGGCAATAAGTGGAATCATATTAACTGTAATTACTTTAATGTTATTTGATTTGATGAATGTTAATATTTTTAATTTCTATTTCAGTAATATTGTGATTATTGGGATAAGTTCATTGAGTATTGTATCGACCTATTTAATTGATATGAACACGCATATCGTTAAGCAAATAGCACCCTTGATCGCAAAGTTATTCGGACCTCTAGTGTTTATTACCTTAAGTATCTTTCTGTTGATGAGTTTATTTAGTGGATCAAATCCATTTATGAATCGAGATTTCTTACTTATATTTAATTTGATCTTAATACTTGTATTAGCAATTATTGCATTTTCTATAATAGAGAACTCAAATAAAAATAAGAATCTGATTGATTACTCGAATTTTGCATTAATTGTCCTTGCGTTGAATATTGATGCACTTGCATTAAGTTCAATCATCGGTAGACTAAATCAATATGGCTTAACGCCAAATCGTATTTCTGTTCTTGGCATTAATCTCTTAATTGGTATTCATTTGATCATTATCAGTATCAATTACTTTAAATTCATGTTATCTAATAAAACAAAAACGGATATTATACTATCGATTACTCAATTTCTACCCGTTTATGGAATTTGGTGTGTTATCGTAATAGGCTTGTTTCCAATCCTATTTAACTAAGATTTCTTGTAATTATCTCGAGTTACTATGGTGTTATAGATGGTAACGGTTAAGAGTACAATCATCCCACCTATAAGGGCTAATATACTTGGTTTCTCACCTAAGAATATAAACACCCAAAGTGGATTGAGAATTGGTTCAAGTGTTGCGATAATACTAGAACTTGTGGCAGAACTTTGTTTAATACCCAATGAGAAAAAGATATATCCAAACCCTAATTGGAAAACACCCATAATGATAATGTACATCCAAATAGTTGGATTTTGATTTAATTTGAAGCTCGTATCAAACAATACAAAGGGTAAGATGATAAAGCTTAATAGATTACCGATATAGGTCGCATCAATGGGGGATGCATTTGGTAGTTTATTGGCAAAGAATACCCCCGCAAAGCTTAAACCAGATGCGAGTGCAATTAAGTCACCTAAGTATTGCCCATTCTTAAATTGATCAAAGAAAAATAAACAAATACCAAGCAAAACACCAAAGATCGCAAAAATATCTCGCTTCTTTGGTTTTTGTTTATCGATGATAAAAGTAAGCAGTATAATAAAAACTGGAGATGTGTATTGTAAGACAATCGCATTTGCGGAACTCGTCATTTTATTCGCAATCATAAAGAGAATCGTTGTTAGGGTTAAGGATAGTCCGGCGAGTAGAATTGGTTTGTTTAATTTAAAGGAAAAACTTCTTCGATAGAGTGCAATTGTGATTGCGGCAAATATTCCACGTAGTGCCGCAATACTCAAGCCTGACCATGGAATGAGTTTACCAAGTAATCCACCAAAACTCCAAAAAATAGCCGCAAATACAATATAGAGTGGACCAAGTTTAAGTTTGCTCATGGTTGAAATTATAACAGATAATTAAATGATTATATTGATAATTTACGAGGTAAAATGATGAAAAATATTGTAATTACAGGAAGCCGTAGAGGGATTGGGTATCAACTTGCTAAAGAGTTTTTAAAAATGAACTGCAATGTTACTTTATCTTCAAGAAGTGAATCACTTACAGATGAAGCGATACAGGAGTTAGATGCATACAAAGAACATTTTATTTATGTTGTCTGTGATGTTAGAAATCCTGAAAGTATAAGAAACTTATGGAATCAAAGCATCCAAAAATGGGGGAATGTAGATATTTGGATTAATAATGCTGGAATCAATTCTACACATGATTTTACCTGGGAAATTGAGTATGAGGATACGAAATTAACTATTATAAGTCAAGATAAAAAGGCAAGAAATCAAGAATAGTAATTTAGACATTCTGAAAAGATGTCATAAAAGACAGTTTAT